>Ga0315912_10005081_pt1 | contig 12188 bp, 12 predicted proteins | sample VfabasoilMG_FD_204469 | JGI IMG/M metagenome (GOLD analysis project Ga0315912, IMG submission 204469) | Garden soil microbial communities collected in Santa Monica, California, United States - V. faba soil | ecosystem: Environmental > Terrestrial > Soil > Garden | place: USA: California... | reverse complement strand
TGACGCACGACCACCACGAAAGGCAGGGACGTCGTCGTCGGAATCCCGAGCGACGGACGCAAATCCGCCAGCGGCATGACTGTTCCCCGAAGATTGGCCACCCCCACTAATGTGGACGGCATCCCTGGGACCGGGGTCACGGATTCCAGTTCGAAGACTTCCCGAACATGACGAAGATCGATAGCAAACAGTTCTCCCCCGAGAGTGACGAGGCAGATTCGCGACGGAATGGGTGTTTTGAAGCCTTCAGCCGGGGCAACTCCGACCAATTGAGATGTGCTGAGAGCTGGTTCCATGATCTCCCTTCAACAACCGGATTCGTTGTCTCGCGGAAGCCTAGTTCAATGCCCGCTTTACCGCGGCCAAGAGGTCTTCAGCCTTAAACGGCTTGACCACATATCCATTGGCGCCCTGCTGCTGTCCCCAGAACTTGTCGCTCTCCTGCCCCTTGGACGTACAGAGCACGACGGGAATATTCTTAAATCGATCATCGGCTTTCAGATCGCGGCAGGCCTGGAAGCCATTCCGTCCCGGCATGACTACATCCATCACAATGAGATCAGGCTTTTCGGAGACGATCTTGTCCTCCAGCTTCTCCGTATTCGGAAATGACACTACGGTGTGGCTGGCCGCCTTGAGATACCCTTCGATCATCTGCAACTCAGCGTACGAATCATCGACGACTACGATCTTGCTCATAATGCTCATCCTCCAGCTCGAATAATTAAATGATTACTCCTATCGCATCGGCACAACGACGCTGATTGCGCCGGCCAGATCTCCCTCTTTCCATCCTTCTTTTTTCGTTCCGGTAATATCTCGTTCCCCTTTGGGTCCCCCATGGCAGGTGAGACAAGTCGGACCGGCATATTCAGGATCCATGACACGCATGACCGGCTTTCCCCCAACCATCGTCGCCTTGGCATATTGTTGTCCCTTCGGATGACGGGAATCGGCGAACATGCGCAAAACCTCTGATTCAAAATCATCCGGCTTGTTGCCGGGGAAACGATAATCAATTCCCGTTAACTTCAATCGAATGCCGGTTTTCTTGTAAAACTTTTCTCCGGACTTGCGAGCGAATACAGCAGGAATAAATCCTTTGAAGGCGACGCCCTGCTTATTGATCACCGGCTGCCCCTCCAACACCACTTCGCGTTCCGCTTCGAGCAACGCCAGGAGCACGCCGCTTTGCGGGACTCCATTCGGGCGACTCAGATCCACACGCGTCTTCGCTTTGAATTTCTCGATGACTTGATGAGCCATGAATTCGTCAGTGAATCCCTTATTGCCTTTGCCGGGATCGTTAATCAGGGCCTGATGTTCCGACACCACTGCGCGCCCGGATTTCAACAATGCAATCAGCAGCTCTGCCGTCTCGCTCTCATCGCCTGCGCAAGCGAGCGATGGCAGCCCCATCACCGTCACACACACTGCGGTACCAAGAATGAGTGCTGTCAACTGTGCCTTCATAGGATCCCCTCCTCCTTCAAGACTGGCTCGTCCGGTCGTTCACGCCCAAGTGTAGTCGCTTGCTCTCCATTCGCAAGAAATCGATGAAAATCGGCACCCCTTCATCTCCTGCGTCTTCGCACAAGCTGGACGACACGGACGTGCGGAGACCGCAACCGAGAACAACATAAGAGGAATGGCAACTATTGTGCCGGGATGAGCGAGAGACAATCTGGAAGAACGCTCGAAAGGAGAATGCGTTCAAATGCTGCCATATCTGCACGAATTGTGAGCGACGCAGGCAGAAGGGTACCCTCGACGAAGATTGCTGATGTCCGCGCACTGTTGTGCATCAAGTGACAATTCTTGTTACTGAATGTCACGAATATCGCAGAAGCCTGTAGACGACAGATGTGCGCGTTAGAGACGAGTGGAGACCGCCTGAATAAGCGGCATAACCTTGAGATGTAGCTGCAGATGATCCGCCCACGCATCCAGCTGACTGCCGAGCGATTGAGAAATACCCAGCGAAACTGCGTCTGCCAACGGCGAGAGCGACTTTCGAGCACGGATTCGGTTAATCCAGGCCCGCCTAAATCCTGGAAGATCGAATACGCCATGAACATAGGTGCCCCAAATCAAACCGGTTTCGTTCACAGCCCCATCGAACGCGACATCTTCCCCTCCCCCAGACTGTCCAGCCTCACCGCCGATCGGGCGAACATGAAAGCAGCATCGCGCTCCACATCGGGTCGTCTGCCCCATATGAATCCAATACCCCCGAATGGGCAAGCTGCGCTGCGGCTCAATGTCCAGGGACTGCCCCTCGACCCATTGTGTCGTCTTAGTTGTCGCAAGCCGTGTCGTTACAGCCAATAACCCAAACCCTTCAACCTCACCCCCGGCTTCCACCCCTTCTGGATCCGCAATACTCCGCCCCAGCATCTGATACCCGCCACAGATGCCAACGACCTCAGCCCCGTCACTCGCATGGCGATTAATGGCCTCCGCCATCCCGGACTGACGGACGTACGCAAGATCATCGATCGTATTCTTACTTCCTGGGATCACAATGACATCAGCCCCTTCAAGATCTGCGAACTTTGCGACATAGCGAACCACGACATCAGGCTCCGCAATCAGCGGATTGAAATCGGTAAAGTTACTCATTCGCGGCAACAAGACCACCGCGATGTTGACTCGGTCCTTGGCGAACACGTCATGGCGATGGCGCTCAATGTCGACGGCATCCTCTTGATCCAGCATCAGGCCCCGCAACATGGGCACGATCCCCAGAACGGGAAGGCCGGTCCGTTGCTCGATAAACCTCACTCCATCGTCAAACAGAGTCGCATCGCCACGAAATTTATTAATAATGATGCCGATCATCCGCGCGCGCTCATGGGAAGCCAGCAGATCCAATGTCCCAATGACCTGCGCGAACACGCCGCCGCGATCAATGTCCGCCACCAGGACGACTCGTGCATCCGCCAGTTCGACGGCCGACCAATTTGCCAGATCACGGTCTCTTAAATTCATTTCGGCGGCGCTCCCGGCTCCCTCAATAATCATCACATCATATTGACCAGCCAGTCGCTCGTAGCTCTCCCGCACGCGCCCGACCAGTTCCGCCCGCTGTTCAAAATAGGTTCTGGCTTCCGCCTTGCCCCACACCTTCCCTTGCACGACAATCTGCGCACTGCGATCCGATTCCGGCTTCATCAATATCGGGTTCATATCGGCGTCGGGATCGAGACCACAGGCCTGTGCCTGCAACGCCTGCGCACGACCGATCTCTTTTCCGTCCTGCGTCACGAAGCAATTATTCGACATGTTCTGCGCTTTAAAGGGTGCCACCTTGATTCCGGCACGACGAAAGAGCCGGCATAGCCCAGCCGTGATCAGACTCTTACCGACATCCGACCCTGTCCCCAAAACCGCCAGCGCTCTTGCCCTCATGCCTTCCTCTCCTGCCGAGAGTTCTCCGTTACTAACACCAAACCTATACCTTCAGATTTACGCCCCGACGTATCGATGCATTAGCTGGGAATTGTTTTGATCACCGATTCTTAGGCGACTCCGCTTTCTGACCGGCATCCCGTTCCCACAAGAATTCCGGCTCGGATTGTGTCTTAGCCACCCACCGCGCAAAGACGAATAAGGCATCGCTGAGCCGGTTCAAAAATTTAATGATCATCGAATCAACCGGCTCCTCGCGAGACAGCCGCACACACAACCGTTCGGCCCGGCGACAGACGGTCCTGGCCTGATGAAGAAAACCGGACACTTTTCCACCGCCCGGCAGGATAAACTCCTTGAGCGGCTTCAGATCTTTCTGGCAGCGATCAATCAGCTTTTCCAACCTCGTCACATCGTGAACAGTGACCTTCGGCATGTTCTTAAAAGTCTGGCCCGGCGCCGTGGCCAGGATACTTCCGACATCAAAGAGCTTGTTTTGCACCCAACGCAATTCCTCTTCGAGCAGTGCCGCCGCCGAATACTCATCGAGCACATCGGCATTCATGACACGCACCACTCCTACCGAAGCATTCAACTCATCGATCGTTCCATAAGCATCGACACGCAGAGTGTCTTTCCAGACCTGCTGTCCGCCGGCCAATCGTGTTTTCCCCGCATCACCCGTTCGGGTATAGACTTTTGTAATGCGCATTGACACCTCCTCCTGTGTCGCTCGACCTGAAACCGCCAGTTCTCATAATCCTTCGAAACGATAGCTGAGTCCTCCGTAGATCGCGAACGTTGGCGCAGGCATCACAAATTGCTCCAGGGCCCCTCCTCCCGTGAGCGTATTGGATGCCATGGTACCGGAGGTAAAGTATTTCTGGTTGAGAATATTGTTGAGCATCAGAAATGCGGTTAGCCGCCCCCCTGGAACCGGCCGTTCATAGGCAAGCCGGCCATTGAGCAGAAAGTAACTGGGCAACCGCGGTTGCGTATTGTTTTCATCATTCAGATAAAACTGAGACCCGACATACAATCCGATCAGAGACAGGGTCAATCCTTCGCTGGGATGAATGTTGCCGGTTACGCTGAATCGATTCCTTGGAACAAGTGGAATGGTATTCCCGGGCGTAATCGTCTTCGTGGCGGAAATATTAAACGTGGACTGGAAAGTGGCTTCCGTGAAGGTATAGTTGATCATTCCATCAAAATACTCGTTGTATCGCCCCTTAAGGCTCGTCTCAAAGCCTTGTCTTTTCGTCCTATCAATGTTGCGATTTAATCCATCATACCCTCCACTGAACACGTCACAGTTGGTGCAGTTAAAGTAGATCTCGTTTCGAACATCGGACTGAAAAAGTGAAAGGCTGGCCTCTCCCCAATTCCACAGCCTCGTCTTTCCCCCGAATTCAAAATTATCCGATGTTATCGGTTTCAAGAACTGGTTCGACTGACCGACGACCGGGAAAAGTTCGAGATATGTGGGAACCCGAAATCCCTGGCTGTAATTGAAATATACGCTGGCGTCAGGGTGGATCAAATACGTTAGACCGGCTCGCGGATTCGTTCTATAGAACGTTTTCTTTCCAATGCCTGCTGGAGTAAAGGTATCCTCAAAGTTTGATTCGATCATGTCTTGGTCGTAGCGGACACCTGCCGTTAAGAGTAATTGCGGAAGAAGGCTCAGCGTATCTTGGGCGTATAGTCCGAGAATGTTCTCATTCGTGTCGGTCCTGTTGTTGAATGGTCCGAAGCCGGAGGTAGAGGCCAACCGACTTCCGAAATCATTTCGTTGCGCGTCCGCCCCGAACACCAAATTGTTGTGGTGTCCGAAAAGCGGAGTGTTCTGCGCTAGCTGGACCGTTCCACCCCACGATTGCGTGGTTGAAACGGTTTGGGCTGTTGAAAGAATGGATCCTGGGAAGAAAGGTTGCCCGACTCCGAACTGTGTTTGGTCTAGTTGTCGGTAGAAGCCATTGACGTTTAATGAGAACCCCAGCGGAAGCCCTTGTCGTCCCGTCAGCCTCACCACGTTACTATTATTGTCGGCGAAGTCACCTGGTGTAAAATTCGCTCTCGGATTGACTGCCGCCACACTCATGGGGAGTGCTCCTGCCTGAAACAGCTTGTCCGTCACATAGGTGTAAGAGAGTGTGATATCGGTCTCCTCGGCCGGACGATAGCCGACTCTCCCATAGACACGTGATATGTCGGCGCCAGAAACGTCGCGGTATCCGTCTTCCTTCTCCTTGCCAAGATTGAAGTAATAGTCGAACTTGCCGATCGGCCCGCTCGCGTTGATGCTATAGCGTTGACGCCCCCAACTGCCGAACAAGGCCTCGCCTGTGACCTGGCGCTTGCCCCCGCCACGCTTCGTAATGATGTTGACGACACCTCCCAATGCATTTTTCCCGTAAATCGTGGCGGGACCGGGAATAATTTCGACCCGTTCGATCGTGTCAAATGGTATCAGGTCGAAGTTGATAGTGTTGAAATCTGGCTCGTTGATCCGTTGGCCATCCACAAAGACGCTCGTGGAAGGTACCGGCTGGCCGTTGAACCCTCGCAGATCAATTGTCTGTTGGAACGCATTACCGACCAAGTCGTACATCACGATACCGGTGGCTCCCTGAATCGCCTCCTGGACGGTCTTGGCGCCTGATTTGCGAATATCCTCCGCAGTGATCACGGTTACTTTGGCCGGAAGTGTGCTGACATCAACCGGGGCATCAGGAAGTCGTGTGCTGCTGACAACGACCTCAGGAGTTTCAATGATATCGGCTTGGTCGGCCAGGGCGATATCTTGAGCCAGGGCGGCTTGAAACGGTGGGCAGACACTGAGAATGCAGGCACATAATAGCCAGCGGACAATGAACAACGGCATGATGAATCTCCCTTGCGCTCGAGGGGTTCAGTCGATTCGACAGCTGGCTGGGTCTCCTGACTTGCGGATCGTCGTGTCTCTGCGCCTTCCCATCTGAAACCGTGACATGTGACACGTGACGCGTGACAATCCGGAGAAATTCTCCCCTCCTTGTCACTCGTCACTAGTCACCCGTCACCGTCTCTGAGACAGTGGCATTGTGCAGAGTTACTCCCCGCTTACAGTGGCGGCACCGTGATGGACTTGCACCATCTTCCCCGTCACCCGCGTCGTTTCTTCAAAACACTCTTTCCTCACGATGAAACCGTCCCCCATTGTGCATTGTCCTGGTGACCGGGGACATGGCCACCAGGCATGTTCTAGAGACGTCCCGAAACTGACGGCATCGTCACTCGGGGCAGCCCGGTGTGAGGATGCGCATCTACCACGACGTCACAGCCATACACCGTACTCAGGACGTCCACCCGAATCGTTTCGGCAGGCGTGCCGGTCTGACAAACTCGGCCTTCCTTCAGCATCACCAGGCGATCACACAATTGGCTTGCCACATTGAGGTCGTGCGAAACCATAACCACGGTCAACGCCCGTTCTCCGTTGAGCCGACGGATCAGTTCACAGATGTCGATCTGGTGATTGATGTCGAGAAAGGCCATCGGCTCATCGAGCAAGAGAATCGTGGGCTCTTGCGCCAGAGCTCGTGCAATCATCACCCGCTGGCGTTCTCCTCCGGATAGATCCGACACCAAGCGGTCGGCCAACGCGACAACATCGGTGTCGACCATGGCACGGTGGGCCACGAGCAGGTCGGCTTCCGATTCATCCCCCATCCCCAGGTTCCACCATCCCGTACGGCGATGTGGGAATCTCCCCATAAGGACGGTTTCCGCCACGGTAAAGGGAAATACCTGCACAAACTCCTGAGGCACCAGCGCGACCAGCCGGGCCAGCACGGGCGGCTCAAGTTGACTGATGGGTTGACCGTCAATCTGAATCTTGCCGTGGTTCGGCCGCAAAATCCCGGCCAGCAGTTTCAAGAGGGAGGATTTTCCTGACCCGTTCGGTCCAACGATTCCCTGCACCTCTCCCGAACTGACTGCAAAAGATACCGCATCGAGCGTCCAGGGCCGTCCTGACTGGTCGGACCGATAGCGAAAGGACAAACCTTCGACGTCGATGACTAAGCCGGTCGAGCTGGATTGCAGTATCGCGCATGTCCCGGTAGGTGTCGGCATGTCAGATCATCCGGTCCTTCCGCCATAGCAAGAGATACAGAAAGAACGGCCCGCCGGCGAGAGCCGTAACAATTCCCACGGGAATTTCGGCCGGCGCAAATATCGTCCGTGCAATCGTATCCGACACGACGAGAAACATTCCCCCGACCAATGCGGAAGCCGGCAACAACAGGCGATGGTCGGATCCGATCATCATGCGCACCGCATGGGGCACCACCATTCCGACAAACCCGATCATGCCGCTCACCGACACGACCGCGCCGGTGACCAAGGCCGTCAAGACATAGAGCTGTTTCTTCACACGCTCCGTGTCGATGCCGAGGGATCGCGCCGTCTCTTCCCCTTGCGTCAGCACGTTCAGTACCTGCGCTTTGTGCATCAACACCGCAGACACAAACGCCACGTAGATCACGATGACAGCCAACGCTGGATAGCCCGGCGAAATCAGTGAACCCATCAACCAGGCCATTAAGCCCGCCGACCGGTTCGGGTCCATGATCGACGTAATGAACATGATCAACGCAGTGAGAATCGCGTTCAGAATGACCCCAGCCAGCAACAAACTGTGGATGGGAAGCCGCCCCTGCGACTGAGCCAATCGATAAATCAGGATGAGCGCGAACAGGCCTCCGATGAATCCGAAAAGCGGCAAGAGCGGCAGCAACATCACAGTCGTGCCGACCCCCAACAACATGGCCAGCGATGCGCCTAACGCGGCACCGCTGGAAACACCCAGCACGTAGGGATCGGCCAGCGGATTCCTCAAGAGTGCTTGAAGCGTCACACCGACAGCCGCGAGGGCGCCACCGACAAGAAAGCCCATCAGAACGCGCGGGAGTCGAACCTGGAGGAAAATCACACCGGCTGTTCCAAGGGACGAGGCATCGAGTGATCCGGTGGTTAGTACATGCCGCAATGCGGCAAGCACATCCGCCAGTTGCACTGACACCGCACCAACCTGGCTGCAGAGAGCGATTACCCCGACGCTGACAAGCAGGAGCCCGGTCAACACCAGCCCCCACCGCCGACGTGTCAGCATGGCACCAGTGCGATGCCATTGTGCTTTCATCTCATGCAACGACGGCACAGGCGTAGCAGTGGAGAGGTCTCCACTTGGTGCAGGAAGATGGGAGGGTGTCACGTGTCCGTTCGCCATCGTACTAGTGACTCTCACTTGGCAGGGAGGTAGCGGATGGATGAAAAAGGTCAGCCAACAACTCCAGCGCCTTCCCGATCCTGGGTCCGGGCCGATTGAGCAGATCCGCCGGAATTTGCCGGAGGTTGTTCCGCTTCACCGCCGTCAACGTCGACCACTTCCGCCAGGCCTGTTGCTCACTCTCCGAAATACCCTCAGCCGTTCCAACAGGAAACAGCAAAACGTCGGGATTCTCATGCAACACCACTTCCATACTGAGTCTGGGATAGGCCGTGGCACTCTTCGCGGCGACATTGATGCCGCCGGCCAACCCGATCAGTTGATCAATGTAGCTCCCAGGACCAACTGTGATCAGCGGCTCGCTGTTCAGCACATACAGCACACGCACCGGCGCGGCACCCTGCGTTCGAGTCTTGATGCGGGCAATCTGTTGACGCAAATCCATTCCCAGAGCAGTGGCTTCAGTCGAATGATCCAACATCCGCCCGAACGTCTGGATATGTGAAAACACATCTTCGACCATCCGATCGGCCAGAATAAATACGGGAATCTTCAGCTGTTCCAGTTTACCGATCAGATCAGGCTTGAGATACTCCTGTGGCGCCACAATCAAGTCCGGCTGAAGCGCAACGAGAGTCTCGATATTCGGATTGCCATACCCCAGCTTGGCCCTTTGAGTCGCCTCGGGGGGATAGTCGCAAAACTGCGTGACTCCGACCACCTGAGCCCCTGCCCCGATCGCAAACAACATCTCCGTCACGCTCGGCGCCAACGAAATAATCCGGCTCGGGGTTTTGGCCAGATAAATTCTGCGCCCCGCGTCATCGACAAATGACCGTGATGACACATGAGCCATGAACGGCATCCCCGTCAGGATGCCCTGTTGCCGCCTTTTCATGTCTGAGCACTCCTGGTCAACACAAGCCGACACTCCGGACGCGCCTACCACCAGCGCGCTGCACAGTAAACCCGCTAAACCCGCTGCAACGATATACCGAACATGCCCGCTCAAATAAAAAATCCCCAAGGCCTGACAGAGACCTTGAGGATTGCACCCGGTTCTTCATCCTCGCCTGTTCCCCAGCCCTCGAGGGAACGATGGTCAATTCATCGGGCAGGTCTTCTGGCTCATGGTTCATCCTACTCCCCGTGCCTTCCCATCCACCAGGTGGACAGTGGCAATACCGGGTTTCGTCCCCATTCACAGCGGCGGGACCGCGAGGGATTTACACCCTCTTCCCTAACCCAAGAATCATATTTGTGGAGGCACAATAGGAGACCCTGCTGATTTTTGTCAAGTTCATTAATGGCCGGGGATGCGTGCGACAATCGCAGAATTCAGTACATCCGCTCTTCTAATCTAACCCGGAGAACTGCCTATCAATGCGAGGTTAGAAGAACCGCCCGGTCGGCATGGGCCTTGCTGATCCCGCTCAAGTGAAATCCCCAGTACATAGTGACCGACTGACCATGTCCTGAACAACGAGGTAGCAGAAATCCATGCGGAACATTGTTATCAGCATCTGTATTGTTGGACTCTTCCTTGAACTATCAGGCCTGATCTGGTCAGCGAAAAATGACAAGCCCGGCGAGGCATTTGTCAGACTGTCGACCCCGCCGGCCCGCAGCATCGAACGTCCACTCGACAATGGCTATTTTCTTCTGCTGGGGATGGCCGCGGCAGGTGGAACGGACCCCGTCCAAACCGGATACGACATCTGGACTGAAACCGGGGCGCGACCGACAGAACGTGGCTATGACTTAGACAAACCGGGACGTACAGAGCTTCGGCTGCCGGTCGCCTACGATCGTGTCGTTCCCGAATGGCATACCAATGACCCCTTGTTGGAATTCCAAAACAAAGAGGCTTCGTTTCGGTCGTCAGCTCCGCTCTACGCACCACTCGTCACACGATACGAACAATTTCTCCGTATGAATTTTGAAGATTGGGGATACGGGCATACCGGCGCCCCCCGCATCGAGGAACTCGTGGGAGCCCATCGCCTGTTTGTGGCAATCGGATTCGGCGAACAGGTAAGGACCGGCCTCGATCGACTCACATTGGACGTAGCCAAGTGGCGTAGCGTCCTACGGGATGCCCGAACCATCCCGGTGAAGATACTGGCATCCGTGATGATCGAAGATGATGTCGAGCTCCTATCGCGCATGTTGAGTCAAAACACAGTCGACAAACACGTGCTGGCTCAAGGGCTCAACTTACTCCAGCCTCTGACTGCAACCGAATATTCACTCCGCTGGCCGATTCAAAATGAATTCATGATGGGACATCAACGAAGCCGTATGGAGCCGGCAAATGGGACTCGGCTTTATCAGGCCGACCCTCAAACCCTGGGGACGGTGACGATCCTGGCACATCTGCCGCCCAACGCATTTCAAAAAGTGGCGCACCCCAGAAGCCTCACGGGATTTGGACTGGCCTCATCCGGCCAACGCACCTGGGACGCCTATTCAAGCTATTACGACGCAACCATTAAAGCGGCTGAAACGATTCACAGCCCGCTTCCTCGCCTGCAGGACATCGCGAAACAGTCGCCACGGACGTTTCTCGAACGGCTCGCTGATCCAATGGAATTCGAGCCGCAATGGGAACCCTTCAGTCAACACCTGGTTGAAACCGATGCGCGGCTGCGCCTGGTCTCACTGCAAATCCTGATGCGCAAACCCACTGCCACCGTAACTATCCCGACTCGACTGGCAGAAGTCGGCTCGATGTACTTCGACCCCTTCACCGGACTCCCCATGCTCTGGAGCCCAACGCAAAAGAAACTCTACAGTGTTGGAAAAGACCGACTCGACGACGGGGGGGATCCAAGCTTCGACATCAGCGTGCCGCTTCCGCCTGCCTTCGCTGCACCTTCACCGACCTCTTAGAAAGAGGCGCCCACCATTTCGCAAGCGCAACGTGCCCACAGTGTCAAAGCGGTTTCTGATACCTGAGCTTGAGGACCAAGATCGTGAGCGTCAGCATAAAAGTGATGGCGTTTGTGACGACGATCGGCCACGCCGTCAGATACAGACCGTAGATCAGCCAAAGAAAGACTCCGGTTGTAAAGGTCAACAACATCGCCAGCGACATATCATCGGCTGACTTTGTCCTCCAGGTCCGCTGCAATTGTGGCAAGAAGGCAATCGTCGTGAGTGTACCGGCGACAAATCCGATCCAATTGGTAGTCTCCATTCCACCCCTTCCCAACCGACTCTCAAGACAACCGCCGGCACCCGGCCAGCCACTTGTCACAGTTCGTCCCAATGTGCTATTTTATCGAGCTAATCATTAGCTCGATCACTCAGAAGGAGCACTACCGTGGCATTCTCTTGCGATCTCTGTCAGAAAAAACCGAAATCAGGAAACAACGTCAGTCACGCGAACAACAAGACCAAGCGGGTATTTAACCCCAATATTCAGACTGTTCGCGCAGTCGTAGACGGGGCGAACAAAAAGATTCGCGTGTGCACCCGTTGCCTCCGCTCAGGACTGGTC
>Ga0315912_10005080_pt1 | contig 12192 bp, 8 predicted proteins | sample VfabasoilMG_FD_204469 | JGI IMG/M metagenome (GOLD analysis project Ga0315912, IMG submission 204469) | Garden soil microbial communities collected in Santa Monica, California, United States - V. faba soil | ecosystem: Environmental > Terrestrial > Soil > Garden | place: USA: California... | reverse complement strand
GAAGGTGAAGCTCGTGCTGGGCCCGTCCAGCCTGGGGCGTGTCGTGATCGAAGAGGGCCTGAACGAGGGCGATGCGATCGCGCTCGTGGACCCGGCGGGTCCGCCCGAGACCCAGGCCAAGAAGGAGTCCGCGCCGTAACCGGCCGCCTGCCATGCAACGCAAGGGCACCATGCGCGCCAGCGAGGCGTTCCGCTCCGCGCTCGACAACCTGTCCGCGCACAAGCTGCGCTCCAGCCTGACGATGCTGGGCATGATGTTCGGGGTGGGCGCCGTGATCGCGATGTTGTCCATCGGCGCGGGTGCCGAGCGCCGGGCGCTGTCGATCATCGACAAGCTCGGCCTGCGCAACGTGGTGGTGCGCGCCAAGGACTTCAAACCCGAAGAGCAGCGCGAGATCCGCAAGAAATCCGTCGGGGTCTCGCTGCGGGACGTGGAGGCGATCCGCGAGGCGGTGCCGGGCACGGAGCTCGTCCTGCCCCGCCTGGAGATCGAGCCCTTCGCGATCCTGTCCGGCAGCGGCAAGGCCAGCGCCAAGGTGTACGGCGTGTCGTACCGGCAAACCCAGCTGGTGAAGCTGGAGCTGGCCGAGGGCCGCTTCCTCGACGCGCGGGACGAGGCCTTGCACGCTCAGGTCTGCGTGCTCGGGGGCGGCGTGCGGCGCGAGTTGTTCGGCGTTGCCCCGGCCATCGGCAGGGAGGTAAAAATCAACGATGTGTGGTGCGAGGTCATCGGCGTGCTCGCCTCCGACTCGGTCGGCGCCTCCTCCGTGCAAGGCGTGTCGGTGGGCTCGAGCGCGCGCGAGATCTACCTGCCGGTCACGACCACGCTGCGCAAGTTCGAGCGGGACCCGCTGCGCTCCCCGCTGCAGGAAATCCTGGTGCAGCTCGCCCCCGGTGCCTCCTCGCGAGAGACGGCCAGCGCCGTCGGGGCGCTCCTGGATCGCTTGCACGGCGGCGCGCAGGACTACGAGCTGGTCGTGCCGGAGGCGCTGCTCGAGCAAAGCCGGGAGACGCAGCGCCTGTTCAACGTCGTCATGGGCTGCATCGCGGGCATCTCGCTGCTCGTCGGAGGCATCGGTATCATGAACATCATGCTGGCCTCGGTGCTGGAGCTGACGCGGGAGATCGGCGTGCGCCGCGCCGTCGGCGCGCGGCGCCGGGACATTCGTTTTCAGTTCCTGGTCACGTCATTTTCCCTATCCCTGCTGGGCGGCGTCGCGGGCGTGGTGATCGGGGTCGTGATCGCCCAGCTCGTGGCGGCGTACGCGGACTGGCCCACGGTGGTCACGCTCAGCTCGATCGTGCTCGCCACCAGCGTGTCGATGGCGGTGGGCCTGGTCTCGGGCCTGTTCCCCGCGATGCGCGCGGCCAACCTCGACCCGATCGAAGCCTTGCGGTACGAGTGATATGCAGGCACGTTTCCTTCGCTCCCTCGCTTTGCTGCCGGCGATGCTGCTGCCGGCGATGCTGCTGCCTCTGGGCGCCCTGATCGGCGGGCCGCTGCTCGCTGCCGAACCCGCGGCGCCCGCCCTCACCGCACCGGTGAGCCTCGATGACGTCTACGAGGCGCCCGAGTTCATCCGCGAGCCGCCGCTCTTGCCCGAGGGCGTGGACGGGCGTGCCGTCCAGCGCCTGAGCCTGAGCGACGCGATCCGGCTGGCCGTGAAGAACAACCTGGGCATCGTGCTCAGCAAGCAACAGCTGGCGCTCAGCGAGCAGGCCATCCAGCAGAGCCTTGCGCCCTTCGAGCCGGCGCTCAACGCGGCCTACCAACATCAAAGTGCCGATTCGCCGCCCGCGACCGCGCAGGACGGGGGGAGCGAGGAGCTGCTGCAGTCGACCGCCGATCTGTGGAATGCGGGCTACAGCCAGCGCCTCCGTCTGGGCACCATCCTGGGCCTGGATCTGAGCAACGCGCGCACCAAGAGCAGCCTGGGCAGCGCCGTGCAACCCTTGCTCTACCATTCGGAGTTGGCGCTCCGCCTCACGCAACCCCTGCTCAAGGGCTTCGCCTTTCAATGGGAGGTCCCCAACGCCGACGTCTTGCGGGCGGAGTTTGGCTCCGAGCGCGCGCGCCAGGACGTCTTCGGCAGCGTGCTCGACACGGTGCGCGATACCGAGCAGGCCTACTGGGATCTGGTCCAGTCGCTGAAGACCTATCAGGTGCAGCAGGGCTCGCTGAAGCTGGCCGAGGAGCAACTCGGGCTGACCGGGCGCCAGATCGAAGCCGGCGTGCTGCCGCCCTCCGATCTGATCAATGCCGAGGGCACGCTCGCGCAGCGCCAGCTCGGCCTCGTGCAAGCGGAGAGCGGCATCGAACAGGCTGCCGACCAGTTGCGCCATCTGCTCAACCTGCCGCGCGAGCGCTGGTCCAACCCGATTCTGCCGCTGGACGCGCCGGCCTTCGACGAGCTCCAGATCGGCTTCGACGCCGCGTTTGCCCAGGCGCTCGATCATCGCCCCGAACTGAAGCAACTCGCCCTCGATCTGAAGCGGGCCGCGCTCGACGTGCGCGTCGCCGGTACCGAGCGCTTGCCCCAGCTCGACGCCAGCCTCAGCTACGGCCTGGTCGGCCAAAAAAACGGTTACAGCGACACGCTGAGCCAGCTGTTCTCGGCCGAGGCGCGCGCCTGGAGTGCCGGGCTCAACTTCAGCTGGACGCCGCTGAACCGCGGCGCTTCCGCCCAGCTCGAGACCTTGCGCCTGAACGAACGCGCGCTACGTACCATAGAGCGGCAGGCCCTGCTCGATCTCCGGCTCGAGCTGCGCACCGCGATCCGCGCGCTGGACACCGCCGATCGCTCGGTGCGGGCGGCCGCCAAGTTTCGCTCGCTGGCCGAGCGCAGCCTGGACGCCGAACAACGGAAGTTTCTGAACGGCACCTCGAACAATTTCTTCATCGCACAGCGGCAGGATGACCTGTCGCGCGCCCGCCTGGCGGAGCTGGCGGCCCTGATCGGCCACCGCAAGGCCGCCACGGCGCTGCGCGCGGCGATGGGCGTATTGCTCGACGACCGCCACGTGCGGCTCGACGTGCGCGCGCCCTGAGCGCTGCCAGCCATTCGAGAACTCGCATGACCACACCAGAGCAAACCCGCCAGCGCTTTCTCGGCCTGCTCGAGCGCGCCCGCGTGCCGCTGGAGGCCGAGACCGTGGCGCTGCAAAGCCCCGCGCTGGGGGTGCGGGCCGATTGTTTCAGCTTCGCGAGTGAGGCAGGCCAGCGGGTTCCGGGCCTGTTGCTGCAGGACGAGGAAGCGACGAGTGGGGCGCGCCCCGCCGTGATCGTGGCTCACGGCACCGGCAGCTCCAAGGAGGCGGTGCTGCCGCTCTTGCTCACGCTCGCCGCGCGCGGCTTCGTCGCCGTCGCGATCGACGCGCGCCACCACGGGCAGCGCGCGGGCGGCCCCGATGCCGGCAGTGCGGCCTACGTCACGGCCATCTTCGACAAGTTCAAGGGCGCGGCTGGCTACCCCTTTCTCTACGACACGGTCTGGGACTTGATGCGCACGCTCGACTACCTCGAGCAGCGTCGGGACGTCGATGCTCGCCGCATCGGCCTGCTCGGCATCTCCAAGGGCGGCATGGAGACCTACTTGGCCGCCGCCGCGGACCCGCGGCTCGCGGTGGCCGTCCCGGTGCTGGGGGTGCAGAGCTTCGCGTACGGTCTCGAGCACGACGCCTGGCGCTCGCGCGTGGAGACCTTTCAGGCCGCCTTCGACGCGGCGGCCCAGCACGCCCGTGTCGCGGAGCCGGACGCCGCCTTCGTGCGGCACTTCTACGACCGCGTCGTGCCCGGCATCTACGGTGACTATGACGGGCCGGCGATGTTGCCGTGCATCGCGCCACGCCCGCTGCTGGCGATCAACGGGGAGCTCGACGCACGCACGCCCGGCCTGCACCTCTGTCGGGCGGCCGCCGAGGCTGCCTATGCGGCAGCGGGCGCGCCAGAGGCGCTCTCCTTCCACGTGCAGGCCCAGATCGGTCACGAGTTCACCGAGTCCGCCACGCAGCTGGCTCTCGGCTGGCTCGAACGCTGGCTGAAGCGCTGAGCGCTGCGGGAGAGGTAGTAGCAGAGGCAGAAAGGGGCCGGGCTGCCACCGTGCGTCGGTGGGCGTCAACTCGGCGCGTGGGGCGGCAGCGCGCTGTCCCCCGGCAAGGACGCCGAGCTGGCGGCGCTCTCTCGGCCGGGTACCGGGAGCGTCAGGATGAAACACGCGCCCGCGCCCAGCGTCGAGCGCTCGACCAACGTGCCGCGATGCGCTTCCACGATGCCCAGGCTGACCGACAAGCCCACGCCGGTGCCCGTGCCCATGGGCTTGGTCGTGAAATAGGGATCGAAGATGCGGGCGCGGATCGTCGGGTCGATGCCGGGCCCCGTATCGCTCACGGCGATCGTCACGCTGCCGGCATCCGGGGTGAGCTGGCCCGTGATGCGTAGCCGCCGGGCGCCCGCGGCCTCGGCCATGGCCTGCTGGGCGTTGACGAACAGATTCATGAAGACCTGGTGCAGCTGGTCCTCGTCGGCATCGAGCTCGGGCACGTCCGGCGCAAACTCGCGCACCACCTGCACGCCCGTGCTGCGCAGCGAGTAGTCCAGCACATCGAGTGCGGCGTCGATCACGCTCTCCAGGCGCACGCGCGTGCGCTTCTGCTCGCGCTGGCGGGCCATGGCGAGAAAGGTCTTGACGATGCGCGCGCAGCGCTCGGCAGCGATGCGGATCTTCTGCACGCCGGTCCGCACGCGCGCGTCGGTGGCGGTCTCTTCGAGCATGATGGATCGGCCCACCACCACCGCCAGCGGATTGTTGAGCTCGTGCGCCACGCCGGCCAGCAGCGAGCCCATGGCCGCCAACCGATCGCGCTGATGTAGCGTCTCCCGCTGGCGTTGCAGTTGCTCGAGCGCGGCCTCCAGATCCTGCTTCTCCTGCCGCAGCGCCGCGTCGCGCTCGGCGATCTTCTGGGCCATGTCGTTGAAGCCGCGCGTGAGCCGACCGATCTCGTCGTGCGGGTGCTCGCGCAGGTGGACGTTGACCTCCCCCGCAGCGATCTGCTCCACCGCACGGTTCAACCTGCCGAGGGGCAGCGCGATCTGCCGGCGCAGGATGCCGGCCAGCACCGCGACCAAGACGGCCAGCGAAGCGAGGCCCGCCCACAATACCCAGCGCGCGGCCCGAAAGGCCTGACTGCGCATGACCTCCCCCGAGATGGTCGAGGCGAAATACCAGCCGGGCCCGTCGATGCGGCTGATGGCGAAGTGATGGTCGCTCGCGGCGTCGTAGCTCGAAAACGGCAGGGCGGGTCCGTCCGCCACGGCACGAAGCAGCGCCCGGAGTGTCTCGTCACCGCTCTGTTGGATCGTGTACTTGCCCTCCGCCGCCGTGATGTCGCCCATGCGGTCGGTGTGCGCGATCAAGTAGCCATCGCTCTGAAAGACGCACTGCTTGGCGCCCGGCAGCCCGTTGCGCAACAGGTTTTGAACCAGCTCGTCGAGCAGCAGATCGTTGTAGATGGTGCCGATGTGAACGCCATCCTTGTCGATGGGCGTGCCCACCCCCGCCAGGAACTTGTGCCACACGGGCTCGAGCGCGACGCGAATCCAAAAGGTCTCTCGCCGGGGATTGTGCAGGGTGCTGGCTTGGCGCTCCCAGATCTCGGCGTTCTGATCGAAATCCGCCGCGACGACCTTGGCCCACAGCGGTAGCCCGGGGGGGTCCGTGCCGATGTTGAGTTGCTCCGGAGCCGTGAAGAAAATGTCAGAGAAACGGAGCATCGAGCTGGGCTTGAACTGCTCGAGGATGTCGTTGAAGAGCAGCACCCGTTGTTTCAGTTCCGGCGTGACCGGCGTGCCGCTCCGGATCCAACCCGTCACGGCCTCGGGCCCCCCGAAACGCTCGGGGCGGCTGCGCACCGACCCGTCCGGGTAGCGCAGGAAAAGGCTGTCGAAGCGCTCCTCGGTACCTGGCGCTACTGTGCGCCGGTAGTCTCGGATCACGGCCTGGCGGATGACTTGCTGAGTATCTCTCGCGAGGACGAAGACCGTGCTCTCGACTTGCGCGCGCGCCTGTACGTACTCGCGCAGGCGCTCGCGGGCGCGCGTTTGCATCTCCTCATACATGAGCCGGTAGGTCAGCGTGCTGGAGATGCCGATGACGCAGGTCACGCCGATCGCCACGTGCAGCAACGTCTTGCGGGTGAGGCTCCCCCGGCGTGGTGGCTTGCGGGGCAGCTCGCTGGGCATGGCGCGGTTAGAACTCTGGCACTACTGGCCGGGGCGCGTAACGAACATGTAACCGACGCCGCGCACCGTCTTGATCGCCTGCGGCTTGTCCGGGTCGGCCTCGATGCGTTTGCGCAGGCGTGCGATGCGAATGTCGACGCTGCGATCGTACGGTTGCCAGTCCCGGCTTTGCGTCAGGCTCAGGATTTGATCGCGCGACAGTACCCGGTTCGGGCGGCGGGCAAACGCCTGGAGCAGATCGAACTCCATGCTGGTGAGCGGGATCTCCACGGCGTCCTCGCCGTACAGCCGATGCGACCCGAGATCGAGAATACAGCGCCCAAACCGGATCCGCCCCTCGCCGAGTTCGGCAGCGGCCGATACCGAGCTGCGCCGCAGCACGCTGCGGATGCGAGCCAGGAGTTCCCGCGGGTCGAAGGGCTTGACGACGTAGTCGTCCGCGCCGAGCTCCAGGCCCACGACGCGATCGATGATGCTGTCCTTGGCGGTGACCAGGATGATCGCCACCGGGTAGTTGCGGCGAAAATGCTGGGCCAGGCTGAGCCCATCTTCGCCCGGCATGGACACGTCGATCAACGCCAGCTGGACCGGTGCTTCCAGCATCGCTTGACGCGCGTCCGCGCTGTTCGGCACCGCGACCACGGCAAAGCCCTGGCACGAGAGGAACTCCGACAGCATGTCCCTCACCTCCGCCTCGTCGTCGATCACGAGAATGCTGATCGCTTCCGCCATGGCAGCCTTTCGCGTTAGCACGCCGGCAGCCGCGCGTGGAAGCGTGCTGCTCGGTCGGATTCCCTCCCTGAAGCAATTGAAACAAAAATCGGCGTTCATCGAGGCCAAATCGATACGAGCCGGGCCTACTACCTAGAGAGTTACCGAGACCCCACTGGGGCGGCCCGGGCTGGGGAAGAGGGAGAAGGGGATCCAGATGCTGCTCGAGGTTTGTGCTCCGCTGCAGGTCGAGACCGGCAGGGCGGTCTCGCCGCCGGAGTGTTACGTGTTTGGGCCGTTCGTGCTCGACCCGGCGCGGCGCTTGCTCGCGCATGACGGACAGCCCGTCGGCATGACCGCGCGCTGCTTCGACTTGTTGCTACTACTGGTCCAGCATCGGCACCGCATGCTGAGTCGCGAGGAGCTCTTTACGGCGCTGTGGCCGGACGTGTGTGTGGAGGACGCGAATCTGACCGTGAACATGAGCCTGGTGCGCAAGGCACTCGGGGAAGATCCGCGCCACCCGCGCTACATCGCGACCTTGCCGCGCCGCGGATATCGCTTCGTCGCCGACGTCCAGACGGCCACCCAGGCGTCGGTGGCCCTCCGGCGCGCGCGGTGAGCGGGGCTATCCCGTGGGCGCGGGACGTGCCGGCAGCGGGGCGAGGCTCGCGCCTCGCTTGCCCTCCGCCGCGCGCAACCCCCGCAGCGTGTGCAGCGTGTCGGCGAGGCTGGTCTCGAGCGGCACCCGAGGCGCCCAGCCCAGCTCGGCTCTGGCGCGCGCGTTGCTGAGCGCCCAGACCTTGCCTTGAACCGTGCTGATGAACTCGGCGGTCAGTGCCCGCGGTGTCCCCGCCAGCTTGGCGCTCAGCCAGTCCAGGAACGGCAGAGCGCCGAGCAAGGCGTCGGGGAGCACGCGTGTGGAACGCGGAACGCTGGGATCGATGCGATGTAGGATCTCGGTCAATTCCAGGAGCTCGGGTAGCTGATCGTTGCACAGAATGAAACGACCGGTGACGTCCTGCTCGGCGGCCAGGATATGGCCCTCGACGACGTCCCGGATGTCCACATAGGGAAAGTTCCCCGGCGGTGCTCCGAGCCGCATCGTACCGAGGACGATGCCCTCGATGACGTCCGTGGTGGCGGTGCGGCGGTAGAACCCAGGCCCACCGATCGCCCCGGGCAGCACGGACACCAGCTGTACCCCCAGCTCTTTCGCCAGCGCCCAGGCGCGTTGCTCCGCCAGGGTCTTGGCGCGAAAATACGGCAGCTGCAGCTCGGTTCGCCAGGCGTCTTCCGCCACCGGAGGCTCGCCGCGGCGGCGCATGGGCAAGCTGACGACCGAGGAGGTGAGCACGACTTTGCGCACGCGCTGCCGGGCTGCACCCTGGAGCGCGTTGTGAACGCCCTCCAGGCTGTCCTGCAGCATCTCTTCATCCTTCGCGCGGCTGCCGGTGTACAGGGCGTAGGTGGCGGCCACCTGAAACAGCACGTCGACGCCGCGCAGCGCAGCCTCGAAGGCCGCGCCATCGCGCACGTCGAGCTCGACGATGTCCAGCCCGGACAGCCCCGCGAGCGGAGCTGATCTCGTTGGATCGCCGAGTGACCGCAGCGACGCGCGCACGCGATGGCCGCGCTCGAGCAGCGCTCGACACAAGTTGTTGCCCAGATGTCCGTTGGCGCCCGTAACCAAGACCTGCATACGATTCCCTCCTGGCGGGCGCGGACCCTGCCGCGCCGCCCGTGCTTCCACCCTGCGCTCGAAGATGGTGCGCGGCGGCCCGGGCGTCCTTGCGGGTTTCGAAGGATTTTCTCAAATCGCGAGCGGCTAGCCCTGCGGCGCGCAGCGACGCATCCCGAGTGGGAGCGCGCGCCAAAAGATCCTTTTGCAGGTGGGAAAGTCTGCCTGCAGACCGCCCGCGGAGCGTGCCGGCGCGGAACTCCACCACAAGGGGACGCAGGGTCGCGACGCCGCCGCTCAGTGGCGCCCGCGGCGGGCCGCGGGCCGCGGCGCGCGTGGCTTCGCTACATCGTCGATTGTGCTGGGCGCTGGTTCAGCGTGGCGCCCCTGACCCTGGGGGGCGCTCCAGGGATTCGGCGGATTCGGCGGATTCGGCGGAGTATGTCGGGGTACACCATTCGACGGCGTGCGTGCGCTGATGTATGCTGAGGGTTCCATGAAACACGGAGCCGTTCGAGGGTCGGGTCGGGGCGTTCCACGCTGGTTCACGCCGTGGCTGGTCGCCGTGTTGGCCGCTACGGCCTGCGAGAGCGAGGCCCCTGGACCTCTGGAAGGTCCCCTCTCCGGCAGCGAGCAGACGGACGTGGACGGGATGGCCGGCGACGAAGATCCCGGCGTCACCGCGCCCGACGAGCAAACGGGGGTCACGACTCCGAGCGCCGGCGCCGGTGGCACGAGCGCGGCCGGCGGTAGTGGCGGCGACAGCAGCGAGCCGAGCGCGGGCTCCGGCGGCACCAGTGCCGATCCCGAGCAGGGCGGCACGGGCGGCACCGGCGGCAGCGAGGACGTGGGCACGGGCGGTACCGGCGGCACGGACACGGGCGGCACCGGCGGCACGGACACCGGCGGCACCGGCGGCACCGATGCGGGGGGCAGCAGCGGCGCTGCGGGCAGTGCAGGCACGGGTGGCACCGGTGGCACGGGCAGTGGAGCCAACAGCGTGCCGGTCGTGCCCATCGCGCGCTACGCGATCGCCGCGAACACCAGCACCAGCGTCGCCGCGGCGCGCGGCCTCTTGGATCTGGCCGTGGATGTCGACGGGGACCCGCTGCGGGTCGCGTCCGTGGGCAGCGCCGCGCGGGCCCTGCCCGAGGACGGCAGCAGCATCACGTTCGACACGGGGATCGGCGGTGAGCTCACGCTCAGTGCGGACGGCTCGTTCCTGTATGCGCCCCCGGGCGGGGGGAGCCCACGGCACGATACGGTGGCCTTCTCCGTCTCGGATGGTCACGGCGGCCTGGCCTCGACTCAGGTCGTGTTCTCGATCTCCCCCGGCACCTTTGCGGACGAGCCGGGCTTCGAGATCGCCGGCAATCCGGACGAGTTTCTCACCGGTCGCGCCGTCAGCCGCGTCGGAGACTTCAACGATGACGGGTTCAGCGACGTGCTCGTGGCGGCCCGGGGCGAGGGCAGCCGCGACGTCGGCTATCTCGTCTTCGGCTCCAGCGATCCGGGCAACGTCACGCTCGACTCCGACTCCGGGGTGAAGATCATCGGTGAAACGGCCGAGCTGGATGAACTCGGCGTAGCGGTGAGCCCCGCCGGCCACGTGAACTCCGACCGCTTCGAAGACTTCATCATCGGCGTGCACGAAGAACCGATCGGTCCGAATGCGGGCGACAAGCTGGGCGGCAAAGCCTACGTGGTGTTCGGCTCCGCCAACCCCCCGGCGGAGATCAACCTGGCCACGCTCGAGGCTGACCAGCGCGGCTTTGTCATCATCGGTGCCGCGGGTGAGGACCATCTCGGGTTTTCCGTGGCCAGCGCGGGTAACTTCAACGGCAGCGGTGGGGATGACCTGGTGCTCGGTGCGATCGGCGCCTTCCCCACCGACGACGTGCCTCCGACCGACGGCAAGGCGTATGTGGTGTTCGGGAAAAACAGCTTCACGCCGGTGAATCTGGCCGATCTGGGCAGCGCCGGCTTCCGCTTGAACGGTGAATCGGGCACCTCCGGCGAGGCCGGCGTGGCCGTGGCCGGCGTCGGCGATTGGAACAGCGATGGCCGTCCCGACATCGCCGTCTCGGCCACCAAGTTCAACAGTGCGGCGGGGCGCATCTACGTCGTGTACGGCAAGACCGGCAGCGCCGACGTGGATCTGTCCGACGTGGCCGAGGGCGACGGCGGTCTCGCCATCGACGGCCACGGTGAGAACCAACAGGCAGGCCGCACGCTGCAGAACGGCGGCAACATCGCCGGGTCCGCGCTGCCGGATCTGATCATCGGTGTGCCCAACCCCGCGGGCGTCGCCACGCAGGGCACGACCTATGTCGTCTATGGAACGCCCAGCACGAACCACATCGCGCTCCTGGATCTGGAGGGCGACGACAACGGCCAGGGCTTTGCCATTCGCGCCGAAGCCGTGGGCGATCGCAGCGGGCTCGGCGTCGCCGGCGTGGGCGACTTCAACTCCGACGGCCGCAACGATCTCGCGATCGGCGCCGGCGTGTCTGGTGCCGAAGAGGGCGGAGCCGCGTACCTCCTGTTCGGCTCCGACGCGCTCGAGAACGGTGTCGACCTGCTCGGCCTGTCATCGGACGTAGGTCTCACCCTGCGCGGAGAGGCCCCGGGCGGCCTGGGTGCTCACTTCGGCTTTGCCATCTCCAGCGCCGGCGACATGAACGGCGACGGCCGCCCCGACCTCATCATCGGCGCGCCCCAGCAAAACGACTTCGTCGGCCGCGCCTACGTGCTGCTCGGCCGCCCCTGAACGACGCCCGCGCCCTTGACCCCACGCTGAAGCACCGTCGGTCAACACCTCGGCAACCTCGCTGCTGACAAGACCACCGGGCGGCGCAGTGGGCGCTTGGCCCGAACCAAGTCGTGCAACCATTCGAGCCTTTGCCCGAGCACCCGAGCACCTCCGAGTAGAGGAACAGCAATGCCCGCTCCCATATCCCTCGGGTGACGCTTGCCGTGGAACAGAATGAAGCGCCGTATCCATCCCGTGTAGGCTCGGATGCTGCGCGGGCTGTAGCGACGGAGCCAGAGGGCTTCTCGGACTTGCTCGAGCAAGCGCGGTGGCCGCCGCTCGGAGATCGACGTGCTACCCATGAAGTCGAAACAACGGCAACAACTGTGCCGGCCCCAGAGGGGCAGATACGGGCGTGGGTTGCTCGTGACCATCTCCTGGCGAGCGCCAGGCACGCGGCGAAGGCCGCCACTTGCTCGTGCGTGAATATGCAGAACTGCATAAGACCCGGCCCGACTCGGGCCACGCGCGACCTATGCAGTGATTCTACAGGCAAATTGCGCATCCCGGCCCAACCGTACCGCGCGCTACGCAGCGAGCGCCGATGCGACGTGAGCGCTATGCGCGCGGGTGAATAGTAGTTGGACGAAGCCGCTGCGCGGCAGCTTCGTGACCCGCTGAGGCCCTCGCGCGCCTGAGGGCGGCGTTGTCGCGAGCAGCAACGGCGCCAGCAAAGCGTTGGTCGCCGCGCGGCGGCCCGGTTTTCGGGCAGGATTTCACACACCTGGGGGACAGCGCGGTGGCCGCGAT
>Ga0315912_10005079_pt1 | contig 12193 bp, 11 predicted proteins | sample VfabasoilMG_FD_204469 | JGI IMG/M metagenome (GOLD analysis project Ga0315912, IMG submission 204469) | Garden soil microbial communities collected in Santa Monica, California, United States - V. faba soil | ecosystem: Environmental > Terrestrial > Soil > Garden | place: USA: California... | reverse complement strand
ACCGCCACGGTCGCGGCGACGATCGTGAACGACATCGTGTTGGGCAGGATGTGCCGCACGATGACGCGCAGGCTCGAAGCCCCCAGCGCCTGCGCGGCGAGCACGTATTCGGACTGCCGCAGCGACAGCACCATGCCGCGGATCACGCGCGCGAGCCCCGCCCAGCCGATGAACGCGAGGATCGCCACGATGGCGAGGTAGGTCTGCTGGCTCGGCAGGTCGAGCGGGAACACGCCGCGCAGCGCGACGATCAGGTAGAGCCCGGGGATGCTGAGCAGCAGCTCGGTGCCGCGCATGATGAGCGTGTCCACCCAGCCGCCGAAGTAGCCGCTCACGCCCCCGAGCAGCAGCCCGAGACTGAACGAGATGGCGATGCCCACGACGCCGACGGTGAGCGAGACCTGCGAGCCGAACAGGAGCCGCGTCCACACGTCGCGGCCCGTGTCGTCGGCGCCGAAGATGAAGATGCGGCCGGGGGGCTCGACGCCGAACAAGTGCCGGTCGGATGGGACGACGCCGAGCAGCCGGTAGGGCGCCCCCTTCACGAAGAAGCGCACGGGGTACTCGCGGGTGCGATCCGGCGCGTAGGTCTGGTCCAGCCCGCCGAGCGTGCCGTGGACGAACGGCCGCAACGTCCAGCGTCCGTCGGCGTGCCGGAACTGGAGCGGCGTGGGCGGATGGAAGAATCGGTCGCGGTCGATGTCGCTCTCGGCGTAGGGCGCCAGGAACGGCGCCAGCGCCGACATCCCATAGAGCAGGATGAGCAGCAGGCCGCCTGCCACGGCGAGCGGGCTGCGGCGCAACTGGCGCCAGAAGAGCCGCCCCGGCGATTCGACCGGGCGTGCCTCGCGGTCACTCATGCCGGATCCTGGGATCGGCGGCCGCGAGCATCAGGTCGGCCACCAGGTTGCCGGCGATCAGCACCGACGAGGCCATCAGCACCGAGCCCATCACCAAGTACTGGTCCTGCGTGTTGATCGCCTCGAGCGTGAGCGTGCCGAGTCCGGGCCAGGAGAAGATGGTCTCGGCCACGAACGAGCCCGAGACCAGCGAGCCGAGCGTGAACCCGAACAGCGTGATGAGCGGATTCAGCGCGTTGCGCAGGGCGTGGTTCAGGATGACGCGATGTTCCGGCAGGCCCTTCGCGCGCGCGGTAGTGATGTAGTCGAGCCGCAGCTGGTCCAGCAGGTTCGCGCGCATCTGGCGCATGCGGCTCGCCAAGGGCACCAGGCCCACGACCAATGCCGGCAGCGCCAGATGGTGGATCAGGTCGCCCATGCGCTGGAGCGGCGTGAACAGGTCGTAGTCGAGGTCGCGCATGCCGCCGATGGGGAACCATCCGGTTCTTGCCGCAAACCAGAGCAGGAGGAGTCCGCTCAGCACCTCGGGCACGCTCAGCCACAGGAACGCGGCGAACGACAGCGACTTGTCGGCCCAGCCGTACTGGCGCACCGCCGCCAGCACGCCCAGCGGGATCGCCAGCCCCCACGTCACCACGGCCGCGGCACTCGCCAACAGCAGCGTGTTCGAGAGCCCGGTGCCCAGCACCTGGAACACCGGCTGGTGGCGCGAGAACGACTCGCCGAAATCCAGGTGCAGGAACACGTTCTTGAGATACAGCAGGTACTGCACCCACCACGGCCGGTCGAGGCCGAAGCGTTGCCGCATGGCCTCGATCGTGGCCGGCGAGATCTGCGGGTTGTCCGCCATCGTGGCGAGGAAGTCCCCCGGCGCCAGCTGCAGCAGCAGGAACGTCAGCGCCGAGATGCCGATGAGCAGCGGGATGGTCTGCAGCAGGCGCCGGAGGAGGTACGTGCGCATCCGGGGCGATCAGCGCGTCCCGGACGCTTGCTTCTGGTAGATCCGGTCCGAGTTCCACATGATCCGGTGCGGCATCGGGCTCGGGTGCACATTGCCGAAGCGGCTGCTCACCGGGATCTTCATGATCGACGTCGGCAGCCAGACCACGAAGCACTCGTCGTTCAGGATCTGGGACATCTCGCGGAAAGTCGCCTTGCGCTCGGCGAGGTCGGTGGTGGCCAGGTGGCGCTGGAACAGCGCGTCGATGCGCGCCTCGGCGGGCGTGTCCGGACGACCCTCGGGCTGGCTGATGTCCCAGTAGTGCGTGAGTCCCGAGGACTTCCAGAAGTTGGCCCCCATGCCCGGATCGGCGGGAACCGCGCTGCCCAGCCCCAGCAGGCAGGCGTCGTAATCCAGCTCGTGGCGGAACTTGGTCACCATGGTGTTGAAGTCCATGCCGGCCGGGATCAGCTTGATCCCCACCTTCGCGAGGTCGTCCTGCAGCAGCGTGGCGATCGAGGCGCGCAGCTTGTTGTCACTGTTGAAGCTCAGCGTGAACGCCACCGGATGGCCGGCGGGATCCTCGCGCACACCGTCCCCGTTCCGGTCGGTGAACCCGATCTGGTCGAGCAGCGCCTTCGCGGCGGCGGGATCGAAGTCCGGCGCCGTGATGGTGGAGTCGTACCAGCGGGCATTGCCGGACGTGAGCACCGACCACGTCTTGACACCGTAGCCGTAGAACGGTCCGCGGATGATGGCTTCGCGGTCCACGGCCATGGACACCGCGCGCCGGAAGTCGCGATTCGCGAACCACGCGTACTTGGTGGGCTCGGCCCGGGGGGTCCCGGCCTTGTGCCCCTTCTCGGCCTGGTGAAAGCGATTGAGGTTGAACCAAAGGAAGTGCGTGTTGAAGGAGGCACCCACGTCGTAGACGGTGAAGTTCTTCGACTTCTGGTCGGCCAGGTATTGCCGGTAGTCCTCGGGCTTCACGTTGTCGAGCCCGTCCAGTTCGCCCGCGTGGAACATCTGGGCGGCCACGTCCTGGTCCTTGGCGACCCGGAACACCACCTCGTCCAGGTAGGGCAGCCGCTTCCCTTTCGCATCCACGCCGCACCAGTACGGGTTGCGCTCCAGCACCGTCTGCTGGTTCTCGAGGTAGGACTTGAGCCGCCACGGCCCGCTCGTCACCAGGCTCTCGGGCGGCGTCGCCGTGGTGTAGCTCGATGCGAAGCGCTTCTGCCGGAACGCCGGCTCGAGCACGTGCTTCGGCACGATCCGGACGTTGCCGATGTGCGGCAGGATGAGCGCATCCGTGGCCGGCGCGGTGACGACGAACGTGTACGAATCGGGGGCGCTGTACGTGTACGGCACCGCCTTCCCGCCGACGGGCATCATCAGCGCGTCCTGCATGGACGGATGGAGTTCAGGGTCCAGCACGACGTCGAAACAGAACTTCACGTCCTCGCTGGTGATCGGGTGGCCGTCCGAGAAGCGCGCACCCCGGCGCAGCTGGAACGTGACGGTGCGGCCGTCGGGTGAGAACGACCAGGACTTGGCGAGGACCGGGATGTCCTCTTGCGTCAGGTAGTCGATGTCCACCAGCGCCGCATAGAGCTGGGTGATGAGGTCGCTGGAGGAGGTCTCATTGGCCACGATGGGGTTGAACGTCTTGGGGCTCGACGTCGCCCCGACCACGAACCTCCCGCCGTGGCGACCCGGCTCGTCCATGCGCACCGTCATCGTGTCGGTGGGCAGCGGCTCGTGGTCCACGTACGCCGTCTCGGCTCGCTTCCCGCCACCACAGCCGGGTGCCACGAGGGACAACGCCAGGAGACAGGCTGCCATCACGCGAGTCCGCATCTACTCCTCCTCGTTCACTTCGGGGGCCGGGTGCGGCTCCATATCACGCAAGCAGTTACGCCGGCGCAGTATAGGGAGCACGCTCTCGGCGAGGCAATCTCAGCTCGACCGGCGAGGCAGTCCCGCGCCCCGGAGCGGGTCGCCGTCGGCGGGTGCGAGTTCGGTGAGTGGTGCTCCGAGTTCCGCCGCGATCGCTTCTGCCAGGCGCGACAGCGAGGGATCCCCGGTGAGCCATCGTCCGGCGGGTGCGGCCGCTTCGCGCCATCGCGCCGCGAGCGGCTCGCGCTCGGCACTCGGCACGCGCAGGTACGAGGCGAGCTTCGCATGTGTGTCCCCCAGCAACAGGCTGCCCTGCTGGAGCAGCGCGCCCCGCACGGCGCGTTGCGCGATGCCGGCCAGCTTGCGGCCCTCGGCCACGAGTTCGTGCCGTGCGGTCGAGGCGAAGCACGGCGGGGCTGCGCCTCGCACCGCACGAGGCGCGCCGGGACCGCGCGGCGCACCCGGGGAGAGCTCCGCGGGAACGCCGAGCCTCCCCAACGCCGCCGCGAGCAGCCGGCCCGTGCGCTCGTACGCGCCACTCGGCGTCGTGGCCCAGCCTTCGGGCCCGAGCGCGCTCACGAGCGAGAACGTCCACTCCTCCTCGTGCCAGATCGCGCGGCCGCCCGTGGGCCGCAGCGCCCAGCGCACGCCGTCTCGCTCCACGGCCTCCAGGTCCAGCTCCACCTCGGGAACCTGCGCGCGCCCCAGCGTGATGCCCGGCGGCGAGAACGTGAACAGCCGCAGCAGCGGCCGCTCCAGGCTGCCGGCTTCCGCGCGTTCGAGCAGCGCCCGGTCGCGCGCCATGTTCGTGGGCGCGTCGTACGCACCGTCCACCCACACGCTCGGGCGCATCATCGCCGCGAGACCGCGGCGCCCGGAGACGGGCGCGCGTGCATCAGCGGATGCCGAGCCAGTCCTCGAGCAGGAACTGGAAGCGTCCGATGAGCAGGGACAGGCGCGACATCACCGTGTAGCCGTAGCCGGCGCCGAACGAGACCATGAGGAACACGATGCCGGTCCGGGCCGCCACACCGAGCGCACCTTTGTGCTCGCGGCTGTAGAAGAAGAACAGCAGCGAGGAGACGAGGCCGATCGTGAACAGGATGGCGTTCACCCCCGCCCACAACTCGCCCGTCCACAGCGGCTGCAGGCTGCCCTGCGCCTGAGCCACGAGGTCACCCTGCGCGAAGCCCGTGGTCTTGAGCCCCGCGTACACGCCGATGATCATGGCCAGCGACCAGCGCGACACCCACTCGATCTTGGTCACCATGCGCGTGAACAGCAGCACACCGAGCAGCGCCGGCAGCAGGAGCCAGCCGCGGTAGTCCCCGAGCGAACCCTGGAACGGCCCGCCGGGCTGCAGCACGACCGCGTGCGTGACGGGATCCCGCCCCGTGAACGAACGCATGAGCGGGTCATACAGGTTGGGCATCACCACGGTCCAGAAGTTGAGCACGATGTAATAGCCCGCCGAGATGCCCACGAACAGGTGCTCGGCGAGTTTGTAGAGCGGATTGTCCTTGTACAGGAACGACAGGATGAACAGGGTCAGGAGCGCCGCCACCCACACGCCGAGATCGTGGCTCAGGTTCACGAGCGCGCCCCCCGCTTCTGCCACTGCACGATGTTCCCGGCGATGATGCAGAGCGCGATGAACGCGTGCGCGAGCGACTGTGCATCCATGCCCTTGGTGGCCGCGCCCTTCTCGCCACGGAGCTTCTCGTACTCGGCCGCGCCCGCCATGCCGCCGAGCAGCCCCTTCAGCTGGCCCGACTGCAGATACGGGTAGTACTCGGGCGCGCTCACCGCGGTGCAGCCCGAGACCATGGGCAGGTGGAACCGCGAGTTCACCTGCTGCACCCACTCCTTGGTGCCGGGATAGCCCGACGAGATGTTCACCAGCATGGCGAAGCTGGAGTAGTCGCGCACGTTGCGCATGAGCGGCAGCGACGCGGTGCTGTTCCCTCGCTGGTCCTGCGGGAACGCGTTCGCGATGCCCTTACCCATCAGCACCATCACCGCCTCGTAGCCGGCCTTGTAGCCGAGATCCACGTAGTCGCGGCCATAGACCAGGTCATGCCCCTGGGCACGCATCTCGTTCGCGACCGACTCGATGGTCTGGTCCACGAGCGAGGGGCCTCCGGGCCACAGGCAGGTGATCACCACGCGGCAGCGCTTCTCCATCAGCTGCCGGAACGCCGTTCTCGTCATGGGGACGACTTCCGGTTTGGCACCAGGATCGTAGTCGCACGACATCAGCACGATCGCCCCGTCCGGGATGCCCGCCACGGCGTCGTGGAACATCTTCACGGGCTTGGACGAGCCGAGCGGCAGCCCGAGCGGCCGCAGCAGTGGGCCCAGCACGAGCAGGCCGACGATCAGGAACAGCCAGCGGCGGTCGAGTTTCTCGAGGGCGGCAAGGTTCATGTCAGTCCCCTCCCCCGAGGTAGGAGCGTTCGATGCCGAGGATGACGCGCAGCCCGGTCGCCATCACGCCCATCGCCGCCCCCATGAGGATCGCGCGCTTCGCCGCGTTCTGGGGCACGTTCATGATCCACTCCTGGAACGCGGACATGCGGATGGATTCGGGCAGCCACGACGTGAGCGCGTCGCCGACCGGCACACGGCCGAGCATGACGATGAGTGCCGCGGCGGCGAGCAAGCCCGCCTCGACGGTGCGGATCCGGAACGCGCGGAACGCCGCTGAGGCGATGAAGAACGCCAGCAGCGAGAACATGGTGCCCTGCATGGGCGAGTACATCTGGTTGTACAGGAACATCGAAGCCGTGCCCGGCTCCTGCCATCGGCGCCCGTCCAGCATCCCGATCACCACGGTCACCACCAGCGAGATCACCAGCACGAGCTTGTACGGCCAGTCCGGCTGGCGGCGGGCGATGCCCTCGAGGTTCACGCGCAGCGCATTGGCGCCGCCGAGCACGTAGCCGAACGCCACCACGATGACCGCGCACTGCTGCAGGAAGTCGGCCGGCACGCCCACCAGGTGGTGCGGCACGAAGAACGACAGGATCATGAACAGGCCGATCACCGCCGTCATGAGCAGGGGCAGTTCGCGCTTCATCGGCTATTGCGTCTCCATCCATTGGGTGAGGCCGGTGATGCCCATCGTCTCGAGCACGCAGCCGGTGAGGATCAGCAGGATGAGCAGCACTTTGAGCATGTCGGCGGCCTTGAGGCCGCTGACCAGCCGGGGCTCGCCCGACAGGTAGGCGCTCGCCGCGTAGAGTTCCTCGCCGATCAGCGTGTAATCGCACGCCACGACGAAGAACGGCAGCTGGTGCACGTTCGCGGTGCCGGCCACCTGGATCGCGCCGGTGGAATAGCCCGTCTCGGCCAGGAGCAGGGACTCGGCGAAGAACGAGCCCATGAAGATGTGGGCGGCGGGGCGGTCGCGCAGCATGATGCCGCTCAGCTTGGCGACGTAGGCGAACTGTTCCGGCGACACGAACGACACCGAATCCGGGTCGTAGGCCTCGGGGCGGCCCGCGTTCAGGTAGCCGCTCTTCACCATCTCCTGCGCGATGGTGAACGGGATCGGGTAGGCCACCGGGACGCGGATGGGTGTCTCGTACTTGGCGGTCAGCCGTGCGACGCTTTCGAGGATGACCAGCGCGGCGACCGTCTGCATCTCGTCGATGTCCTGGATGCCCGGCACGTACAGCACCGGACGGCCCATCTCCGTCGCACGCCCGATGGCCTCCTCGATCGCATCGATGCCCGCGAGCCGGCGCATGAACGGCTTGCGCCCGGTCTGCGCCAGCGACATGAAGTAGAGCACGAGCAGGAAGAACACGACCACGAACGTCAGCACACTGGCGCGCGTCGAATTGAACCAGGACTCGCGGCCGATCGCGGGACCGGCGTTGGCGAGCGCCAGCGTGAGCCCGCCCGGACCGTAAGCGGCGACGCGGTAGAAGTACGGGGTGTTCCGGTCCACGCCCTGGTCCACGAACTCCGTGGTGGCCGCCGCCAGCGAGTCCACCGTCTCCCACGGCCCGACCGGCGAGGATCCGCGCTCGAGCACGTAGCCCGTCACACGCCCGAGGCCCAGCGAATCGTCCGGCGACTTCCGCCACGACAAGGCGACGGCATTGCCGGCGTCGTTGGGGACATCGGCGTAAACCAGGCCCGAAGGCGGGGCCGGCGCGGGCGGAGCGCTCTCGCCCGGCTGGGCCGACACCGCTCCCCCGCCGCACGAGAGCGCGGCACACAGGAGGAGCGCGCACGGGGCGCGAAGGAGTCGGCGGTGGATCGTCAACGGCCCTCCATGGACGGGAACGGATCCTCAGCGGCCCTGCACGCTAACAACCTCCCGCACCGCGCGTCAACGCGTAACGCACCAACGCGAGAGCGGCGTCTCAGCCGGCGATCCGTTCGACGTTCGCGCGCGGCACCGTGGCCCGCTCCCCGTCGTCGGCGAACTCCACCACGAGGACGCGCACGAGTGCTTCCGTGTCGAGCGGGCGCAACTCGTGCGGCAGCTCGACCACCCGGCCGATGCGGCCGAACCACGGCTGGCGGATCACGCGCACGATGCTGCCCGTCTCGAGCGAACCTCCGCCTTCCTCGCTGGCCGGCCCGGAAGCACCGCTCGTGTGGGGCACGAACAGCTCCGGACGCATGACCCCGGCACGGATCTGCGTCGCGCCGCTCACCGAGGCCACGCGGCCGGCACAGGCGTGGAGCAGGTCCCAGGTGCGCGACGCCATCGCGATGCGCCCGAAGCCCTCGGTCAGCACGAGTGTGAGCCCGATGTCCTCCTGTCCGGTGATGGCGACGCCGAGATCGCGGCCGAGCAGCTCGCGCAGGTCCCGGTCGTCGAACCCGCCCACCACCAGCGCGGCCACACCGAGTTCGCGCGCGCGCTGCACCGCGGCGTGCGTGGTGTGGCTGCCGCCCACGACCACGGCACCGCGATGCTCGGGCGTGAGGTGTTCGGGCTCGAGCGGCACGTCGGCTCGGGGCGTGGCGGACACGATGCGCCCGAACGTCTCGCCGCCCACGCCGAAGATGCCCTGGATGAGCGCTCCGCGGGATTCCACGACCACGCCCTCGCCGTTCATGACCTCCGCGACCTGTCCGCGCACGTACGCGTTCACCTCGACCGGCATCGGGCGCTCGCGCAACAGCAGTTGCCCGGTCACGGTCGAGACGGTCTCGATGGTGCCGTCCGCGGGGGATTCCACCTGGTTCTTGAACAACCCGAACAGCCCCTTGGCCGTGGCCAGCAGCTCGCCCTGCCGGACGAAGCTGCCTACCGGACTCGCCAGCGACTCCCCGACGCGAGCGGGGTCCATGCCGAGCTTCGCCGCCAGGTTCACGGTCTGGACGTTGCCCGGCAGCTCGGCACGTGCCACGACCGTGTCCGGCTCCACGGACTGGCCGTGCTCCGCGAGCACCTGGCCCTTGAGCGGCAGCCGGCGCTCGCGGCGAACGACGGTGTCGGCCGTGACGCGAAGCCCGGGCGTATAGGCGTGCCCCATGCTCAGATCTCCCTCGCGTAAAGCCCGAGCGCCTGGTTCCACTGGCGCAACCGGGCGATCCGCGTGGCGGGGTCCTCGGGCAGTGCGAACGGTCGCCGGCCGCGCGTGTCCACGGCGATGCCCACGACGCCGCCGCGGATCGTGCGCGACACCGGCTTGCCCTTGCCCGCGCCCATGTCGAATCCGCGCTCCGGCGTCACGGTGAGCGTGACGCGCCCCTGCTCGGGCAGGTCCAGGCGAACCAGCTCGCCGAACGGGACGTCGCGTGCCACGGCTGCAGCGCCCTCGGGTGTCACTTCGATTCGCACGCACGGCTGGCCGGGCCGGCCCGAGCCGACCGGGGCCACGCACGCGCCCAGCATGATCAGGCAGTCGCGTTCGAACACCTGCGTGGCCGCCAGCTCGTGCACCGTGGACAGCACGCCCAGCTGGGGCGTCATGAAGATGCTGTCCACTGCCAACTCGGTCACACCTTCCGGGAGGAAGGCATCGATCATCATGAGCATGGACTGCGCACGGCGCGGAGCGTGCGAGAGCACACCGCCCGAGCCCACGAGCAGTCCCAGGTCCATCAGGTCCACGAGTGTGGCGCCCGAGCCCGATTGCTCGAACGTGTCCGAGATGTCGCGTGCGGTCTGCTTGCCCTTGAGCCCGACCGCCAGCGCCTTGTGCTGTTCGAAGGAAAGCCTCAGCGCCTCGCGGCAGATCGCCTGTTCGATGACGAGGTCGTCGAGCGTCTGCGGGATCGTGGTCGGGCGGATCATCTTGTTCTTGATCCGGTTGCGCAGCTCCACCTCGTCCACCGGGAACGGCACCCAGCGCAGGATGTTCTCGATCCCGGCTTCGGCCATGACGTTCGAGACCGAATAGCTCATGCCCAGGTTCGCGGACACGGTGCGATTGAACACGGTCTCCTCGGTCCCCTGCACGCGGAACACCGAGAAGATGTCGGTCGTCGCGCCGCCGATGTCCACGCCGACCACGGCCATGCGGTCGCGCTTCGCAACCTTCTCGATGATCAGCCCCACCGCTCCCGGCGTGGGCATGATGGGCACGGGCGACCAGGTCATGAGCTTCTTGTACCCGGGTGCGTGCGCCATGACGTGCTCCATGAACAGGTCATGGATGGCATCCCGCGCGGGCTTCAGGTTCTCGCGTTCGAGCGTGGGCCGCAGGTTCGGCACGACGCTCAACGCGGTGACGGGCCCCAGGCAGTCCTGCACCATCGGCGCGGCGTCCTTGTTGCCGGCGTAGATCACCGGCAGCTCGTAGCCCGCGCCGAGACGGGCACGGGGGTCGGCGGCGGCGATGATCTCGGCCATCTCGGTGACCCTTCGCACGTCGCCGCCGTCGGTCCCGCCCGAGAGCAGGATCAGGTCGGGCCGCAGTTGTCGCATGCGGCGGATCTTCTCGTGCGGGCGACGGCCATCGTTGAGCGCGATGACGTCCATGACGATCGCTCCCGCGCCGAGTGCGGCGCGCTGCGCGCTCTCCCCGGTCATCTGCAGCACGAGCCCGGACACCATCATCTGCAGGCCACCGCCCGCGCTCGAGGTGCTGAGGTAGAGGTCCACGCCGTCCTCGCCCTGCTGGGGCGACAGGATGCGATCGCCGTCCAGCAGCCGGCGCCCGCGCAACTCCTCGACCTCCTTGACCGCGTTCAGTACACCGCGGGTGACGTCCTCGAACGGCGCTTCCACCGTGGTCGGGGCCTCGCCTCGGGTGACGAGCCGGTAGCCGTCGGCCGTGCGTTCGATGAGCACGGCCTTCGTCGTGGTGGAGCCGCAGTCGGTGGCGAGGATGGATCGGATGTTCTCGGGGACGACGGTCAACCGCGTTTCTCCTTCTCGCGCGCGTCGGCGCGCTCCTCGATCATCCGCGTCAGCGCCTCGAGCGCTTCCCGCCGCTCGATCAGCGCCGCGACGCGACGGTAGTCCCCGAACTGGAACAGGGCCTGGGCGAACGGCTCGAAGAACAACATCGCCTGACCGGCCAGGAGCGAGAGCGGCCGCGCCCCTTCGAGCGTGAGGATCGCCGGTGTTTCGAGCCGCATGTCCACGACGCGCTGCGCCAGCCGCTCGAGCAGCGCGCGATCCTCGGGCGAGAGTTCAACCGCGTTCACGCCGCCCCCAATGGTCGCGCACCGCGGCGCGCAGCGTGCTTCGCTGCACCCCCGGCATCGGCAGCGTCAGCGCGCGCGTGGCGTCCAGCCAGTGACGTTGCGCGTAAGGCGACAGCAGCACGCCCACGGGCACGTCCTCGACGCGACGCACGTCCGCCCACGAACGCCGAGCGGCCAGGAGCAGTCCCTGGCGTTCCGCGCCTGAGGGTCCCACCCGGCACGAGGCCGGCACGAACGCGGGCAGCAGGGGCAGGGCCGCGAATACGCCGAGCAATACCGCGATGAGGATCGGCAGTGCGGCCCAGGCGATCATCAGCCACATGGCGAGGACGGCGAGCGCCGCTACCGCGGCCGCGCGCGGCCGCTCGGTCCACGGGTCGAACGTCCACTCCACGCCCGGCGGCGCGTCCTGCGAGGTCGCCGGGACCACGCTCACGCCCCCGGCCCCGGAGGCATCATCTCGGCATCCGGGCTCGCGAGCGACCTCAAGCGTGCGACTCCTCCACCACCTTCGCGTAGTCGCCGCTCGAGAGCAGGGCGGCGAACGCAGCCGGGTCCGAGACCTTGATGCGCACCATCCACCCGGCACCGTAGGGCTCGCGGTTGACGACCGCCGGGTCGTCGCCCAGCCCCGTGTTCACCTCCACCACCTCGCCGCTCAGGGGCGCGTACAGGTCGCTCACCGTCTTCACCGCCTCGACGACGCCGAACGGCTTGCCCGCTTCGACCTTGCGGCCGACATCGGGCAGCTCCACGAACACGACGTCGCCGAGTTGGTCGGTGGCGTAGCCGGTGATCCCCACCGTCACCACGCCGCCCTGCTCGCGCGCCCACTCGTGCTCGCGTGTGTATCGGAGATCCTCGGGAAAGG
>Ga0315912_10005078_pt1 | contig 12194 bp, 12 predicted proteins | sample VfabasoilMG_FD_204469 | JGI IMG/M metagenome (GOLD analysis project Ga0315912, IMG submission 204469) | Garden soil microbial communities collected in Santa Monica, California, United States - V. faba soil | ecosystem: Environmental > Terrestrial > Soil > Garden | place: USA: California... | reverse complement strand
CCCGCCGATCCTTCGCGAGCCAGAGATAGCGGTAGTTGGCGCTCCATGCCTTCTGTGCCGCGGGATCGAGGAATCGCTGTGCGCCCCGATCCTCCGGCCAGGGCGCCGGGCCCGAGGGACGGGCTCCCAAGCTGACGAGCTCCAGCGCCAGGCGATGCAGCTCCCACGCCGCGCGATTGGGCGCTCGCGCCGGCCGCGCGTCCTCTGCCTCTTCGGCAGCGAACGGCTCCATCGCGCGTCGGACGCTGCCCGCGCTCCAGCCGGCGACGAGCGCCATCCCGAACAGCAGAACCGCGATTCCCCCTGCCGTGAAGCGCCACGTCGAGCCGCGGCGCGCGCTCAAGGCGGCGCTCCCGGAGCGATGTCCCCCGCCGCCAGCGTGAAGACGCGCGGGCGCGAGCCGTTGCCTGGCGCGAGCTCGCCGGACCAGCGGATCTCGAGCGATCCGTCGGGATGGCGTTCCTCGACAATCAGATCATCCCGGCAGGCACCCGCCGGAGATGGAGTCGGCTCGAGGCCCGCGGCCCGCGCGAGGACGCGACGGGTCAGCGCCATCTCGATCTCCGTGTCGTCGAGGACGAGCAGCGGCCACGCGGCGAAGACGCCGTCGCCGCGCGTCAGTCTGAGGAGGGGATGCTCCTTCCCGACCCGCCGTGCGCCGAGCACCGCCCGCTCGCATGGCTCGAGCGCGCGGAGCTCTGCCTCCCACTCGAGGTACGTGCGCACGTCATGCCCGGTCCGCACGCGCGCAATGCTGTCGCCGATCGCCTGCAGGGCACGCGGAAGCCGCTGCGCCTCCGGATCCTGCGACGGGGCGACCTGCTGCGCGAGCGTCGAGCGCGCGCTGGCGTACATCGCATCAGCGACGGTTTCCCTGAGGTCGAGCGCATCGAGGCGCTCGATCCATCGCTTGGCGTCGGCAGGTCGCACGAGGCGCAGCATCACGAGCTGCTCGGTTCGATCCGAGAGCGGCGGCCACCATCCCCACGCCCGAGGGTGCCGCTCCACGGCATCCTCGAGCCGCCATGCCGCGAGCATGAGCTCGTCGGAGCGCGACCGGTCGCCGAGGAGCACGGCCTGGAACGCGGCCGCCAGCAGGAGTTCCTCCAGACCTCGCGCATGAGCCGGGATGCTGGACGCCGCGAGCGGATCCGGGTCGAAGGACCAGCGTGGCACGCCCTCCAACAGCACGCGGCTCGCGTCATCGACAGGACCGGCATGCGTCGTGAGGAAGGCGTCGATGTTCGCCGGTAGCGGCTGCCTGCGCTTGAACCCGCCGACGCGCGCCTGCACGAAGAGGTGCGAGATGGAGCGCAGCGCGCGCTCGGTCTCCGGCGGCGTCGCGCGCGCTGGAGTCGCGGCATCCCGAGGCGCGACGTCGAGCCCCATCGGCGCGCAGGCCTCGGCGAGCCGCGCCGCCGCGTCGTTCGCCTCCTCCTTCGCATGGCGCTCCTCCCACGCGCCGCGCGCCGCAGACCCCTCGTCGAGCGCACGCTCCGACGAGCGCATGCTCGCGACACCCCAGAGCGTGAGGGCAAGGACGAGCGAGACGAGCCCGAACGGGAAGATCAGCAGCCGCTTCCACGAGGGACGCGCTGCCGCCTCCCTGGTCACCCGAGATCCTCCGGCTTCTCCACCGCCTCGCCCCACTCGAGCTTGCGCGCGAGCTTCCATCCCGCGTGCGAGTGGGCGACCTTGCGCAGCAGGCGTCCCTCCGCGCTACAGAGATCGAGCTCCACGTGGCCGTGCCCCTTCGTCGGGTGGCGCAGGACGCGCGACCACGGCGGCGCCGCGCTCTCGAAGCGCGCGGCCGCCACGAACGAGAACTTCGCGTCCTCCCACGGGAGCGACGCGTGCTTGAGCCGCCGCTGGAACTCGGGCCGCTGCGTGCGCTGCGCGAAGTGGCACCAGTCGGGCGGCTCGAGCAGCTCCCCCCCGTGCAGAGGGCAGTCGCGACCATGCGGACAGGGCGCGAGGATCCGCGCGCCGAGGGCGACGAGCTGCGTGCGCGCCGTCTCGACGACGGCGAAGCCCGAAGGGGTGCCCGGTTCGACGACGACGAGCACGCCGTCGCACGACTCCCATGCGGATCTCAGCACGAGGCCCGCTTCGCCCGACGGCATCTCGGAGAGGACGTGCGCGAGCGTGACGAGATCGAAGCGCTCGCGGCCCGCGTGGGCGCGCGCGTCGCGCGTCTCCCACGTCGCCTCGCGCACGACGGCGCTGCGCGAGGACTTCGCCAGCTCGCGACCGAGTGACGCGAACGCGGGCTCCTTCTCGACGAGGACCGCCCGCTCGAGCGAGCCCTCCCAGATGTCGGCTGCCGCCCACGCCACGGTGCCGGGACCCGAGCCCAGGTCGAGCAGCGTGCGCGGCTTCCACTCCCCTGCCCGCTTCGGCACGTAGCTCAGCGCGCCCCATGCCTGCGCGTGCGTCGCCGGGAGGATCCACGCCGCGTAGGCGAGGGCCTGCTCGGCATCCCGCACGAAGGCGGCCGGACGCTTCTCGCCGCCGTCGGCGCGATAGCGGCGCGAGAGATCCTCGGCGTGGCGCGCGAGGCGGCGCGGATCCATCGCGCGCAGCCGCCCGTCCACGGCCGAGACGAGCTCCGGCGGCAGCTCGATCATGCGGGCGGCGGATCGCGACGTCCGCGCGCGATGTCGCGGAAGCGCGGCTTCGAGACGGCGGTGGTGTTGATGCCGCGCCCTTGTAGCTCCTGCCTCACGAGATCATGGCCATCGAGATGATCGAGCACGAGCCGCTTCTCGCCGTCCACGGAGAGGATCCACGTGCGCCCCTCGAGCTCGACCGCGGAGAGGATCGACGCCCACGCGACGCGCCGGCCGCGCGACAGGCCGACTCGACCCGTGAGCGCGTTCTCGTGCGAGACGCCCGCTTCGTCGAGCACCCAGCGATCGCCGAGGTTCGCGACAGAGGCGAGGCCCGACACGACGATGAGCGTCCCGAGGATCAGCCACGTCAGCCAGGGCGCGCCATCGCGCAGCCAGATAGCGGCGGCGCAGCTTCCGATCAGCACGGCGAGCCCGAGCACGCGCTGCCCCATCGAGACCCGCAGCGTGATCGGCTCCATGCGCTAGTGTCCAGACACCGAGGTCATGCCCTGCGTTGACGCCAGGTAACGCCCGTTCCGCACGCCGAACATCGGGATCGCAGGAATGGGATCACGTCGCGGCGTGCGGCTCCGCCCCGTCCGCGCAGTTCCCCGAGCGGAACCGCGCGGACAGGGCGGCTTGATAGGACCCTATCTCGGCAACGCATTCGTGTCCGTGCTTCCGTGCCATGACACTAGCCCGGAGGCCAGCCGAAGGCGCGGCCCGCGAGGAGGTGGACGTGAAGGTGATCGACGCTCTGCCCCGCCCGCTCGCCGCAGTTGACGACGAGGCGATAGCCGTCGCGCGAGGTCAGCCCGAGCGCATCGGCGGCACGACGCGCGCTCGTCATGACGGCGGCGATCGATGGCGCAGCGCCGTCGAGCGGCGCATCCGCCAGCGTCGCCACGTGCACGCGAGGGACGACGAGCACGTGGACGGGCGCCTGCGGAGCGATGTCGTGGAACGCGACGACGTCTTTATCCTCGTAGGCGCGCTTCGACGGGACCTCGCCCGCGACGATCCGGCAGAACAGGCAGCCGCTCACGACGACTTCCGCTTCGGCCGCGCCCCGGCGGCCTTGCCGCCGCTCGCCTTCGAAGCGGCGACGGGCTTCGAAGCCGCGGGCCTGGGCGCGGCCGCCTTCTTTTCCTCGCTGCGTCGGCGATCCGCGGCCTTGCCCGCGCGCGTGTAGGCATCCTTCACGACGCCCGGCCCGGCCGTCCGCACGAGCCGCGCGATCCGCGCGAGCCGCTCGCGATCGCCCTGGAGCCCCGACTTGATCCGCTCCATGCGATCGAGGACGTGATCGTCCTTGAACAGCGTGCGCTTGAAGGCCTTCCACGCCATCTCGTAGACCATCTGCTTGGGAGCGGAGCCCGCGTTGAGCACGTCGTTCGCCAGATCGATGAGATCGGCGAGGGCTTCCGTGTTGCCGAGGGCGACGTCGAGCGGAACGGTCTCGGCCAGCACGCGCTCGTACGCGAGATCGGCCGCTTCGCGCTGCTTCGGATCGTCGGGGTTGATGCCCTCTTCCGTGAGGTGCTCGCGGAGCTTGCGCCGCAGGAGCTGCGTGTCCTGCGCGATGCGCAATCCGACATCGAGAAGCCGCTGCACGCGCTGACCCATGACGGCGACGGCGCCCTGCACGAGCGGGTTCTCCTTCACCTGCTCGAGGCGATGCGACGGATCGTGCGACGCCTCGCGCTCGACCGCCAGCTCGTGGAGCGCCAGCAACGAGTCGAACAGCTCGTTGTCGGCGTCCGAGTGCTCCTTCACCTTGTCGATGAGGTAGCTCGTGACGAGCCGATCGACCGATTCCTGGGAGGGGGCCTTCGATCTCGTTGGCACGCCGGCGGCCTCGCGGGTTTGCTGGCCGGCCGGGGAAGAGGCTACGTCGCCACCGCCACCATGCCGGCCGGGATGCGCTCGATGTCGGCACCCAGCCCTCGAAGCTTCTGCTCGATGCGCTGGTAGCCGCGGTCGAGATGATAAACCCGTCCGACCACGGTTTCGCCCTCGGCCGCCAGGCCGGCGAGGAGCAGGGATGCGGAGGCGCGCAGGTCCGTCGCCATGACGGGCGCCCCGTGCAGCTTCGTCGGTCCCGCGACCACGGCCGCATGCCCGGAGATCCGCACGTCGGCGCCCATGCGCTTCAGCTCGGCGACGTGCATGAAGCGGTTCTCGAAGATGGTCTCCTCGATGACCGTCGTGCCCTCGACCTGCGTCGCCAGCGCCATGTACTGTGCCTGCATGTCGGTCGGAAAGCCGGGATGCGGCTCGGTCCTGATGCTGACCGCGTGGCGCGGCCCGTTCCGGAGGACGCGCACCCAGTCATCGCCCTCGTGGATGACGACGCCCACCTCGCGCAGCACGCCGATGAGCGCGCCGAGATCCTTCGGCTGGCAGCGCGTGACCGTGACGTCGTCGCCTGCGATGGCCGCGGCGACGAGCCACGTGCCGGCGACGATCCGATCTGGCAGCACGCGATGCGAGGCGCCATGGAGCGACTGTACGCCCTCGATCTCGATGCGATCGGTGCCTGCCCCCTCGATGCGCGCACCCATCTTCTCGAGGAGCGCGGCGAGATCGGCGACCTCGGGCTCGCGGGCGCAGCCGGTGAAGACCGACGTGCCGTCCGCGAGCGCCGCCGCCATCATGAGGTTCTCGGTCCCGGTGACCGTCGTCTTCGGGAAGTGATGGCGCGCTCCGCGCAGCCGACCCTCGACGTGGCCTACGAGGTAGCCGTGATCGATCTCGATCTGGGCCCCGAGCGCCTTCAACGCGGCGACGTGCAGGTCGAGCGGGCGCTCGCCGATGGCGCAACCGCCGGGCAGCGAGACGCGGGCGCGTCCGCGGCGGGCCAGCAGCGGTCCGAGGACCATCGCCGAGGCGCGCATGGTCTTGACGATCTCGTAAGGCACCTCGTGCGCCGTCTCGTCGAGGAACTCGACGCGGGCGCGCGGCGCGTCGTCGGCCGCTCCGATCGGATGGAGGGCGGTCTCCGCCCCGAGATGCGAGAGGACGTGCAGCATCGTGCTGATGTCCTGCACGAGCGGGACGTCGTCGAGAACCAACGGCTCGTCGGTGAGGAGGGCGGCGGCAAGCTCAGGCAGCGCGGCGTTCTTCGCGCCATCGGCGGCGATGGTCCCGTTCAGGCGGCGGCCGCCGCGAATGCGGATGTTGTCCACGATGCCGAGACTACCAGCCGCTCGTGCAAGGCCCGTGACAGGCGCATGGAAATGCGCGGATCATGCGCTCCCCGACGCCGCCCACGCGGTCAGCAGCTCGGCCTCGCGCTGCGGGCTCAGCCCGGCATTCATCGGACCCACCTGCGAGCGGAGCTGATCCCACCAGAGGGTGTCCCGGACGGTCTCGGCAACGGGCCTCGTCCGGAGGCCCTGGCTGAGGGCTTTCGAGCAGTCGAAGTCGTCGTGGATGTCGGGGATCCAGAGCGGAAGATGCGACCAGGGCTGCACGCCCTGGCTCTCGAGGAACTCCCGTGGCACCCAGTTGATGCGCGCGTCCGAACCGGAGGCCTCGCGGCAGATGCCGAGCAGCGACTCCATCTCGATGCCGTTGTCGGGCCCCACGACGTTGAAGACGCCGGAGCGCCCCGTCTCCGCCCCGTCCAGGATGAACGCCGCGAGATCGCGCGCGTCCACGAACTTGATGCGCCGCTTCCTGGGCTCGGGCGCCAGCACGTCGCCGCCGCGCGCGAGGCGCCGCACCCAGTAGGTGAAGCGATCCGTCGGGTCATGCGGGCCGACGATCAGGCCCGGCCGGACGACGAACGAGCGGCCCGGCATCATCGAGAGCAGCGTCTGGTCGCAGAGCGCCTTCAGCCCGCCATAGGTGTCGCCCGTCACCGTCTCGACGGAAGGATCCTTCAGCTCGATGACGGGCGAGCCCTCCCGCACGTTCGGCCAGGCGTCCGTCGGATAGACGGAGAGGCTCGAGACGAAGACGTAGTTGCTGACGCGCTCCTTCAGCGCCTCGACGGCTTCCCGGACGACCCGCGGCACGTAGCCGCAGGTGTCGACGACGGCGTCGAATCGCCGACCCGCTAGCTTGCCGAGATCGGTCGCGCGGTCCCCGTGGATGGTCTCCGCCTCGCCGAAGAGCCCGGGATTCGTGCGCCCGCGATGCATGAGCAGGACGGAGTGCCCCCTCTCGAGGGCGAGCGCCACGAGATGACGGCCCAGGAAGGCCGTTCCGCCCAGAACCAGGAGTCGCATCGAGGGCAAACCCTACTCCCAAGCCGCCGCACGCGCGAGGAGGGGAGGTCGGGCGACGGGCCTACCTGCCCCGCTGCGCGCTGGCCCTACTCCGGCCTGCGGGCTTCGACGACGCGATCGTGGCCTTGCAGGTCGCGATGGACCTGGATGTCGCGCCAGCCGCGCGCGCGGAGGAGCGTCGTGACGCGCTCGGCCTGCGTCCAGCCGATCTCGAGCGCGAGCAGGCCGTCCTTCACGAGAACGTCGGGCGCCTGCGCGACGAGCTGCTCGATGAGCTCCGTCCCCTCGGAACCGGCGACCAGCGCGAGGCGGGGATCATGGTCGCGCACCTCGGGCTCGAGCTTCTCCCACTCGCTTTCGGTCACGTAGGGCAGGTTCGCGACGACGGCGTCGAACGGCGAATGCGCGCGCAGCGGCTCCACGAGGCTGCCCTCGACGAACGTCACGCGCTCCTCGAAGCCGAGAGACTCCGCGTTGCGGCCCGCGACGGCGAGGGCCGCCGCAGAGACGTCGCAAGCGACGACGCGGCTCTCTCGCACCTCCCCCGCCAGGGAGATCCCTATGCAGCCGCTGCCCGTGCCGACGTCGGCGATGCGCGCCCGCTCGATCCCCGCGAGACGACGGGCCGCGACCTCGACGAGCAGCTCGGTCTCAGGACGCGGGATCAGCACGTCGCGCGAGACCTCGAAGCGCTGCGAGAAGAACTCCTGCGCTCCGAGCAGGTGCTGCAGCGGCTCGCGCGCACAACGCCTGCGCACGAGATCGCGGAACGCCAGCCATGCGTCCGGGGGCACGGGCTCGATGTCGTGAGCGAACACCCACGTCGGGCTCGCCTCGAGCGCGTGGCCCAGCATCAGCCGCGCGTCCGCGATGCTCTCTGCGACGCCGGCCGCCTCGAGCGCCTCCTCGGCCAGCGCGACGGCGTCGCGGAGGCTGGTCGGCGGCACGTCCGGCAGCACGGCGGGCGTCGCCGGCGCCGGCTCGGGCTCGTGATGCGAGCGGCGTCGCACGCTCAGCGGCCGCCGCGGCGGGAGCTCGGGCTCGCGCCCCCTCACGCGGATTCCTTCAGCTTCTCGGCCTGGGCGTGGGCGGTCACGGCGTCGATCAGCTCGTCGATGTCGCCGTTGAGGAACTCGTGGATGCGGTGGATGGTGATGGGCACGCGGTGATCCGTGACGCGCCCCTGCGGGAAGTTGTACGTGCGGATCTTCTCCGACCGGTCGCCCGAGCCCACCATCTGGCGGCGATCCGCGGCGATCGACGCCTCCTGCTCGCGCTGCTTGATCTCGAGGAGGCGCGCCCGCAGCACGCGCATCGCGCGCTCGCGGTTCTTCTGCTGTGAGCGCTCGTCCTGGCACTGCACGACGGTCCCCGTCGGGACATGCACGATGCGCACGGCGCTGTAGGTCGTGTTGACCGACTGGCCGCCCGCGCCGCTGCTGCAGAACGTGTCGATGCGGAGATCCTTCTCGGCGACGTGGATCTCGACGTCGTCGGCCTCGGGCATGACCGCGACGGACGCCGCCGACGTGTGGATGCGGCCCGACGCCTCCGTCTCGGGCACGCGCTGCACGCGGTGGATGCCCGACTCGTGCTTCAGCCTGCTGTAGGCGCCGCGCCCCTCGATCTCGACGACGGCCTCCTTCAGCCCGCCGACGGACGACTCGCTGCGCGACATGATGCTCGCCTTCCAGCGGCGTCCCTCGGCGTAGCGCAGGTACATCCTGAGCAGCTCGTCCGCGAAGAGGCTCGCCTCGTCGCCGCCCGTGCCCGCGCGGATCTCGAGGATGACGTCCTTCTCGTCGTTGGGATCCTTCGGGAGCAGCAGCACCCGGATCTCCTCGTCCAGCGTCGCGATCGCGCCGCTCGCGGCGGCGATCTCCGCGCGAGCGAGATCCTTCATCTCGGCGTCGCCGCTCGCCTCGTCGAGCAGGAGCTGCGCCTGATCGAGCGCCTCCGCCGCCTTGTGGCGACGACGCACCGTCTCGATGAGGGGCGTGAGATCCGAGTAGGCCTTGGAGGCGGCCTGGAAGCGCTTCTGATCGCCGATGACGGAAGGATCCGCGAGGTCGGCGGCGAGATCCTCGTACTTCTGCTCGATCGCGCGAAGCTTGTCGGACACGGAGCTCATGACGAGCTCCTCAGGATCGCGCGGGCTCGGCGACCCCGCTGCGTTGAGCCGTCATGCGGAACGCCTGGAGCGAGACATCGAGCATCGAGTCGTCCGGCTGCTTCGTCGTGATCCGCTGCGACCAGAGCCCGGGCGCCATGAGCGCGCGGAAGAAGGGATTCGTCCGATGGCGTGAGCTCAAGCGGATCAGCTCGAACGAGAGGCCGACGATCAGCGGCAGCAGCAGCAGCCGCAGTCCGAGCTTGCCCAGGAAGCCGATGTGCAGCGGGAACAGCGACCACACGACAATGGACGTCAGCACCACGAAGAAGAGGAACGACGTCCCACAGCGCGGATGCTCCGTCGGTTGGACACGCGCCGCATCCACCGTCCATGCGAGACCCTTCTCGTGGACGTGCACCACCTCGTGCTCGGCGCCGTGGTATTGGAAGACGCGGCGCATGTCCTTGAAGCGCGACATGAGCCAGAGGTAGCCCACGAAGAGGCCCGCCAGCGCGATTCCGCTCACGAGGTTCTCGGCGAAGGGATTCGCAAGCACGGGGAACGCCCGACCCGCGAGCCACGCCAGTCCCAGCGGCAGCGCCTTGAAAACGCCGATGAAGAGGACCGCGGCGAATCCGATGGAGGCGGCCACCTCGAGACTCGAGAATCCGCCCCTCTTCTCTTCCTTCGTCGGCGTGAACACGGGCGACGGCGCCGTCGGCTCGTCGTCGTCTGCCTCCGTGCCGTCGGGCCCGTTCGCGACGGACTGGAGGACGAGCAGGCTCGCGAGCGTGAGCATCGTCTTGGGCGCCGAGGCGGCCTTCGACTTCGACGAGGTCGTCGCCTCCGCCTGCTCGGCGTCCTGCGCTGCGATGTCGGACGAGAAGAAGAGCGAGCGCATCCCGAGGCCCATCATCTGGCCGAGCACGGCGACGCCGCGCAGCACGGGGAGCTTGAGCACCGGGTAGCGCTGCGACCAGGCGACGACCTCGCCCTCGCGCGACACGATCTCGCCGTTGCTGCGCCGCACGCACACCGCCCACGCGCGCGGCATCTTCATCATGACGCCCTCGAGGACGGCCTGGCCGCCGACGAGGATTTCCGCGGTAGGCGCCGGGCCGCCGGGGGCGGCCATGGTCACTTCTTCTTGGCCTTCTTGGAGCCGGCCGCCGCGATGTTCTTGTACTTCTCCTCGAACTTCTGGACACGGCCAGCGGTGTCGAGCAGGCGCTTCTTGCCCGTGTAGAACGGGTGGCAGGAGCCGCACAGCTCGAGGCGAATCTCCTGGGCCGTGGACATGGTCTGGAACTCGTTGCCGCAGCCGCAGTGAACCTTCACCACGTTGAGCTTGGGATGGATGTCGGCTTTCATCGTCGGCCTCGTTGGGACTCGTCAGCAAGTCGTGGAAACGCGGGAGTTTAGCCGCGGAGGGCGGGTCCCGCCATGGCGGCGGCGTGCCCCGGCTCTCGAATGCGCGTCAAGCTTGACTCGCCGACTTCCGTCGACCACGCTGGGGCCATCGGATGCCCGCGCGTCCGAGCCCGCCCGGAGGTGCCAAGCCTCGATGAGACAGCCACTTGCAGGCATCCGCTGGGCGAGCCGCCGCCTCGCGCTCGCTTCGACCCTCCCCCTCCTGCTCGCGGCGGCACCCCGCAGCCGTGCCGCCTCCGCCCCCCTTCGCCACGAAGTGCATGCGCGGGATCTCGCCCCCGGCGAGCTGATCCGCATCGACGTGCGGGCGCCCGAAGGCGAGAGCCTCGCCAAGCCGAGCGGTCGCCTCGGCTCGACCCCGCTCACCTTCATCGAGGCAGCGCCGGGCGGGCCGTTCGTCGCGTGGGCCGTGCTCGATCTCGACGGGAAGGCGGGCGAGCTTCCGCTCACCATCGACGGGACGCTCGCATCGGGAGGAAAGGCGTCGCTCGCCGCCTCGGTCGATGTCGGCGCGAAGTCGTTCCCGCAGCAGCCGCTGAAGGTGGCCGACAAGTTCGTGAACCCGCCCAAGGACGTTCAGGCGCGCATCGATCGCGAGCAGGCGCTGCTCGCGAAGGTCTATGCGCGACGCACGCAGCGCCTCCCTTCAGGCGTCTTCGAGAGGCCCGTGTCCGGAGAGCCGACGGGCGTGTTCGGCGCGCGTCGCGTCTTCAACGGCGAGAAGCGCAAGCCGCATCCCGGCATCGACCTCCGCGCCGCGACGGGAACGCCGGTCGCGTGCTCGGGACCCGGCGACGTCGCGCTCGCGCGGGATCTCTACTTCTCCGGCAACACGGTGATCGTCGATCATGGCGGCGGGATGTTCACCATCTACGCGCACCTCTCGCGCATCGACGTCGAGGAGGGCAACCCGATCGCGGGAGGAGATCAGGTGGGACTGTCGGGTGCGACGGGCCGCGTCACGGGGCCTCATCTCCACTGGGGCGCCAAGGTGGGCAGCGAGATCTTCGATCCGACTGCCCTGCTCGACGAGCGCCTGTTCGCCGGCCTCGGAGCTCCCTAGACAGCGAATGGCAACGGAGGCGATGCGACGCGCGCGATCGAGCGCCCTCGCCGCGGCCTCGCTGCTCGCGCTCTCGGCCTGCGAGAAGCCGCCGCCGCCGATCCCGGCAGGCGAGGCTCCTCTTCGCGGCTGGGTGATGGCCCGCGAAGATCAGCGCATGGCAAGGCGGCCGCAGGATCCGCGATCCGCGCTGGACGTCGTCGTGCCCGAAGGCGCGACGAGGACCCACGTCGCGGCGCGCACGATCAAGCAGGCGGACTGGCCGCCCGGAGCGCGCGAGGTCGAGCTCGAGATCGCGGTCCCCGGCGGATCGACGACGCTGCGCACGTCCCAGCGCGTCGTCGCGGGAACGCCGGGAACGTCGTCGTGGACGACGCTCTCGCTCGATCTTCCGGCAGGCACGACCTCGTTGAAGCTCGTCGCGCGCGGCGCGCCCGATGTCGAGACGTGCTGGGCGCAGCCGCAGTTCGAGGGACGCGCTCCGTCGGGCGCGCGCAACCTCCTCGTGATCGTCTTCGAGGGCCTGCGACGCGACGCAGTCGGCATCTTCGGCCAGGAGCTCTCGGCGACGCCGAACCTCGACGCGCTCGCGAAGCGTGGCACGCGCTTCACGCAGGCGATCTCTCCTTCCGCGGACACCGATCCGGCGCTCGTTGGAGCGATGACGGGTTTCTGGCCCTCGTGGAGCGGCTGCCTCGCGGACTCGTGCGGCGAGCGGCGGCCGCCGCTTCCGACGTTCG
>Ga0315912_10005077_pt1 | contig 12194 bp, 8 predicted proteins | sample VfabasoilMG_FD_204469 | JGI IMG/M metagenome (GOLD analysis project Ga0315912, IMG submission 204469) | Garden soil microbial communities collected in Santa Monica, California, United States - V. faba soil | ecosystem: Environmental > Terrestrial > Soil > Garden | place: USA: California... | reverse complement strand
GACGACGAACGTCGGCCCGGCCGTCCATTTGCCGCCCCCGAGCGTCGGGTCGGACGTCATGGGCAGCCCGAGCACCGGGCCCACGCCCCAGACCAGCGACGACGCCCCGGTGGGTGAGAAGAAGGCCGAGAACGTGACATCGCTCAGTCCTGCGCTGGCGCCCAGGTACTCGGGCTGCGAGATGTACGGCAGGATCCAGCGCGCGATCATGTTCCACTTGGGGCTGATCTGCATGGGAAGCACCGGTTGGATGTTGAGCACGGTGCGCAGCGCCTCGTCGGGGCCGTAGCCCTCTTCCCAATTGAACTGGAACGGGACGCTCACCAGGTCGGAGATCGGGTTGGAGAGCTTCTTCGCCAGCTCCTGGGCATTCTCGCCGGACGCCGGCGCGGCGGCCTGGGCGAAGGCGAGGGAGGACGAGATCAGCGCTGCGGTGATGAGCAGCGAGCCAGTTCGGACCAACTGTGCGGCAGAGGTGCGCATGTTCGGGAAGCCTCCCTCCGTTCGATTGCCCCGAGAATGGAGCACGCCCGCGCCGGGGGAGTCCAGCCTGCGCCGCCCCGCGAATCACACGGGCGAGGTGCATGACGACGGTCGGGGATTCCGCTAGCTTGAATCGAACCCGTCGGCGCCGGCGCAGCTCACATGAAAACGGAGGCGACCTGAACTTCGTTCGTCGAGAGGCGAAGCTCGAAGACCTGCCGCGCATCGTCGAGATCTACAACCTTGCGGTGGCGACCCGCGAGAGCAGCTGTGATCTCGAACCGATCGAGGTGGCCGCGCGCGAGCGCTGGTTCGCCACACATACCGGCAGTCGACGCCCGATCTGGGTCGCGGAGGACGCGGCGGCGCCCGAGCGCGGTGTGCTCGGCTACCTGGGTTTCTACTACTTCATGAATGAGCGGCCCGGCTACTACATCACGTCGGACCTGGCGATCTACCTGCACCCGGACTTCCAGGGCAAGGGCCTCGGAACCTGGCTGCTGGGCGAAGCGATCCGAGAAGCACCCGCGCTGGGCATCGAGGTGCTGGCTGTCACCATCTTCGCGTCGAACCAGCCCAGCCTCCGGCTGTTCGAGCGGCATGGGTTCGAGCGGTGGGGATTCATGCCGCGAGTTGCACGGTTGGGGGAGATCGAACGCGACCTCGTCATGATGGGACGCCGGCTCGATGAGCCGCGCCCTGAGCGGATGTCTTCAGGAACCAAAGGAGCACGCACATGAATCCAGCCGTCCGGCTGATCCTCGCGATCCTCGTCGGAATGGTCGTCGCCTTCTTCTCGGTGGCGGGTATCGAGGCCATCGGGCACGCGGTCTACCCGACCGCTGCCGGCCTGGACATGTCCTCGCCCGAAGCCGTTCGTGCCTTCATGCAGACCGTTCCGACCGGGGCGCTGGCGTTCGTGCTCGCTGCGTGGATCCTCGGCACGTTCCTGGGCGGACTCGTCGGTTCGCTCATCGCCCGGCCGCGGGCACGCGTGGTCTCGGGCGTGATCGGCGCGCTCGTGCTGGCGGCCACCATCGCGAATCTCGCCATGATCCCGCACCCGATGTGGATGGCGGTCTCGGGTGTGGTCGGCATCGCGCTCGCGGCCTTTGCCGCCGGGAAGCTCATGTCGTCCCCGGCCGCGAAGGTCGCGGGATGACGTCCGACTGAGGCGCGAGCCCGCCGGGAGGTGGTTCGGTATCATCCCGGCGTTTGGAGCCGCGGGCCGCTGAACAGGTGTTGAATCACCCGCTCGCCTCGGGAGGAGACATGTTCGTCTTCATCCGCGCCGTCACGTACGCCACGCTGTTCATCGGCCTCGTGCTCGTGTTCTTGCCCGCGCAGCTCCTGCCGCCGGGGACTGCGAGGCCCGAGACGGTCGGCGCACCGCAGCTCGTGGGGATGGTCGTCGCCCTCTTCGGAGCCGCGATCGCGCTGTGGTGCATCCTGACGTTCGCCGTCATCGGCAAGGGCACGCCCGCACCGTTCGATCCGCCCCGGCGGCTCGTGGCATCGGGACCGTACGCCGTGATCCGGAATCCCATGTACCTCGGCGCCGGCTTCGCACTCGGCGGTGCGTCGCTCTTCTACCAGTCGTTGGCACTCCTGGGTTACACCGCCGGCTTCTTCCTCGTGACCCACCTGTTCGTCGTGGTCTACGAAGAGCCCACGCTTCGGCGCGCGTTCGGCGTGGAGTACGAGTCGTACTGCAGTCGCGTCGGGCGCTGGTGGCCGCGGCGATGAGGAGTTGACGGCGGTCGCGTGCCGGTTGACCCGCACGCGTGCCGGACAGCCGCAGTCGGCGGGGGCGGGGCCGTCCTGACCAGCCGGCGCGGGTCCGAATCAGGGCGTGCCCACGGCGTCCGCACGGTGCTAGGTTGATGTGCGCGCTCAGTCGAACTGGTTCCGCCGCGCCGCCCGTCGCAGCAGCGAGCGTTCGACTCCAGCCACACCGTCCAACACGGGAGGAGGCCACATGAAGAAGACGCTCAGCTTCAAGGTTTCGATCGCAGCCCCTCGTCAGCTCGTGTGGGACACCATGCTCGGTCCCGAGAGCTACAAGACGTGGACCGCGCCGTTCGCCGAGGGCTCGTGCTTCGAGGGGTCCTGGGACGAGGGATCGAAGATCCTGTTCCTCGGTCCGGGAGGTGACGGCATGACGGCGGAGATCGCCCAGAACAGGCCGTATGAGTTCGTCTCGATCCGGCATCTCGGCGAGATCAGGAACGGCGTCGAAGACACCTCGAGCGAGAAGGTGATGGCGTGGGCTCCGGCCTACGAGAACTACTCATTCGCCGAAACGCCAGGCGGGTCCGCGGTGACGGTGAGCGTGGAGATCGCGCCCGAGTATGAGCAGTACATGCTCGACACCTATCCCAAGGCGCTGGGCGTGCTCAAGGAGCTCTGCGAGCAGGCGGCAAAGGTCGAGCGCTAGGAGGAGCAGGGCGCCGCGCTCGGGCACGTCCTCGGCGAAGGTGACCGCGACAGTCACAGCGGGTCGCTGTGCCTCGCCTCGTACGCGCGGTACTGGAGCGCCTCGGCCAGCTGGAGCGCGGTGACCTGTGCGTCGCCCGCGAGGTCGGCGATCGTGCGCGCCACACGGATCGCGCGGTGTACGGCGCGCGCGCTCATGCCCCCGCGGTCCACTGCGTCGGCGACCAGTCGTCGGCCGTCGCGGTCTAGCGGCGCGTGATCTCGTAGCAGCGGCGCGGGCAGCTGCGCGTTCATCCAGCCTCGGCCGCGTTGGACTTCGCGTGCGGCCATGACACGCGGGCGCACGTCGGCCGACGATTCGCCAGGACGTGCCGCCATCAGCTCTTCCGAAGTCAGCGCGGTCACCTCGATCTGCAGATCGAGCCGGTCGAGGATGGGCCCGCTCACGCGAGCGGCGTAGCGCATGAGGTCGCGCGGCCCGCAGCGACAGCCGCGCTTGGGATGCCCGAGCCATCCGCACGGACACGGGTTCATCGCGGCCACGATCAAGGGGCGAGCCGGGAAGCGAGCATGCGCTCCTGCGCGCGCGATGGCGACTTCGCCGTTCTCGAGTGGCTCGCGCAGCGCATCGAGGAGGTTGCGCTGGTACTCGGCCAACTCGTCCAGGAACAGCACGCCACGATGCGCCAGTGACAGCTCGCCCGGCCGCGGCGGATTGCCGCCGCCCACCAGTCCGGCGCGGCTCACCGAGTGATGCGGCGCGCGGAATGGTCGCGTGCGCATGAGCCCCCGGCCGGGAGCTCGCAGCCCCGAGGCCGAGTGCAGCCGCGTCACGATCAGCGCCTCGGCGTGCTCCAGCGGGGGAAGCAGCGACGGCAGGCGCTTGGCGAGCATGCTCTTGCCACAACCCGGCGGCCCGACCAGCAGTACGTGGTGACCGCCCGCGGCCGCGATCTCGAGCGCGCGGCGCGCGACCGCCTGGCCGCGTACATCGGAGAGGTCGTCCTCCTTCTCGGCATGCGGATCGGGCGGGGCAGCGCTGGCTCTCGGCAGCTCCTCCCCGCGTAACCAGGCCACGGCCTCGCCGAGGTGCTTGGCGGGATGCACGACAAGACCTTCGACCAGCGCGGCCTCGGGCGCAGCCTCGGCGGGGCAGACGAGCATGCGCGCGCCCGCGCGCCACAGGCTCTCGGCCAATGACAACGTTCCGCGCGTGCCGCGCAGTGTGCCGTCCAACGCGACTTCACCGAGAGCTGCAGCGTGCCCGAGCCGAGTGAGCGGCGCCTGGTCCGTGGCGGCCACCAACCCGAGCGCCAGCGCGAGGTCAGCCGACGCGCCTTCCTTCCGGCGGTCGGCAGGGGCGAGGTTCACCGTGACGCGCCGGTCGGGTGGGGTGAAGCCGGCGTTCCGGAGCGCCGGCCAGACGCGCTCGCGCGCCTCACGCGCGGTGGCGTCAGGCAGTCCCACCATGACGAAGCCCGGCAGCCCCGGCCCCACGTCCACTTCGCAATCCACCGGGAACGCGTCCAGGCCCCAGAGCGCGGCCGTGCGCACGCGGGCGAGCATTCAGGCTCCGCTAGGGGGCGAGTGCGCAGGAAGCATGCAGGCAAGGACCGTGCTCGGCAGAACGCGTGGTCTGGTGGGCTTCGTTTGATTCGGGCCGACGCCGCCGTGGGCGATCGCGCTACGCGGGTTACGCGCCGAAGCGCCTCATCGCACTCGCCACATCGTCACGGCTTCGATCTCGCCGTTGCGCCAGGACCACGGCAGGTAGCCCAACCAGTTCGAGTAGAAACCGGCTCCCGCCTCGCGACTCATCACGCGGCCCAACCGCGAGGCCACGTGCATGCCGGCCAGCGAGTCGAGCGGGGAACTCGCGCTCAAGCTGACACCACCTGCGTATCGGCTTGTGACGATGATGTCGCCGGATCGAGGATAGGGCTCCGAGTTCGCGAGCATCATCGCGCCCGCTTGCATGGCGTACCACTGTGAGCCCCACGCTCCGCTGTACCAGACCCGCTCGCCGGCCTCGACCCGCGGAGCGATCCACTCGCGCGCCACGCGCCGGCCCACGTCCGTGAACTCCGAATCGGAGAGGACGATCAGCACGCTCAGCGCTGCGCCGGCGGCCGCCGTGGCCCAGCCGACTGCGGGCGAGAGGCGGCCGTCTCGGCGTGGCAGCAGTCGCGCGACCAGCAGCGCCGCCGCCGGTGCGGACGGCACCAGGTACTTGGCCGGGAGGTGAACGTAGGCAAGCGTGGCCAGCGGGATGAGCAACCACGCGCCGAGCCAGAGCTGGTCTCGATCGGCGCGCCGGACGGCATCCCGCAGCACGTCCACGAGCACGGCCACACCGACCAGCGCGACCGGGGTCATCCCGAGCGACATCGCCGGCGTGGCACCCATGCGCAGGACGATTGCGGCCAGCAGTACGACGGCGATGACGACCGGATCGCGCAGCATCTTCAGCCCGCGCGCGATCACCCACGGCACGACGAGCGGCACGACCAGGACCCAATGCGTGGCGAACGCCGCGAACTTGCGCGGCAGATGCTCCAACCGGAATCGCGAAAGTGTCGTACTGAAGATGTCGCTCTTCACATGCTCGGGGTCCGCGGTGATCGCGCTCACCGCAAAGACGACGACCAGTGAAAGGAGCAGCGGTACCCACGCGCGCCAGTACGCACGCCCCAGCGACAGCGAGCGCGGGCCCGCCCACATGGCAGCCGCCGCGACCGCGAGAATCAAGAGCAGTTGTGGCCGCGCGAGCGCGGCGAGTGCGAACGCCAGTCCCGCCGCGATCGCCTGGTGCCAGCGGCCCTCGTCCCGCCAGGCCAGCAGCCGCTCCATGCCCAGCACACCGAACGCCATGGCGGGGACATCCGCCATGCTCGTCGTGGCCATTCCCACGACCGCGGGTGTGCACGCGAGCAGCACGCCCGCGACCCGCGCTTCCGGCGTTCGCAGCCCCAGCCGCAGGCCGATGCGGACCGTGGCGAGCACCGACAGCAACACCAACAACAGTTGCACGAGATGCGCGGCCCACTCGGCTCCGCCCAGCAGGACAGATGGCACCAGCAGGTACGCGGTCACGGGGCCGCTCACCAGGTCCGCCGAGACGCGGATGCGCTTGCCGTCGGCCACCATGTCGAACGCGGTGGGATGCAGCGGATCGTGCAGGACGTGCTGAGCCTGCAACAGGAACGTGACGTCGTCCACGGCGTGCGCCTTGCCGAGGAACGGCACGAGCAGGCACAGCGCCAGTAGCGCGCCCGGCCAGAATGCGAGCCACACGTCAGGCCACGCGACGCTTACCGCAGAGCCGGTGGTGCCGGCCCCGGCATTCACAGCGCCCGGTCGGGAAGACGGATCGCTTCGCTTCCGTCTGGTCATGATCCCCCGTCGTTACCCCGACTCTCGGAAGGCCCCGGAATCGCAGCTTGGTCACGTCTTGACGCGAGGCCCGCGCTGCGGTGTCGCGAATGCAGGCGCACAGCTGGCCGCTCCGAGACGTCAGTTCTTGCGGAAGCTCTCCAGGATGCCGCGCTCGACCGCCGGGAGCGCGTGGATCTCCTCCCAGGTCGAGAGCTTCGGCCGGAACACGTAGCCGGGAGGTGCGCTCTCGGCGATGCGTTTCTCGACCGGCGCCCAGGCCGACTTCGCGGCTTCCGCGCTTCCGGCGCGACGCTCGACGGCGCCGAGCACGATGGTGGCAAGGTCGCACCACGGGCCCCAGGCCAGTGCCTGCTTCGCGTGGGTGCGCGCCGCGTCCACGTGGCCCTCGAGCAGTTCCGCCCACGCGCGCAGCGCTTCCGCGGTCGGGTTCTCCTCGTCCAGCAATCGCGCCTCGGCGAGCTGCACGCGCGCCTCGGCCACGCGGCCCGCGCGCAACAGGTCGCGCGTGTAGTCGTTGCGCAGATCCACCACGCCCGTGCGCATGCGCACGGCGGCGTCGTACTGGCGGAACGCCTCGTCGGTGCGCCCGGCCAGCGCCAGGGCCACGGCGCGACCCTGCAGGCCGCCCGGGTTGTCGGACTGGTAGCTCATCACCGAGTCGTAGGCCGCGAGGGAGCGCGCCGAGTCGCCCGCGATCCAGGCGTCGCGTCCGATCGCGAGGTCGATCTGGTAACGGTCCTCCGCGCGCACATCCTTGCGCGCGGCCTCCAGTGCGGCGCGCGACTTCGCGAGCCCGCGTCCGGCGTGCCACATCGCATCGGCCTGCGAGATGCGCGCGGGCCCGCTGCCCGGATGCGCGGCCACGGTGCGCACGGCGACCGTCTCGGCCTCGGCGGCGCGTCCGCCCAACACCAGGGCGTTGGTGAGCGCCACCAGCGCGGTCTCGTTTGTGGGATCGAACGACAGCGCCTTTCTGTAGAGCGGCACGGCTTCGTCCACCTTGCCGCGGCTCACACGGTCGTCGCCGCCCGCCGCATAGGCGATGGGGTAAGAACCACTCACGTCGGTGCGCGCGAGATGGCGCTCGACCAGCTTCTGGAGCTCGGGGTCGAGCCGCACCAGCCGCTCGCGCACCACTTCGCGCGGGTCGTAGGCGTCGCGCATCGGCGACTCGAGCGCGTTGGCGCCCTCTGCGTAGTACTCGTACACACTGCCGCCGGCGTAGCGCGACAGGTACGCGTTGTGCGTCTTGTCGTCGCGCTCCTTGGCGCGCCGGTAGTGCTCCTGGATCTCGCGCGAGTCGTCCGCGGGCAGCACCGCGTGGACCTGGTGCGTGAGTTCGTGGAGCACGGTGTTGTAGCGGTCGAAGATGGTGCGCTCGACATCCTCGATGCCGGTGACCGTGTGGTAGCCGCCGCAGCCACGCACGTCGTCCCACAGCCGCGAGTCGTAGTTGATGCGGGTGTCGCGCAGCGGCTCGAGGTTGGGGCAGTCCGAGAGCAGCATGTGGAGCGGCTTGATGTAGTAGGTCGCCCCGCCTGCCACCAGCACCGGGATGAACTGCTTCCACGGCGCGACCGAGAGCGCCACGCGCTTCTGGTGGCGCGGGGAGAGCGACTTCCAATTGGCGACGAACGACTCGATCCCCGGCACGTTGGGGTTGGGTGCCGCCGCGAAGCGCGCCTCATAGCTTGGGCGATGCACGTCCACCTCGAAGCGCCGTGCTTCGAGTGCCTTGGCGAGCACCGCATGGGCACGCCCGTACTCGGGGCAGGTTGCGAGCGCCGCGAAGCAGCCGTCGCGCGACTGCGCGAAGCGGCCGTCCTCGAAGTCGAGCGAGGCGAGCCGGATGCGGACATCCACCCACGCGGGCTTGGACTGGACGATCGCGGCGTAAGCCGCGCGGGCCTCCTTCCGCCGGCCCGCCGCCAGGTGCGCGTCGGCTGCGGCGAGCTGCTTCTTCCCGGCCGCGTCCGCGAACGCCGCGACGTAGGCCGTCGCAAGCTGGGTGTAGTTCTTGCGCGCGTAGCCGTTCCCGAGCATGTAATGCGCACTCTCGTGGTAGGGCGCGAGCTTCACCGCCCACTCGGCGGCCGAGATGGCCTCGTCGGTGCGGCCCAGCCGGATCAGCGTCTCGGTGAGCACCATCAACACGTCGGAGGAGGCGTCCTCGGCGAGTGCCTGCTTCAACGTGGCGAGCGAGGCGTCCCATTCGCGGCGCTTCTGCTGCGCCAGCGCCCGGCCGGAGAGTGCGCTGGCACGACTCGAGCGCGCGGGATGGCCCCACGCCGGAGCGTCGGCGGGCACCACGATCGCCGCGAGTGCGCGGCCATAAAGTGAATCGGAGCGCGGGTAGTCCAGCTGGTCGTAGGCCAGCTTGCCGGCGGCGAGCAGCTCGGGCACATGCGCCGCATCGTCGCGCGAGCCGACCGCGGCGCGCGTGAGCGAATCCACGCCCGCCGCGTCGTCGCGGGTCACGCGCCAGGCGAGCTCGAGCGCGCGTTCGCGCTCGTGCACCTGCGGTCCCTTGGGGATCGCGGCCATGGCGGTGGCCAATGCCGCGAAGTCCTGGCGCACGAGCAGCACCCGCGCTCGCGCCACCGCGAGCTCGCGCGGATCGCCGGTCGCACGCTCCATCAAGCGCGCCGCTTCGTCGGGCCGGCCGGTCGCGAGCAACAACCGCAGCCGCTCCGGCGTGACCGGTTGCCGCTCGGTGCGCAGCAGCCGGTCGGTGCGGGCATTGAACTGCGCGGCGACCGGCGCGAACAGGCCGGTGTCGGGAAGAACCGGGGCTGCACCGGCGGTCGCCGCGTGGGCGCGCGACGGGAGCAGGCAGAGCGCGAGGATCGCGAACGGGGCGAGGCGCAGCCAGCAGGGCATGGGGTCTCCGGGAGCGGAGGAAAGAGGTTGGACGTCGCGCTGAGCGTCGCGCAGTCTACCTCGGGCCCGAACCGAGGTGGCAAGCCGCGCGAGCGTGCAGCCCGAAGAGGAGGGTGCGATGAGCGAGACCAACTTCGAGGTCTACCAGGCCGCGTCCGTGCCGCGGACGTTCCTCGTCGTCTCGACATCGGCCGGGCTGGACGCGGGCCCGCCCGATCCGCGGAACGGGTTCGGCTCGGCCCCCGCGCTCGACTCGCTCGCGGACGAGCTGACGGCCGCCTACAGCGCGTCGGACGGCGAGCCGGTGCCGGTCACGCTCAAGGTGCACGGGTTCAACATGCGTCGCGGTTTCTTCGAGCGCGAGATCATCGCGGATGCCAAGGCCTTCCGCCCTGGTGCCGGCGGCGCTACCACGGCGGGACCGAGCGAGACATTCCGGCCGGACGACCGGTTCCTGATCGGCTATCGCTGGCCCAGCGAAGGCATGCTGTCACGCGAATCGTTGCGCGACACCGGCAAAGCGGTCTGGTTCTCGCCCGCGATCTTCGGGCTCATGCTGCTCCTGCCGCTTCACGGCCTGCTCGTGAACGGAGACCTCGAGCGGATGCTGGGCGCACTCGCGCCGATCCTCGGCCGCGCCGTCCACGCCGTTGCGCAGGTCGTCTTGCAACTCGAGGCCCCGCTCGTCGCGGTGCTCACCGAGCAGGTGCCCTGGCTCGCCGCGATGCTGGGTGCGGCGCTGGCGCCGTTCTCGGGCCCGACGGGCGGAGCGATCTGGCTGGGTGCGGGGCTCTTGGTCCTGCTGTTGCGGCTCTCGACGTATTCGCGCGACCGCTACCGTGTCATCCACTACGGCGTGCCGGACCTGGGCGAGTTCATGAAGGAGTTGGAAGGAAGGCTCCATGCGCGTCACGTGCGCGTGCGTCTGGACGTGATCGGGCACAGCATGGGGACACTGCTGCTCATCAATGCGTTCCGCGTCATGTCCGACTTCTTCCATGGCCGGCGCGAGAGCGCGCCCGTCGCCGAGGTCACGGGCCTGCAGCCGGCGCCATCGGCATACAACGAGATCGGCCGCGACGGCACGTTCCGGCTCGGGAGCCTGATCCTGTGCGCTCCGGACATCCCGGCGGTCATGGCGACGACGGATCACAACAACTACTTCCAGTCGGCGTTGCGGCGGTTCGACAGTATCCACGTGTTCTCGAGTGACCGTGACCTCATCCTCAAATGGCTCTCGACCATCGCCAACTGGATGAGCGAGCCCCGCCACGACATGGCGGGCCGGAAGCTCGGGAACGTGCACCTGGTGCGCGGCAAGCGCCCGCCGATCGCGGGGCCGGACTCACGAGCGGATTGGACGCTGTGGCCGATGAGCCGCCCGATCCTTCTCGAGCACCACCTCTACACGAGCGACCCGGTGGGACAGGCCACTCCGGCGAAGGTGCACTTCCACGATTGCACCGCGGATCCCAGTGTCTCGGGCTCGTATGGCGCGATGGCGGGAGCGTCGGTCGTGGTGACCGGCGTCCTGCTGCTGGTGGGCATGGGGCTCCACAGTGCACCGATCGCCTGGTTGGGTGGTGTGCTGGGCTTCTTCCTGTGCCTCGGGATCGTGGCGCGTCCGCTGTGGCCGCGACTGCGGGACCACGGCCTGCTCGGCAGCGCCATCGCGGCCCTGTCCGAGCCCCCGACGCTCATGATGTACGCGACGTATTGGCGGTCCTGGGACCCACACGGTGGCTACTTCCGCTTCGGTTCCCGCCCGCGCCAGCGCATCTGCCAGGTGCTGCGCGACCCCGACGCGTTCCCGCCGCGGGACGCCCAGAACCACCCGATCGAAGAGTCGGACGGCCCCATCCGCTACCGCCTGGTGCAGCTTTCGCCGTGACGTGAAAAAGCGCCGGCCCGGCGAAACGCCGGGCCGGCGGAATCTCGAAGTTCTGGCGTTGCGTCGATCAGTCGTCGCCGAGCGCCACACCCAGGTCCACGTCGTCCATGCCGTCCAGCCGTGCGAGTTCCTTCTGGAGCGGATGCCAGCCGTGGGCGAGTGCCGCCATCGCCAGCTCCTGCGCGGGCGGGAGTTCCTGCAGGAACACGAACGCGGTGCCGGCGGCGATGCGCGCCAGCGTGCCCTGGTCCCAGCTGCCGCCGCCGCGCGTCTCACGGCGCGCGACCAGCACCTGCTGGAGCGTCGTGGACTCGCCGCACACGTTCTTCCAGCGCGTCTCGAGATCCTTGGCGCGATCGGGGTTGTCGCGGCGAAGTGTCTCCGAGACCAGCGCGTAGTTGCCCACGTCGCCCTCGGGCGCGAACGACGTCCACAGCACGCGCGCACGCGTCGAGCGCGTGCTGCGGTCCTGGGCGACCTGCGTGCCGTCATAGGTCGCGAGCACCTGCACGTTCACGTCCACCTCGACGTCGCGCACGCGCGCGATCACCTCGATCGGCACTTCGACCCAGCGCACGACCTCGCGGCCGTCGGCGCCCTTCTCCACCAGCTTGCGCGAGACGCGGTCGCGGAAGAACTGCAGCTGCGTCTCGGTGCGCACCGGGCCGACCGCGCCCCAGACGATGCGCTGTGCTCCGGCCTTGCGGCCGAGCTTCAGTGCTTCCTCGCGCGACAGCCCTGAGAGCTGCGAGACCGTCATGCGATTCGTGACCACGTCCGAGCCGAGGATGCGCGTGAACTGCGCATTGGGCGGCGCCATCTGCTGGGCCAGCGCGTCGCGCCAGCGCTCGCTCACTTCCCTGCCCGAGAGCCCGGTCCCACCGCTCGTGAACGGCAGCACGGCCACCTTGGTGATGGCCTGCTCGTACGCCGCGTTGGCCAGTGCCTGCGCATCTTTGTAGCCGACCACGTAGCGCTCGCACTCATGGAAGCTGGCGAAGGCCGACTTGGGCCGGTGCGAAGCCGAGGCTGCCTTGGCCTGCACGTAGAACTGCCGGGCCGCCGCCATGCGGATGGTGCGCTCTTCGGCGCTCCAGCTCGGCGGCAC
>Ga0315912_10005076_pt1 | contig 12195 bp, 8 predicted proteins | sample VfabasoilMG_FD_204469 | JGI IMG/M metagenome (GOLD analysis project Ga0315912, IMG submission 204469) | Garden soil microbial communities collected in Santa Monica, California, United States - V. faba soil | ecosystem: Environmental > Terrestrial > Soil > Garden | place: USA: California... | reverse complement strand
GGTGCGAGCCGCCCCCCGATCATGAAATTCGAGTGGACTTCGAGCACTTTGCGCTCTGGTCCGCCGAGCGCCGGCACGATGTAGAGATCGCCGGTCAGCAAACCGCGCTGCCGGATGAACGCAATCTGGCGACCGTCGGGCGACCACGCAGCGCCCAGGTCCGCAGCGTCATCGCTCGTGAGGCGGAGCGGATCCTGTGCGCCGAGCCGCATCACGTAGATGTCCAGGTTGTCGCCGCCGCCGTCCCACGAGAACGCGAGGTGCTCGCCGTCCGGTGCCAGCGACGGGAACCACTCGTTACCCGGATAGGACGTGACCGACGAGACGCGCTGAACCGAACCGACGGCCGCGGCGGCGTCCGTCGCGGCTGTCTCCGATCGCCACGAGCGCGTCGCGACAACCGCTGTGGCGAGGACGGCGACGACCGACGCGGCCGCGATGACGGCCAAGCGCCACCGACCGTGCGCTGGCTCCACGACCGCAGGCGCGTCGACGCGCTCAGCGCCTTCGTCGCGATCGGCGGCGCGGGCATCGGCTACGAGCTGATAGCCGCGGCCTGCGACGGTCGCGACGTAACGTTGGCCTGACGCCTCGTCGCCAAGCGCGCGGCGCAACGTGGAGATCGTGACGTTGAGGTTGTTGTCTTCGACGATGGTCGTGGGCCACAGCGCCTTCGTGAGCTCCGCGCGGGACACGAGCCTGCCGGCGTGCTGGACGAGATACGCCAGCGCGTCGAACGATTTCCCGGATAAGGGCACGGGTGTCCCGTCCGCACGCGACAGCTTGCGGCGGCGCAGGTCGAGCCGGTACTCGCCTACGTCGTACATCAGCACGTCTGCTGAACCACTCACTGCAACCCCGATGAGCCGTTAGTCGAACGGCGACGCCGATTTAACAACGTTTTAGCTCGCGACCATGTCTTTTAATGCGCCGCTCCGTAGGTTCGCTCGAGCCAAGCAGAGCCTACTCGAAACACCTACGGAGGACACACACAATGAGGGCACTCAACCCCCACCTGCTCGCCGCCGCGATGCTGGCCGCCGGCGTGGCCGCGGCGCCTGCGGCCTTCGCCGATCCGATCGCCGCTTCGTCCCAGGCCGCCAGCTACGACCACGACAGACTCTGTAGCGGCGAGCCCTGCGATGCCGCGTTCCGCGGGGCGCTGCGGTTCCTCGACCGCCGGCTTCATGATCTCAACGGGAACGGCCGGTCCTGCGCCGATTGCCACATGCCGACCGACCACTTCCAGCTTTCGCCCGCGGCGGCTGACGCGCGCTTCAAGCTCCTCGAGTGGCAACGCCGCTGGAACCCGCGCGCGGACGATCCCTTGTTCCGGCCCGTGGACGCGGACGATTTTCGCTTCAACGGCGAGAATGCCCGCGACTTCAGCAATCTGCGTCAGAACGGCCTGGTTCGCATCACGCTGCCGCTGCCGCCGAACGTCAAGCTCATCGACCCGGCGACGAACGCGCCGTCGGCGGAAACGACCGTCGATATCTGGCGCATGGTTCCGACCATCGAAAATGTCGCTCTGACCGGCCCCGACGGCATCAATCCGTGGCCGCGCGGTCCCAACAACACGGGCGGCTTTCAGCTCGACGGGCGCGTCGGAACGTTGCAGGAGCAGGCGCTGGGCGCGTTGGTGAATCACGCGCAGATCGTGTATCCGCCGTCGCAGCTATTCCTCGACGATCTCGCGTCGTTCCAGCGCACGGTGTTCTCGAGCTCGCGCGTGCGTGCGCTCGCGAACGCGGTCGCCGCGGGCACAGTGCCGCTGCCGAGCGCCGACCCGCCGCTCACGGCGCTCGAGCAGCAAGGTAAGGTCGTGTTCGAGCGCGCGTGCGCGCAGTGTCACGGCGGACCGGGGCAGTCGACCACGAACCCGCCGGTCAGCGTGCGTTTCCATGATGTCTTGACGCAATGCCCGCGACGCGTGGACACGGTCTCGCCGGCCCGATTCGCGTTCAAGCCGTGCCCGGAGCGGCTCGCGCGCAATGCGCGCACGTATGAGGTCACACTGTCGACAGGCGCGGTACAGCGCAGAGTCAGCTCCGATCCCGGGCGTGCGCTCTTGACGGGATTCACCGGGCCGGTGCCGATTCTCGACGACTGGAACAAGCTCGACACGCCTGGGCTGCGCGGCATCAGCAAGACGCCGCCGTACTTTCACAACAACAGCGCGGACACGCTCGAGGAAGTGGTCGACCACTACGTCGAGTTCTTCAAGGTCGTCAAGATCGTGGCGCCTCCGGGGCCCGCGCCGGCCGTCGCGAGCACGGACGGCGTGAACTTCAATCGGGCGCCGTTACCCGAGGAGCGCTCCTCGCTGCTCGCGTATTTGCGGAAGCTTTAGCGTTCGGCGTGTCGGCGGGTAGCGTTGACGAGGTCCCCCCTGGTCACGCTCCCGCCGGCCGTCGCAACCGAGTAACCTTGACCCATGAGCACCAAGGCGGTTTCGCTCGCGGCCCTCGTCGGTATCGGGCTGCTCCCGAACTGCGGCGCCGCGCATCACTCGTACTCGGAGTACGACGACACGAAGAGCGTCGAGGTCGAGGGCAAGCTCGTCGAGGTTGCGTGGCAGAATCCGCACGCTCGGATACGCGTCGAATCCGTCGACGCCGCGGGTGCGCGCGTGACTTGGGACATCGAGAGCGCCGGCCTCAACAATTTCCGCCGCATGAACGTGCCGCTCGAGATCTTCGCCGTGGGCGACACCGTGAAAGTTGCGGGCTGGCCGTCGAAGCGCTCGAACGATCGGATGTACGGCACGAATCTGCTGGCCGACGACGGGCGAGAGCTCGTGATGTGGCGCTACTCGAAACCGCTTTGGAGCGCGAACGCGCTCGGGTATGGATCCGACTTTTCGTTGTTCGAAACGGGAACGGCATCGGCGTCGGCGTCGCTGTTTCGCACCTGGGTATCCGATCTCGACGACCCGGATGCCAATCCGGGCTCGCTGTTCGCGGGCCTGACTTGGCCGCTCACGGAGAAGGCTCGGGCCGTCGAGGCGCAGTTCAATCCGGTCACCGACACGACGACGGCAGGGTGTACGCCGAAGGGCATGCCGGCGATCATCCGCCAGCCTTTCCCGATCGAGTTCGTCGACCGCGGCGACACGATCGAGCTCCGGATGGAGGAGTACGACACGCGCCGCACCATCCACATGGGAACGGTCGCGACCGCAGATGTGCCGCGGACTCCGCTCGGCTACTCCGTGGGCAAGTGGGAAGGCAGTACGCTCGTCGTCGAGACGACGCGCCTGAACGAGCCGTACCTGAACGCCACCGGCGCGCCGATGAGCTCGGCCGCCAGGCTCGTCGAACGGTTCTCGCCGAGCGCGGACGGCAGCCGCCTCCGCTACACGCTCGTCATCACCGACCCTGACTCACTGACGGCGCCGATCGAAGGCAAGCGCTCGTGGGTCTGGCGACCCGACGAGAAGGTCATGCCGTTCAATTGCACCGCGAACGCGCGATAGCTGGCGCTCGCACCAAAAGAAGGTGTTACGCGACCTGATGATCGCGGCGAAGCTCGACGTGCCACCCGAAAGGCGCACGTTGGAATCGATCTGCAGTCGTCGAGGTCTGCTCGCCGAACTACAACCCCGTCGAAATCAACTAGTTCGCCGCATGCTGCGATCAGATGGGTAGCGAGCGCCGAGTCGTCTTGGAGACCCCGGACTTCCGCTTCGGAGATCCTGTCTTCTCAGCCTGTACGGTATCTTCCCGTTCCGGGCTCTCGTTATCGACGGTAGGCGACTCCCTGCCTGGTCCAACGCCTTCGCTGCGCTGATGCTGCGCTACGAGTTCTGGAATCAACTCGAGTAGAAAGGCACGCGTGTCGTCGTAAAGGTCGGTTGTGACGAATGACGCAGTCGGCGGGCCGGTCTCTTCATGGTCGCGTGGGCGACCTTTCGAACTTCGTGCCAAGCCGAGGCGCACGAGGTTGTTTGCGGACGCGAGATCCTCATTGTCTTCTCCGTACAACTCCGTCTCCCCGCCATCCTCGGCCAAGATGTAGCGAAGGGTGTTTGGGTCCAGTTTTCTTAGAACTTTCCGCACTTCGTCAGTGGCCGTCTGCTTGATTTGAGCGCGCACGCGCAGCGAAACCGAACCGAGCTGAATGGTCTCGGTGTTCGCAAGCATTCCTGGGAGCATTCGAGCCATATCACGCAGCGGCTTCCAGAATGCTGCAAGACCGATAAGCGTGATAACGGGCCAGGCGAGTGCCTTTGTGTACTCCAACAGCAAGCTTTCGCTCACGCCAGCTCCTTACTGCTCAGTTCTCGAGCAGAGAGGTCCAGTTCAAGATCACGTTGATCGGGAACGACGCTGCGGCCGCGGACCAGTCTTGGCTCACGGCTGCGCCCGAGACTTTCAGCAAGCGCTTGCCGTCCGGCGCGACGTCCCACTGATGCGCGCCCGATGCGTCCGATACGCGCACCGCCGCGCCCACGCGAAACGCGGGGTCGGTCTCGACGTCGACTCGGATGACCGCGCCTTCGCCGTCGAAGTAGTAGAGCGCTTTGCCGTCGCGCGACCAGCGCGGCGCGACACCGCCGTGCGTCGAGATCGCCCACTTGCCGTCCGCAGGGTTTGCGAAACTCTGAACCACGACGTCGTACGCACCTGATTCGCTCGTCTCATACGCGATGAAGCGCCCATCGGGCGACAGCACGGCATTTTGCTCGTCGAACAGCGTAGCGGCGTACGCGTACGGCTCGGCATCGCCCGTCATCGGCAATACCCAGACGTCGTTGCCGCAGCCGACGCAGCGGTCCTTGTGGAAGAGAATGACGCGGCCGTCCGCGGACCAATCGGAGACGGCGACATCGTGCGCGCCGGTCGAGAGCAGCAGCCGTTCCGGTCCTGCTCCGTCCGCACGCTTCGAGTAGATGGCGTGGCCGCCCGCGCGGTGCGCGTCGAACGCGACCGACGTGCCGTCCGGCGACCACAGCGCGCCGTGCTCGACCTGCGGATCCGACGTGACTCGGGTTCGCGCGCCGCGCGTAAGATCGAGCGTCCAAACGTCCGGCGGTTGACCTTCGGCGTAAACGATCCGTTCGCCATCGGGCGACAACCGGAAATCCGTTGCCGGTAGCACGCGGCCAGCTACAGTTGCGGTGTCGAGCCCGTCGACCCAAAGAAGCGGCACGGGGTTGCGTTCCTGGGCGACAGGCCGGTAGATCAGGGTGTCGCCGGCAACGTCGAACGCACTCGTGTCGATCGTGTCTCGATAGAAGACGTCGTCGGCAATCTGTACGGCCCCGGCCGTGAACCGAAGCTCGGCCGCGTCGAAAGCGCGCGCGTACAGCGCGTGCTCCTTCGCGTACACGATGAACCCGGGCTCCACGTAAATCGCGCGCGACGCTTCGAGCAAGCGCACGCGCGCCTCCATGGCGTCGAGCGAGCCCACGTAGATCGCGCCCTTGCGCCAGTCGACGTTGGTCGATTTGTACAAGAAGTGCTTTCCGTCTGGCAGGAACTGCGGCGCCGAGTGGCAGGTTTCGCCGAGCGACGGATCGAGCGTCGTCGCGGCGACGGCGTTACCGCCGGAGGCCTGCACGCGATAGATGACTTCCGCGCTGCCGTAGAGCACGGTGTCGTCGTCGGCCCACGCGCCGCGGCGGAAGAGGGTCACGCCGTCGACGATCGTGCTCGCGGTGCCGCCGGCCACCTCGATGCGCCTGATCGCGGTCATGCTTCGGTAGGCCAAGTGCGCGCCGTCCGGAGACCAGAACGGATACGCAGTCTCGGTCACGTCCTCCGTGCCGAGCACGGCGCGCGCGTCGAGCGAGTCGAGCGGGCGAATCCAAATAGCGGTACCCGAGTCGCTCTCCCCGACGTACGCGATCTGCTCGCCGTTGGGCGCGAGCGCCATGTTCAAGGGATTCAGCGTCTTCGCCGCTTCGACCTGAAACCGCACGGCACGGGCCGCCGGCGCAGCGTCGCGCGGGAAATAGGCGGCGACGCCGAGCGCCGCCACGGCTGCGACGACCGCTGCCGCGGCGGCCGCGCGGCCATACGCGCGAGGACGCCCCGCAACGGTTGGAGCCACAGCGGGCGGCGCGGCGGCCGGCTGCGGCTCCGTGCGGACCACGGTGGCGACGAACCGATAACCCCGGCCCGGTTCAGTGACGATGAACTTGTGCTCGTCGGGTGTCTCGCCGAGCGCCCGCCGCAGCACCGAGATCGCTTTGTTGAGGTTGTTTTCCTCGACGACGACGTTCGGCCACACGGCAGCGATCAGGTCGGCCTTGTCGAGCGGCTCGCCGGCGTGCTCCACGAGGTACGCCAGCGTGTCGAAGACCTTGGGCTTCAGCGCGATCGACGCGCCGTCGGCGCGAGACAGCACTCGGCGGCGCGCATCCAAGCGGAAGCCGCCGAACTCGTAGACATAGCTAGTCTCGTGCTGATCCATCGCTGCGAATCAGAAACGTCCAGGGGGTAGTCAGAAGAATCCAGGCCGCGACAAAGATCGTCCAGAAGGGCCGACGCAATTCTACGCGCTTCGAACATCGAGGCAATTCGCGGAGGTTGCGCGTGCGAAGAGGGGCCCAACACATGATCGTTTCGCTTGCCGCCGCATTCGCGACGGGCTGCACCACGCCTTCCTACGACTCGCCCCCGGTCGTGCTGCGCGCCGCGGACGGGGCGCTATGGCTGGAGCCCGATGAGATCGACCGTTTTCAGTGCGAGCTCGGTGTCTTGGTGTGCACCGCAGGGACCGGGCGGACGTCGAGGCGGCTCTGCCGGTGCGAAGAGTAGCCGATCGCATTCGACGCGCGCGGCGCTACACTAGCCTCGTCCTCGCCACTGTCGGATCGGCCCATGAAACACGCGCGCGCCTCGTGGCTTCTCCTGCTATGCGGCGGCCCCGCCGTCGCTCATCACGGCAACGCCGAGTTCGACCTCACGACGACCGTGCGTTACGAAGGCACGATCGTCTCGCTGCAGTGGATCAACCCGCATACCGTCACGACGCTGAAGACTCAGACGGCAACGGGCGAGGCGATCACGCTCGAGATCGAAGGCAGCTCGCCGGCGATTCTGCGCACCGGCGGCTTCTCGGCCGAGTCTCTGCCGGCGGGCGAGCGCGTGACGGCCGTCGTGAGCCCGAGCAGGCGCTACCCGAAGGAATCGGCGTACGGCTACGAGATCATCAAGGGCGACGGCACCGTGATCCCGCTGGTCAGCGCGCGCATGCGCAAGACGCCGGCGACTGAGGCAACCAACAGCATTTTCGGCGCGTGGGTGCCGACGGCCGACTCGTTCGCGCGCATGGCGCGATCGCTCGGAACGGCGGCGCTCACCGACGAAGGACGCGCGCTGCGCAGCCGCTACACGCCGGTCGCCTCCGGTCAGGCCAAGTGCATTCCCGTGAGCGCACCGACGGTCATGACGTACCCTTCCGTTCTCGTGCTCGAGCGATTGTCCGATCGCGTGGCCATCAAGACGGATTGGCTCGGCGCGGAGCGAACCGTGTACACGGACGGCCGCCCGCATCCGTCTCCGCAGGAACGCTTGCCGCAGGGGCATTCGACGGGCAAGTTCGAAGGCAGCGTGTTCGTCGTCGACACGACGAATTTCACGGACCAGGAGGCGCAAGGCGTGCCGTCCGGCGCCCGCAAGCACGTCGTCGAGCGCTTCACGTTGGCGGCCGACGGCAAGACCGTGAGCTACGAATTCGTGTGGAGCGACCCGCAGTTTCTCGCCGCGGATCTGACGGGCTCCGCCGAGATCAGCTATCGCCCCGATCTCGCGCCCGAAGGCATTGCGTGCGACCGCGAGAGCGCGATACGTTACTTTCGCGAGTTTCAGTAACGTCGCCGTAGCTTCGGTCGACCATACTCGCGAGCAGCAGGGAGGCTCATCCATGGCACGGATTCCATACCCCGATCCCGCTCGTTACGCGCGCGAGCCGCTCGCCGAGCGCATCAAGCGCGAGCGCGGCGGGAAGCTGCTGAACCTGTACAAGATGCTATTGCACAGCCCGCCCGTTGCGGAGGGCTGGCTCGCGTTCTTGACCGGGGTGCGGCAGAAGACGGCGCTGCGCGCCCGTCACCGCGAGCTTGCGATCTTGCGAGTTGCCGTGCAGAACGAGGCGGAGTACGAATTCGACGCGCACGTACCGTTCGCGCTCGAAGCGGGGATGGCGCAGTCCGCCATCGACGCGTTGCGTTCGGGCCGAGTGCCCGATGGGCTCGACGCCGCCGACCTCGCCGTCATCGCGTATGCGGACTCGATGACGCGCGAGATCCGCGTGCCGGACGAAGTGTTCGCGCGGGTTCGTGAACACTTCGTCGAACGCGAGGTCGTCGAGCTTACGGCGACGGTGGCTGCCTACAACTGCGTGTCGCGGTTCCTCGAGGCGCTGCGCGTCGACCACGAATAAGCGCCGCGGCACTTTCGTCCACACACGCGAAACCTTCGGTGCTGCGCTTGGGAGCAGTGCAGTCTTTGCCGATGTGTCAACTAGCGGACAGTTGTCGAGATGAAACTTTGGTAGGCTCATGTCCGAATAACGAGAGCGAGTCCTGCTCGCTCCAACAACAGTCGGACGGAGCCCACCCATGGCTGATCTCACGTTTCTTCAGGGCGGCAACGTACGTGAGTTGCTCGACGAGGCGGGCGTCATCAACGCGCTGGCCGAGCGCGTCCCGTCCGAGCTGCGACAGGCGTTCAAGGCAGCGGGAAATGGCGCAGACGGCAAGCTCGCCGAGTTCCTCGACAAGGAACGCGAGAGCTTGCGGAACAAGCTTCCGGAAGATGCCCAGTTCCTCATTACGAAGCTCAAAGACTTCGATCAGCAGTCCTTCGATCTCGTCGACCTAACGAAGGACAAGTCGAGCGGCAAAGCCAAGTTCGGCGTGAGCGCCGGCGCGACGATACTGCTGGACGCGCTCACGACCGAGCAGCTCCAGGGTGACGTCGGTTTTGCCGTCGACGACGACGACACACTGCTCAAGTTCGAGGTCTCCGGAAATCTGAGCGGCTCGGCCGAGCTCAAGGGCACGACCGGTGCGCTCAGCGTCGGTCTGAACTTCGGGGGAGGCACGGAGCAATCGCTCGCTTATTACTTCGCTGTGCCTCGCTCGACCTACGTTGCAGCAGCCTTGCCGCGAATAGGGAGTCTGCTCTTCGAGACGTCGAGCCTGACCGACGTCGTCGAGGCGATGGAGACACACGGGCTCCTGCGCGTAGAGCGTCGCAGCGACTCGACGATGAATCTCGGCCTCACGATCGGCATTTCGCAAGGCATCAGCACGATGATCGGCGGCCTGTCGGCCACCGGAGGCATCGGGGGCTCGCTCAAGGTCGAGTACCTCGATGCGGCGACGTTCTCGCTGATTGTCGACCGTGCTGCAGGCGACCGCTACATCATCGATTTTCGCAAGACGCGACGTAAGGAGCGTAGCAGCGTTCTCAAGCTCGGCGTCGACGTGCGTATCGCGGGTTTCCGCGAGAAGCTCATTGACAAGATCGCGCTCGCGATTCCAGAAGACAAAAATCTCCAAGGCCTGCTCAAGCAGCTCGATTCTCTGACGCAGGAATTGTCGGAGGAGGTGCTCGGCAAGAAACTCGCGGAAGCACTGGAGTCGGAGTGGCCGCAAGGCAAGACAGCGATCGCCGTGCTTCTCGGCGAAGAGACGGTGGACGATCTTGCGGAAGAAATCCAAGGCGAGCTCTTGGAGAAGATTGAAGATGTGATCAACGCGAAGCTCGACTTGCTGAACACACAGGCCGATGCTGCGGCCAGCATCGTCGCGACCGAGATCGCCGATGCTCTGGGCTTAGAGGGATCGCATAGACACGGGCTCGAGGCGTATGTCGGCGGAGCCGTCGAGAAGGCATTCTCGGGGCTCGGGTCGAGCATCGACGATGCAGTCGAGAAGCTGGTCAAGCAGGGGAGCACCGCTCTCGCCGATCTCTTGAGACCCTGGGAGAAGATAGCCGGCGACGCGGTTTCCGACGCGGTCAAAGCGCTGTCCAAGAACAGCCAGAATGCGGCGGCACGTGCGCGGGTAGGTCTTGCGAAGGTCCACGAGCGCTACACACGGTTCCGGCAGGGCGTGCTGACGGCCGTCAAGGAGAAGGTGGAGGAGGAACTCTCGGTCTCATTCATCGCCGAGAAGGAACGAACGGTCACGCACACGCGGAGCGTGCGTTACGAGTTCCGACGAGCAGACAAAGGTGCGGCCGACTTGTACAAGGCGCTGTGGACCGGCGATCTACTAAACCTGCGGTCGTTGCTCTCCGCGCTCGAGCCTGCCAACACGATCTCCCTCGCGGGCGAATACATTCTGACGGAGGCGAACGTCGCCAAGCGTGCTCTCGCCGTCAATTTTTTCGGCCTCAAGGTTGCTGCGGAAACGCTGTTCTCGAGCACGGTCGAGGTTGGCATCGATCTCAATGGCCGCCTCATCGTCGCAACGAGCAAGGGCGACCTCGAGGAGCGCCGCCAGCGCGGCGGTGAATCGCAGGTCGTCAAAGCCACGTGGTGCACGGACTACCTCCGAAGCAACCTGCTCGAGGCGCCACTCCTGATCAAGGTCGTGCTGACGGACAAAGAGTTCGAAAGCGGAGACGAAGTCGAAGACTTCTTCGGTCCGCTCGAGCGCCTCGAAGCGATGCGGCCGGGTGTCTCCGGCGACGTCGAGACGAAACTGTTCACGAGCAGCGTCAAGTCGATCAAGAACGCGACGTTGACCGTCAATGTCATGCTGCGCTGGGAGGAGTGGCTCGAGCTCGTCGGCGTCGACCTCACCGCGCAACCGGTGGCGGGCGCGTGGCAAGCCGACGCCGTTTGCCGTGAGTTCCTTGGCAGCGCCGAAACGCTGGCACGCCCCTATGTCACCGCGTCGCGCGAAGTGATGCAGCGCACGGATTTCAAAGAGCTCCTGCCTTTCTTGCTCGCGTTCGGCGGCAAGAAGATGCGCAAAAAGGCGGCCGAGTTCGTCGGTGAACCGTCAAAACGGCAGAGCGACGAGTTCGGCACGAGCTGGCGACTGGCAAGGTCTTTGGCAAGCCTCAATGACGGGCTCGTCGCGCTGCAGGCGAACTGGAAGACGCTCGTGACGAAGCTGCTCGCGGCACCGCCGCTCACGGACGCCGATCTGGAGAAGCTGCGCAGTGAGATCGACGCCGTGAACATCGCGTTCGCGAATGCGTTCGAGGGAGTGCTATCGACAGGGCTGCTGTTCGACGATGTAGGCCGTTTGCATTGGCTCACGGCGGCTACGTTGAACTTGTTCAAGTCGCGGTCGAATCTGCCGAACCCTTTCTTGTCCTGCACGTTTCAATCGGAGCAGACAGGCCAGCTGTTATTCAGCTGACTTTGGGAGCTTTGGCTAGCCGCCAGCCGCGCGTTGGCCGCGGGCTGGCGGTAGCGCGGCGCGCAGCGCCTGTCCCGTGTACGACTTGCGTTCCGCGGCGATCGCTTCCGGCGCCCCGACGGCGACGATCTCGCCGCCGCCCGCGCCGCCTTCGGGTCCGAGATCGATGATCCAGTCCGCCGTTTTGATGACGTCGAGATTGTGCTCGATGATCACGATCGTGTTGCCCTGGTCGCGCAGCTTGTAGAGCACCTCGAGCAACTGCGCGATGTCGTGAAAGTGCAAGCCCGTCGTCGGCTCGTCGAGCACGTACAACGTCGAGCCGGTCGCGCGCTTCGAGAGTTCCTTCGCGAGCTTCACGCGCTGCGCTTCGCCACCGCTCAACGTCGTCGCGTTCTGGCCGAGCTCGATGTAGCCCAAGCCCACGGCCATCAAGGTCTCGAGCTTGTGCGCGACCATGGGCACGTTGCGGAACAACGCGAGCGCGTCCTCGACAGTCAGCTTCAGCACTTCGCTGATGTTCTTTCCCTTGTAGCGGATATCGAGCGTCTCGCGGTTGTAGCGCTTGCCGGCGCAGGTGTCGCACGGCACGTAGACGTCGGGCAGGAAGTGCATCTCGACCTTGATGACGCCGTCGCCTTGGCAGGTTTCGCAGCGGCCGCCTTTCACGTTGAAGCTGAAGCGGCCAGGCTCGTAGCCGCGCGCGCGGGCTTCGGGCACCTGCGCGAACAGTTCGCGGATCGGGCCGAACACGCCGCTGTACGTAGCAGGGTTCGAGCGCGGCGTGCGGCCGATCGGATCCTGCGAAATGTCGATGACATAGTCGAAGTGATCGACGCCTTTCACCTTCGCGAACGGCG
>Ga0315912_10005075_pt1 | contig 12196 bp, 11 predicted proteins | sample VfabasoilMG_FD_204469 | JGI IMG/M metagenome (GOLD analysis project Ga0315912, IMG submission 204469) | Garden soil microbial communities collected in Santa Monica, California, United States - V. faba soil | ecosystem: Environmental > Terrestrial > Soil > Garden | place: USA: California... | reverse complement strand
TCGAACAGATCCGCGACCGCGCGCTCGTTTGAGGCGTCGCAGGGGTAGGGACGCGCCGCCGGCCCCACGCGCCGTACCACGGCATCCAGCCCCTCGCGGTCGCGACGCGCCACCGCGACCGTCATGCCCGCTTGCGCGAAGCGCCGCGCGAGCGCCGTACCCAGGCCGGGGCCCGCGCCGACGACGACCGCTACGGCCGACCCTTCCACGCTGGGCGACCTGCCATCAGCTCGGCTTGATTCCCAACCGGCGCGCGGTGGGAACCCAGCGCTGCAGATCAGCCTTGATGGCGGCGAGGAACTCTTCCGGCGAGCCGCCCTTCGGCTCCACGCCATCGGCGAGCAGCTTCTCCTCCATGTCCCTGGTCTTGAGCGCCTTGTTGAGTTCCGCGTTGACGCGATCGACGACGTTGCGCGGCAGGTTCTTGGGGCCGATCAATCCGTGCCACAGTACCACCGCGAAGTCCTTGTACCCCGATTCGGCGACGGTCGGCAGCTCGGGCGCGCTCTTGATGCGCTGGGCGGTGGTGACCGCGATCCCCCGCAGCCGGTTGCTCTTCAGGTGCGGCATGGTGACGGCGGGGCTGCCGAAGATGAACTGCGTGTGGCCTGCCACCGTGTCGGTGAGCGCGGGGCCGGTGCCCTTGTAGGGAACGTGGGTGGCCTTGATCCTGGCCGTCTCCAGGAAGTACTCGGTGCCGAGATGCACGATGCTGCCCGCGCCGCTCGTCGCGTAGTTGAGCGTGTCGGGCTTGGCCCGCGCCAGCGCGACGAACTCCTTGATGGTCTTCGCCGGAAGCGAGGGATGCGTCGCCACGATCAGCGGGCCCTGCGACATCTGGATCACCGGCGTGATATCGGTGGCGGAGTCGAACGACAGCTTGTAGATGCCCGGATTGACCGTGTAACTGGTCGCTATGATGCAAAGCGTATAGCCGTCCGCCGGGGATTTCACCGTGACTTCCACGCCGATCGTGCCACCCGCGCCGGGACGATTATCGACGATGAACTGCTGTTTGGTCGCTTCCGTCAGCTTCTGGGCGGCGATGCGGGCGATGAAGTCGGTGCCGCCGCCGGGCGCGAATGGCGCCACGATCCGAACCACCTTGGCGGGATAGGCCTGGCCCCATGCGGGCCCGCTTGCGGTGACAATGGCGGCAGCGGCCGCAATCAGCAGTGTCTTCATGATGTGTGCTCCTGGAAGTGGCGGGCGATGGATCGGACTGTCGCGAACCGCCAGTGTGCCTCCGATCGGCCGATCCCGCAACTGGGCCAACGTGCCGGGCGTGCGCTCACAGTCGGCACAGTATCTCGGCTCCGCGCGCCAGCGTATCCTCCGACTTGGCGAAGCAAAAGCGCAAGACCCGGTGGGCGGGCGGCTCGCGGTAGAACACGGACACCGGAATGGAGGCGATGCCGCGCTCGCGGGTGAGGCGGATCGCAAGGTCCGTGTCGCGCTCGTCGCTGACGGCGTCGTAGCACAGGTTCTGGAAGAAGGTGCCGCGCGAGGGCAGCGGCCGGAAGCGGGACGCGCCGACGCCTTCCAGGAAGTAGTCGCGCTTCTTCTGGTAGAAGGCGGCGAGCGAGAGATACGCGTCGCGGTTCTGCATGTACTCGGCCAGCGCGTATTGCACCGGGCTGTTGGTGACGAAGGCGTTGAATTGGTGCACCTTGCGGAATTCCGCCATGAGTTCACGCGGCGCGAGCGCGTAGCCGACTTTCCAGCCGGTCACGTGATAGGTCTTGCCGAACGAGGACACCACGATGCTGCGTTCGGCGAGCCCCGGGAATGACGCGACGCTCTGGTGCCGGTGGCCGTCGAACACGATGTGCTCGTAGACCTCGTCGCTGACCACCACGATGCCGGTCGCGCGCAGGATACCCTCCAGCATCCTCAGATCCTCGCCGGAAAGCACGGTCGCCGTCGGGTTGTTGGGGGTATTGATGATCATCATGCGCGTTCGCGGCGTGATCGCGCGTTGCACGGCGTCCCAGTCGATGCTGTAGTCGGGGTAGCGTAATTGCACATACTGCGGCCGCGCCCCGGCGACCTCGACCGCCGGGGCGTAACTGTCGTAGGCGGGCTCGAACAGAAGCACTTCGTCGCCGGGACGAACCAGAGCCGCCACGGCGGTGAAAATCGCGTACGTCGCGCCCGGCACCACGGTCACCTCATGCTCGGGATCGTAGCTCGTGCCGTACAGCGCCTCGACCTTCGCGGCGATTGCCTCGCGCAGCGGCAGGATCCCCGCCATCGGCGCGTACTGGTTGAAGCCGGCATTGACGTACTTGGCAAGCAGCGCGCGCAGTTCCGGCGCACAGTCGAAATCGGGAAAGCCCTGCGACAGGTTGATCGCGTGGTGCTCGGCGGCGAGCCGCGACATCACGGTGAATATGGTGGTTCCGACCGTCGGCAGTTTTGACGCGAGCGGGTGGTGGTAGGCGGGCATCGGGCGGCATTTCGGGAAAGCGGGTATTTTAGGGAAAACGCGGGATGCTCGTTGCAACCTCCGGTGTTCACAGTGTGGATGGCAATGGCGACCTTCCCGAGCGGCGCGCCGGGCTGATGTCGCGCGTATAATCGTTCGAAGACGTGAACTCTGGAACACTGCTCAGGAGGCGCATTGCCGTGCCAATGAAGAAGTCTGGTCCCGGGAACAGGACGACGGGCGGGATCTCGCCCCTGATGCGCGCCGTTTCCACCTATATTGCGGATGCGCGCCGGCGCCCGCTGCCCAGGGCGGCCGCCGCGGCGGCCAAACATCACTTGCTCGACACGCTGGCTGCGATGATTTCCGGATCGCAGCTCCTGCCCGGCATCAAGGCGATCGAATACGTGAAGACGCTCGGCGGGACGCGAGAAGCGTGCGTGCCCGGTTCGCGCATCATCACCAATGCGAGCAATGCGGCGCTGGCGGGCGGCATGCTTGCGCACTCCGATGAGACCGACGACTCGCATCCGCGTTCGGGCACGCATCCCGGCGCAAGCATCGTGCCGGCCGCGCTCGCGATGGCCGAGCGCGGTGAGGCGAGTGGCGCGGCGCTGTTGCGCGCAGTCGCGCTCGGCTACGACCTGTGCGTCCGCGTCGCATTGTCGCTGGGAGCCGCCGAGTTTCGCGCGAGCGGTTTTGACACGTTTGGTTACGCCGGCACGTTCGGCGCCGCCGCCGCCGCGGGATCGCTTGCGGGGCTGAACGCCGACCAGGCGCGCCACTTGCTTTCGTACGCGGCGCAGCAGGCTTCCGGCATATCGGACTATCCGCGCGATACCCAGCATATTGAGAAGGCGTTCAATTTCGGCGGCCGCCCGGCGCGCAGCGGGGTCACCGCCGCGACCATGATCGCCATGGGCATGACCGGAGTTGACGATGTCTTTTCGGGCGACAACAACTTCTTCTTTCCGTTCGGCGCGAAGACGCAGCCCGGGGAACTGGTGCGCGAGCTGGGCGAGACCTACGAGATCGTCCAGACCAGCATCAAGAAGTGGTCGGTGGGGTCTCCCGCCCAGACGCCTCTCGATGCGCTGCTCGAAGTCATCAGGAAGCACCAGGTCAAGGCGGCCGACGTGGCGAAAGTGGTGATTCGGACCGACCATCGGGGCGCCCACGTCGTCAACGATCGCGCGATGCCCGACATCTGCATGCAGTACCTCGCCGCGGTCATGCTGCTCGACGGCACGGTTACGTTTGCGGCCGCGCACGACGAGGGACGCATGCGCGAGCCCGGTGTGGTCGCGTTGCGCCGCCGCATCGAACTCTACGGCGATGACGCATTGAAGCGCACGCCGACGCTGCGCCAGGCGAGTGTCACGGTGACGTTGCGCGACGGCCGCGAGCTGCATCATCTCGCCAAGGGCGTGCGTGGCACGCCCGGCAATCCCATGACCCGCGATGAAGTCGGGGAGAAGGCGTTGCAGCTCGTCACGCCGGTCCTCGGAAAGAAGCGCGCGGACGGCCTCGTCGCGGCGATTTGGGGTCTTGAACGGATGACAAACGTGAGGGCACTGCGCCCATGGGTGATGCGATGAAAACGAATCTTTTGGGGCTGTGTTTGCTTGCATGGGCGTTGCTGCCATCACCAGTGGCGGCGCAGGGCTTCAAGCCAACCCGGCCGGTGCAGATCGTCGTGCACTCGGGGATCGGGGCCGGGAACGACGTGCTGGCGCGTGTCATCAGCACCATCATCGAGAAGGAGCAGCTGCTCCCGGTGCGTACCGTCGTCGTCAACAAGACCGGCGGCAACGGCGCGCTGGCGATGGCGTATCTCGCCGAGCGCAAGGGCGACACCCACACCATCGCGCTCTATACCGGGGCATGGCTCACCGCTCCATTGATGAGTTCCGAGGTGATCGTGCAGTTCCAGGACCTGACCCCGATCGCCAACCTCATGGTCGACCCGGCGGTCGTGGTGGTCAAGGCCGACGCGCCGTACCGGACGATCGGGGATTTTCTCGATGCCGCGAAGAAGAACCCGGGGCAGCTGATACAGGTCGGCAGCTCGGTCGAATCGCGCGCCAACCTGATCCGGCTGGCGCTGCAGCGCCGCAGCGGCGCCACCTGGAAGCACGTGCCGTTTCCATCCGCAAGCGACCGCATCACCGCGGTCCTCGGCGGGCACGCGCAGATGTATATCGCCGATCCGATCGAAATCACCGAGCACATCAGCAGCGGCACGCTGCGCGCGATCGTGCAGTTCACGGATAAGCGCCTGTCTGCGTTTTCCAGCGTGCCGACGATACAGGAGACGGGCATCGATGTGCCGAATATTCGCGCGGTCAGGGGCGCGATCGCGCCGCCGGGGATTCCGAAAGAAGTGGTGGAGTACTGGGAAGGTCTGTTCGCGCGGCTGGTGAAGTCCGAGGGCTACCGCAAGTACGTCGCCGACAATCAACTCGAGGAGCTGTTTCTGAGGGGCGGCGAGCTTGGCAAATTCGCCGCCGAGGTCGTCGCCCAGCGGCGGCAGCTATTCGCCGAGTTCGGCATCAAGACCGCGCGCTGACGCTGTCCCCGGCGCATCCGGCGCAAGGGATGCTAGCGTGAAGCCGCGTGCGTGCGTGCGGGCGTGCTGGGCAAGGCGCGTGAAGTCGTCGATGTGGCCCTGCAGGCGGCGGGAGAGATGGGCGCGCTGCGGGGCGGTGAGCATGCGGTCGACTGCGACGAAGTAGGCGATGCGCTGCTCCCACGCCTCGGACATCAGCCGCTGGTTCTGCGGCGCGCGCCCCTTCTCCCAGTCGGTGAGCCAGTCCCGCAGCCGCGCCGCGAACTCGGCCGGGTTCCCGCGTTGCTCCAGCAGCGCGAGAAATTCCCGTTGCCGGCGCTGGCGATCCTCGTGCCGCAGGCGATGGACCAGGGGCGCGCCGGCGGCCAGCGCCGCGATGCGCTCCTCCTGATCGTGCGACAGGGAGCCGACCCAGTCCTCAACCTGGTCCACGGCACGCTTCGCCTGCGCGCGCCGCTGATCCTCCATCGTGCCATCGAGCCGGTGCTCCCGCACGAACTTGCGATTGTCCTGCTCGAAGCGGCGCTTCAGTGCCTCGATCTGCGGCGGCGTAATCGTCAGCAGGAGCGCGGCGGCATCATCGGCGCCGCGCCGCGCGAGCGCCCGATAGCGCGCCCGTACGCCATCCGTCACCCACACGACATCCTCCCGGGCGAGTCCCTTCTCGACCCGCGCCTTGATGTCGCGCAGGAACGCCGAATAGTCGGGCAACTGCTCCTGGCGATGCCACTGGTGCAGGCGCCCGAAGCGCTTGTGAAACTCCGCTTTCTGGGGGCTGTCGAGATCGAAGTAGTCGTCGGCCATCCACGCGGCGATATGGTCAAGCTGACCGTAGCCGAGACGAAGCAGGCTGCAGCCGGCGAGGGCCGCCACGCACAGCAGGAGCGCGAGCGCCCGCGCCCAGCTGCAGCGGATGCCGCGGTCAGTCACGATGAAAATGCCTGCCCCGGACAAGCGAACGGGGCCGCAATGGCCCCGTTCCGCGGCTGATTGCAGGCGCGCGGCTTACATGGCGAGGCCGGCTTTGGCGCATTGTTCGTCCTGGTCACCCGTAACGCCGCTCACTCCGATGCCGCCGATTACCTTGCCGTCGGAGAAGATCGGCATGCCGCCTGGCGAGGCGATGGCCCCGGGCAGCGTCATGATCGCAGGGCCTCCTTTCGCGATCGCATCCGCAAACGCACGCGTCGGGCGGCGGTAGGTGGCGGCCGCCTTGGCTTTCTGGATGGCGATGCGTCCACTTGCGGTCTGCGTGTCGTCCAGCTTCTCGAAATAGACGAGAAATCCGTGATTGTCCACGACAGCGACGGCCACCCACCAGTTGTTTTTCTGGCATTCCGCCAGCGCGCCGGCGGCGATCTTCTTCGCGGCGGCGAGGTTGATGGCCGTGCCGTAGCCAGGCCGTTGCTGAGCGGACGCCAGCGTCATGAACAGGGCAAAAGTCAGGAAACTCAAAATCCGCATGCTCGTTTTCAGCGTCGACATGAACCCTCCTTTGGCGGGTGGTTGTGGCAGGTCAGCCGGCGATACCATACTCCAAGGGCAACGCCCCACGCAAATGTCATGAGCGTTCCAGGTACTCCACCATGCGCCGGCGCTGCGCCGCATCGGGCAGCCGGCCCCATCCCGCCTGCATATTGTCTTTCAGGTGAGCGAGACGGCGCGTGCCGGGGATGACGCAGGTTACCGCCGGGTGGCCCAGGATCCACTTCAGGAAAAACTGCGCCCAGCTGCCACAATCGAACTCCGCGGCCCACGGCGGCAGCGCCCGGCCCTTGACCTTGGCGAACAGACCGCCGGTTGAGAACGGCCGATTGACGATGACCGCCGTGCCGGATTCCGCGCATGCGGCGAGCAGCCGCGATTCGGCTTCGCGCTCGGCGAGCGAGAAATTGAACTGGACGAAGTCGTAGTCGCGCGTGCGCACCAGGCGCTCGAGCTCGCGGTAGGCGCCTTGGTGATAATGGGTGATGCCGAAGTAACGGATGCGCCCCGCGGCCTTCCACTCGCGCAGGGTGCGGGTGTGGATGGCGACGTCGAGCAGGTTGTGCACCTGCATGAGGTCGAGCCGTTCGGCGCGCATGAGTTGCAGCGACTGCTCCATCTGCCGGATGCCGGCATCGCGGCCGCTGGTCCACACCTTGGTGGCGAGGAACAAGGACTGGTGCAGCTTCAAGTCGGCGGCGAGATCGCCGACGACGCGCTCGGCCTCGCCGTACATGGGGGAGGAATCGACCACCGACCCGCCGAGCGCGGCCAGTTCGCGCAGCACCTCCTTCAACTCGGCGCGGGCCGGGTCGGTGACGCCGACGTCGAACGTCTGCCAGGTGCCGACGCCGAGCACCGGGAGCCGCTCGCCGCTGCGGGGAATGGGACGCTGCTGTATGTTCTTCATGCTCTTTGCGGCCGAAGCCCAATGTGTAACGATGCCCGCGCCGCCCGCGAGCAGCGCGAGCGCGCGGCGTCGCGGCGGTGAATGCGGGGCGTGGCGAGTCATTCAGGGTATCAGTGCTATCATCATATTGCCTCGTGCGGCGGCGCCGGGCGGGGGCGCCCGTGCCGCCGGTTCCAGAGGGAGCGCCAAACCAGGAGATCGCAAACATGATATACGAGCTTCGCGCCTACCATGCCATGCCCGGCAAACTTCCCGCCCTGATCGACCGATTCCGCAAGCACACCGTTCAGATCTGGAAACGGCACGACATCCGCCCGGTCGGTTTCTGGACCGTGGACATCGGCGAGAACACCAACGATCTCTACTACATGCTGCAGTGGGACGATCTGGGCCATCGCGAGCGCGCGAGCGCCGCGTTCCAGGCCGACAAGGAGTGGATCAGCGCCCGCGATCAGAGCGAGGCCGCGGGCCCGCTGATCTCGGGCGTCACCCGCACGCTGCTGCGGCCCACCGATTTCTCGGGGCTGAAGTAAGGCCCGCACGCCTCAAGCCGGGTCATGACGCCAGCCGATGCATTGATAGCGGATGGACTGGTCGCGTTCGTCAAGCGCGCCTGTCCGACGTGCAAGCTGATCGAGCCGCAGATGCAGGCGCTCGCGCGTCGGCTGACGGCGTTCCGGGTGGTGTCGCAGGACGATCCGCGTTTTCCGGCGGCGGTCGAGGGCGTGGTGGACGACCGCGAACTCGATCACTCGTGGCGCAATGAAATCGAATCGACGCCGACCCTGATCCGCTACGAGGCGGGACGCGAGGTCGAGCGCGTCGTCGGCTGGGATCGCGATGGCTGGCGGCGGCTCACCGGCATCCCCGAACTGGGCGAGGGACTGCGGCCGTTCCAGCCGGGGTGAGGTTCACGCACGCTCGAGCCCGGGGTGGCCGAACGTCTGGGAGCGCGGCACCGGGGCCAGACGCCGTCCGCGGGCGCGGGATCGGATGGTCATGGCGATCGCGACCATTAACCGCTTCATCAGCCTGTTTGGCGATGCCTTCAGGGCGCTGTCGGCGAAGGTGGCGGGCGCCGAGGTCGAGCGGCTGGCGATGCTGGTCCACCACTCGATGGACCAGGGCCGGCGCATCTACCACACCTCCACGCATGTGTTCGACATGTGCGAAGGCATGAATCCGCGCCAGGTGCTGGCGACCCTGTTTCATGATCTCGTCTATTACCAGCTGGATGGCGGCTTTCCGCAGCGAGCCGACGCCATGCTGAAGCGGGTGGCGCGGGTCGGGCCGGACGCGGTCGTGCTGCGGCCCATCGACGGCAGGGACGCCGGCCTGTCCCTGTGCGCGGGGCTGTTCGGGTTCAAGGCGGGGCAGACGCTTCCGCTCTTTGGCGGGATGAACGAGTTCCTGAGCGCGGTGGTCGCGACGCGCGAGCTGCAGCCGCATCTGCCGCTGCCGGACCTGATCGCCATCGCGGCGTGCATCGAGGCCACGGTGCCGTTTCGCGGCCCGGGCGCGGATGGCCGGACCATGGCGGATGCGCTCGCCGGGCGCGTGAGCGCAGTCGGCGACGCATTGGGCGTGCCGCTTTCCAAGGCGGATCTCGCGAGGGTCGTAACCGATGCGGTGGCCCTTGCCAATCGCGATGTCGGAAGTTTCGCGGGCGCGGATGCCGGCACGTTTCTTTCGACCACCTGGCAGCTGATCGAGGAATCCAATGCGCCGCTCGCCGCGGTGGGCGTCTATTCGATCCGGGATTACCGCGAGGCGCTGTCGCGGATGGAAACTTTCCTGGGCACGCTCGATGCCAGCCATATCTTTCATCGCTATCAAGGCACACCCGGCGAGGCAGAGCTCGCCGGGCTATGCGCGATGGCGCGCAGGAATCTCGAGTTTGCCGGCCGCTACCTCGGAGCGAAAATCGCGGCGATTGCCGTCGTCGAAGCGCTGGCCCTGGAGACCGGTGGCGACTGCCCGGTGTCCATGCTGCTGGGCGACATTCGCAGTCCCTACGGCAAGCCCGACCGGGTGGAGGATTTTCTGCCGCCGGTTCCGGGTGCGGCGCCGGTGGATCCGCAGATGCTGGCCGTATTGGATGCGGGCCGAAGCCGAGACTCGGCCAGCGACCTCACGGCCTCGCCCCTGACCGCGTACGTTTACCGCTGTCTCGGCAGCGACGGCACGGCATCCGCGCTGCAGCAGGCAAAGGAGATGATCGCCGGCAGGCTGCAGCCGCGCGATTTTCTCGGCGCCCTGAACCGGGAGATGGTGCGCGGCGTGACGCAGGCGTGCGCGCGTATCGCGCTTTCGCGCAGGGACGCGCTGCTTGCGTTCGAGAGATCGCTCTAGCGGCAGTTGTGCGGCGGGTAGTGATGAAACGCCTTCCCAAATTGACGGCCGGCTCGCTCGTCACCTTTGCCGCGGTTGCGGTCGGTGCGCTGCTCTACCTGCTCGAGCCGTTGCCGCTGCAGGTGTTGCGCAACGCGGTGTTCGACCAGTACCAGCGCTGGCATCCGCGCAGCTACGAGGCGGTGCCGGTGCGCGTGCTCGACATCGACGAGGAGAGCCTGAAGCGGCTGGGCCAGTGGCCGTGGCCGCGCACGCGGATCGCCGAGCTGATCGCCAGGCTGCAGGAAGCCGGCGCGGCGGCGATCGGTTTCGACGTGGTGTTCGCGGAGGCGGATCGCACCTCGCCGAAGTCGATGCTCGCGCTGTGGAATCTGCCGGAGGACGTGCGCCAGCGGCTGACGGGCATTCCGGATCACGACCAGGTGATGGCGGAGGCGCTGCGCGGGGCAAACGTGGTGCTGGGCTTCGCGGTGGAGCGCGAGGGTCCGGAGGCGGCGCTCCCGGCGCGGCCGTTTCGGGTCGTGAACTCGGGCGGTTCGCCGCTGCCGTTCCTGCATTCGTTCGCGAGCGCGATCGCGTCGATCGGCGTGCTGGAAAGCGCGGCGGCGGGCAACGGCGCGCTGACGTTCATTCCGGACACGGACGGCGTGGTGCGGCGCGTGCCGCTCGTGGTGCGCCTGCGCGACCAGGTCATGCCGTCATTGGCGGCGGAGGCGCTGAGAGTGGCGCAAGGGCAGCGCAATTACATCGTCAAGATCGCCGAAGAAAAAGGCGCCGGATTGCAGGAGATCCGGATCGGCGGCGTCACGGTGCCCACTACGGCCCGAGGCGAGTTATGGGTGCATTACACGCGGCCGGTGGCGGAGCGCTATGTGCCGGTCTGGAAAGTGCTCGCGGGCAAGGTGCCGCCACCGCAGTTGCAGGGACACATCCTGCTGGTGGGCACCTCGGCGCAGGGGCTGATGGACCTGCGCTTCAGCCCGATGGGTACCATCATCCCGGGTGTCGAGGCCCATGCGCAGGCGCTCGAGCAGATACTCTCCGGCAAGTACCTGCAGCGGCCGAGCTGGTCAGGAGCGATCGAAGCGCTGGTGATAGTCGTAGGCGGCTTGGTGCTCGCCATCGTCGCGCTTTCCACCGGGGCGCTCGTTTCGGCCGCCGTGACCGCCCTCGTGCTCGCAGGCACCGGGCTGGGGGCGTGGCTCGCCTTTACCCAGCACGGGATACTGCTCGATCCGGTCACGCCCGGGCTCGCGCTGCTTATCACCTTCATCCTGGGCAGCGTGATCCATCATCTGAGCACCGAGCGCGAGCAGCGCTGGGTGCGGGAGGCGTTCTCGCGCTACGTCTCGCCCAACCGCGTCGACTACCTGGTCGATCATCCCGGCCAGCTCGAACTCGGCGGGCGCCGCCAGGAGTGCAGCTTCGTGTTCACCGATCTCGAGAGTTTCACCGGCCTGATGGAGAAGATGGATCCGAACGAGGCGGTTTCGCTGCTGAACGCCTACCTCGACAAGATGGTCGGGATCGCGTTCCACCACGGAGGCACGCTCGACCGCATCGTGGGCGACGCGGTGGCGATCATGTTTTCGGCGCCGGTGGTGCAGTCCGACCATCGCGCTCGCGCGCTCGCCTGCGCGCTGGAGATGCACGAATTCGCGACACGCTATAGCGCGGATCTTGCGGCGCGGGGCACGCACTTCGGCAAGACCCGCATCGGCATCCATAGCGGAGAGGTGATCGTCGGCAATTTCGGGGGCTCGACCATGTTCGACTACCGGGCGCTGGGCGATGCGGTGAACACGGCGGCGCGGCTCGAGAGCGTCAACAAGCACCTCGGAACAACGGTGTGCGTGTCGGAGGCCACGCTCTCAGGTTGCCCAGGCGCGCTCACGCGGCCGGTCGGAGAACTCGTGCTCAAGGGCAAGACGCAGGCGCTGATGGTGTTCGAGCCGATCGTTGCCACCGATGCGCAACCGGCCGGGCGCGATGCCGAGTACGAGGCGGCTTTCAATCTGTTGCACGAGAAAAACCCTGATGCACTCAGTGCCTTTGAACGGCTTGCTGAAACGCGCCCGCTGGACCCTTTGGTCCGCCTGCATCTGACGCGGTTGCGCGCCGGCGAACAGGGAGACCGGATCGTGCTCGACGAGAAGTGATCCGCGCACCGGAGTGGTGCACGGCGGATGGCGTGGTGTGCGGGATGTCACAAAACTCTAGCGAAGTCAGAGATTCCCCGATAGCGCGAGGTGGGGGATGGTGCATAATCGGTTCGTGCGCGCGCGAACGTTTCGCGCAGGACAAAAGGAGAATCACCATGACAATGCGCTTCAGCCGCTTCAGCCTGTTGTCTCTGCTGTCACTCGCGTTTGCCGTGCCGGCATGGGGGCAGGAAGCGATCGGTTTCGTCAAGACCGTCGCGGGGGACGCCACCGTGGTTGATGCGGGCAAA
>Ga0315912_10005073_pt1 | contig 12197 bp, 12 predicted proteins | sample VfabasoilMG_FD_204469 | JGI IMG/M metagenome (GOLD analysis project Ga0315912, IMG submission 204469) | Garden soil microbial communities collected in Santa Monica, California, United States - V. faba soil | ecosystem: Environmental > Terrestrial > Soil > Garden | place: USA: California... | reverse complement strand
GTACCCGAAGGCGCGTTACCAGATCGGACGCATGTACGCGGGCGGCCTCGGCGTCGAGGAATCGCAGGCGGAGGCGGTCAACTGGTTCCGCGAGGCGGCTGAGCTCGGCTACGCGCGCGCGCAGTACCGGCTCGGCCGGCACTACGAGCGCGGCGACGGCGTGTCGCAGGACGCCGCGATGGCCTGCAAGTGGTTCCTCAAGGCTGCGGAACAGGGTCACGAGCCGGCGCAATACCGCCTGGCGCTCGCCTACCTCAAGGGCGCTGGCATCGGCCGCGACCCGGTCCGTGCCTACGCCTGGATGTACGCCGCCGCGCAGGACAACGAAACACGGGCGCTGAAATCCCTGAACGCCATGCGCGAAGGACTGCCGGCCGATCGGCTGATCCAGGGCGAACAGCTCGGCAAGCGTTTCCGCCAGGAGTACGGGCGGAACGGCGGCGATCCCGAGAAGACGGCGGCGCCCTAACGCTGGCAGTTCGGGCAGTAGAAGGTCGAGCGCTGCCCGAGGCGGATCGTGCGGATGCGCGCCCCGCACGCGAGGCAGGGTTCGCCGGCGCGTTCGTAGGCACGCAGCTCCGTCCGGAAATACCCGGGTTCGCCGACGCCGCTCGTGAAATCGCGGAGCGTCGTGCCACCTTTTCCGATCGCGGCGTTCAGCACCGCGCGGATCTCGTCCGCGAGCCGTTCGTAATCGGCGCGCGAGACGCGGCCGGCGGCGCGTTGCGGGCGGATGCGCGCCGCGTGCAGCGATTCGCTGGCGTAGATGTTGCCGACGCCGACGACAATGCGGCTGTCCATGATGAAATTCTTGACGGCCTGCGTACGGCCGCGCGATCGCGCGTGCAGGTAATCGCCGGTCAGTCCCGTGCCGAGCGGTTCCGGTCCCAGGTTCTTCAGCAGGCGGTGCGCGGCGGGATCGGCCGTGGTCCAGTGGATCGACCCGAACCGGCGCGGATCGCGGAACCGCAGACGCCTTCCCGAGGCAAACACGAAGTCGACGTGGTCGTGCTTCCCCGGCGCCGCGTTGTCGGTGACGACGCGCAGGCTCCCCGACATGCCGAGGTGCAGGATCATGCAGCCCGGCCCGGCGCTGAACAGCAGGTACTTGGCGCGCCGCTCGATCCGGTCGAAGCACCGGCCGCGCAACGCGCCGCGCAGTTTGCCCGGCACCGGCCAGCGCAGCCGCCGCTCGCGGACCAGGATGTCCTCGATCGCCGTGCCCAGCACGTGCGGCGCGATGCCGCGCCGCGTGGTCTCGACCTCGGGGAGTTCCGGCATGCGCCGCGGGATCAGCCCGGCGGGAGTTCCGCGGACGCCGGCGACAGGATCAGCAGTTGTTCGGCGGTGAGCGCGTCGAGGTGGTACTGGAGGTCGAGGTCGCGCCGCGCCAGGATCGGGGCCGGCTCGAGGGCCAGGATGTCGAAGGTCAGCGTTCCACCCGCCGTCTCGACGGTGATGACACCCAGCGTTTCACGGGGCTTGATCGGCGTGCGTACGGCGATCGCGCGCGCCGAAGTCCAGCCCTCGATCGCGGCGTCGAGAACGGCGGCCTCGCGGTTCCCGGTCGGGAGCTCGCGCCAGCCGCCATCGCCGGATTCCAGCATGAAGGCCGGATAGCGGATCCGGATCGGCCGGGCGCCCGGCGGCAGCAGGCGGCTGTCGATGAAGAATCCGGCGTTCTGTGTCAGCTGCGCGTAGAGAGAGTCCGGCACGAGGTGAATCGCGCCGCCGTAGAGCACGTAGCGCTGTTCGTCGATCGGGTGCGGATCGCCGAGCGCGATGCGGTGGGGACCGAGTTCCACGATCACGGCCGGCTCGGCAAGACCGAAGCGGGCAAGATCGGTCGCCGGAAGCGTCGCGAGATCCTGGTCCGTGAGCAGCCCGAGCAGGGCATTGATGCGCGCCTGGTGCGCGGGTGCCGTCACCGGCGCCGTCATGATCCAGCCGCCGCCGTCGCGCCGGAACCGCAACTCGGTGAGGCCGGTGCGTTCGACGCGGATGACATCGATTCCCGCCGCATCCACGCCCGGCACGAGTACCGGTGCCGGGACCGGTTCCTTCTCCGGCAGCAGCCAGAGGAGCGCGGCGGCCGCCGCGACTAGGGCGGCGAGCGCAAGATTCAGCAGCGTGCGGCGCGGGATCGCCACTAGATATATGCGGTACAGGGCAGATTTTCTGCTCCTGCAAAATCTGCACTTCCGCCGTCCCTGGCGGTCGGACGTACCGCCATTTCCATGGATGGCTTGTGCATCACCATTTCATAGTCTGCTTCGGCGCCACCAGATGCCGAGGCCGGTGAGCAACAATCCCAGCGGCAGCGCGATCAGGAAGAAAATCCCGGAGATGCCGAGGACGATGTTGTCCATTTCGAGCTGCGTGTCGCCCGCCGTGCGCGCCGGGATCGGGATCAGGCTGTCTTCGAAGCTCAGCCAGTTGACGAGGCGCAGTCCCAGCTCCAGGTTGCCGGTGTTGCCGATGTAGATATTGGAAAGGAAGTCGCCGTCCGCGATCACGGCGACGCGCTGCGGGGCACGCGCCGTGCCGTCCGGCTTTGCCTCCATGTCCCGGTCGAAGGCCATGCCGATGGTGAGCGGTCCCTCGATGTCCGTGCCCTTGTCGAGCGCCACCTCTCCCGACAGCGTCCCCGTCTCGAGCCAGGTGTGGCTGCCGGTGGTGAGCAGTGGCGTGGCACGCCACCCGTGCGCCGCGCCCGCGACAATCGCACCGGCCGCGGGATAGATGGTGCTGTACGCAAAACCGGACAGCGCCGGATGATCGCCGTAGAGACTGGCGGTCACCAGCGCCACCGTCGGATCGTTGATGCCGAGCAGCTGCCCGGCCATGTCGATGACGGTGCCCGGCGGCAGTTCGATGCCGAGTGCGGTGGCGAGCGGTTCCAGGCCGGCGGGCGCGCCGGGATCCGCCAGCCACAGCAGGCTGCCGCCACGCTCGAGGTAATCCAGCACCAGCTGCAGTTCGCCGGGCAGGAACGGCGTGCGCGGGCCGGCGAGAACCAGCACGGCGGTGTTGTCCGGGATCGTGCGCATCTCGGCGAGGTTCAGCGGCTGGAGACGAAACCCGCGGCCGCGGAGCTGCTGTGCGAGATGGCCGAAGTCGTGGTTGGCCTGTCCGAGCACACTGCGTTCGCCGTGGCCCTCGATGAAGGCGAGCCAGCGTTCTCCGCTTCGCAGCAGTCGCTGCAGCGCGTTCGTGAATTCCTCCTCGGAGAGGGTGCGCACGTGCTCGACCCGGTTGTTGTAGCGGAGCACCAGCTCGCCGTTGACGCTGACGCCGAGATTCCGCACCTCATCGGGCACCGCGTCGGGATTCACGAACAGCAGTTCGATATCCGGGCGTACGCGCCGGTAGCGATCGACGAAGCGCTGGAGCATGTCGCGCAGTTCCTGCTGTTCACGCGCGTAGGCCGTGATCTCCAGCTTGCCGTCGAACTGCTTCAGCACCTCCCGGCTCGCGTCCGACAGCGAGTGGCGGCCGGCGGCGGTCCAGTCCGACTCGACGTACCAGCGGGTGCTGAGCCAGGCGAGCAGCGCCCCCAGCAGCACGATCAGTGCGCCGGTCAGCAGGCTGTTCAGCCGGGCCCGCGCGCGGGGTTCGATCACGAATTTCATGCGCGCGGCATCAGCGCCAGGTCCGCACCGAGTCCAGGCGCCAGACCGCGAGCGCCAGGAACGTGCCGACGAGGATCAGGTAATAGGCGACGTCGACCGAGCTGAAGTAGCCGTCGAGCAGGCGGTCGAAGTGCCGGAGCAGCGACAGGTAGGCGAATATCGCGGCCATGTGCTCGCTGCCGGCGTGCCCGGCGATGTGGATGATCCACAGCAGGAACAGCGCGGAGAAGCTGGTGACCGCAGCGACCGCGGGCTGCTCCGTGAGCGTCGAAGCGAACAGGCCGACCGCGGTAAACGCGGCCATCAGCAGGCCGAGACCGAGAAATCCCGCCGCGAGCTGGCCGGCGTCGAGCGACGTGCCGGCGAGCAGCGACAGCGGCATCAGCGCGGCCATGGCAAGCATGACGCCCTGGAACAGCAGCACGCCGAGGAACTTGCCGAGCACCAGTTCGACGAGCGACACGGGCGAGGACAGCAGCAGGTCGAGCGTGCCGCTGCGCCGCTCCTCGCTGAACAGGCGCATGGTGATGAACGGGGAAACGAGCAGCATGACGATGCCGCCGATCTGCAGGGTGCCGGCGACGACGATCTCCGTCATGCCGCGACCGGCGGCCAGTTGCGCCGATTCGAGGTATCGCGACAGCAGCACGTAGAAGAAGATCGCGAGCAGGAACTGCACCGCGGCGAGGATCACCCACGCGAGCGGCAGCTGGAACATGCGCCGGAACTCGACGCGCGCGATATCGAGCATGATCACGATGCGTCTCCCGCGGCTTGCGGTTCGTCGCCGCTGGTCATGCGCAGGAATATCTCCTCGAGCGTGCCGGCATCCGGAACCAGTTCGTACGGGCCCCAGCCCGACTTCGCGGCGTGTTCGACCAGACCCGCGGCGGCGCCGTCATCGCCGATGAACGTGATCCGGAAGCGGTGGCCGTCGAGCGCCTGCACCGAGACGACGCCCGTGGCCGCGTCCAGTTCCTCGGGCACGGGCGGCGAGCGCAGGGCGAGCGTGAACTGCCGGCGATCGCCGCCGCCGAGCGTGTCGAGGGCCTGGTCGAGGAGCAGGCGGCCGCGGTTGATGATCAGCACGCGATCGCAGGTGGTCTGCACCTCGCTCAGGATATGCGTCGACAGGATCACGCTGTGATCGTCGCCGAGTTCCGTGATCAGCTCGCGGATCTCGACGATCTGCCGCGGGTCGAGGCCGGTGGTCGGCTCATCCAGGATCACGGCCGCCGGCGAATGCACGATCGCCTGCGCAATTCCGACGCGCTGCTGGTAGCCGCGCGACAGGTTGCCGATCAGGCGTGATCCGGCGTCGGCGAGGCCGCAGCGCTCGCGGCTGTTCGCGATCGCCGACTTGCGCCGTGTGCGCGGCACGCCGCGCAGCCGCGCGCAGTAATCGAGGTACTGGTCGACCGTGAGATCGGGATAGATCGGCGGCTGCTCGGGCAGGTAGCCGATGTGCGCTTTCGCGGCTTTCGGATCCTCGACGATGTCGCGGCTGGCGATCAGGACGCGGCCGCTGTTTGCCGCGAGCACGCCGCAGAGGATGCGCATCGTGGTGGTCTTGCCCGCGCCGTTGGGCCCCAGGAAGCCCAGCACCTCGCCGCGGCGCATGCTGAAGCTTACGTCGTCCACCGCCAGGTGCCTGCCGTACCAGCGCGACACGCGCTCGACGGCGATCAGGGCTTCGCCTTCCATTCGCGAAGCATTATGTATCCTTTGAAATGGACCAGCCACGGCCTTTTTCAGGGACGGGAAACGAAATGCGTCGTTCCTGATTTCGTCCGTTGCCCGCTCACCCGCGCGATTGCGGGAGTCGAGGAATCAGGCGTGATTGTGCCGGATTCGCCGGTGGTCCCGGCCTACTTGCAAGGCCGATTGGCGGCGGCTAAGGTGAGCCATGTTCCATGATCTGCCGCTCTGGGCGTACGTGCTCGTCGCGCTCGCCCTGACCCACGCGGTGATTGCCTCGGTCACGATCTACCTGCACCGGCACCAAGCGCACCGGTCGCTCGATCTCAATCCCGCTGTCAGCCACCTGTTCCGGCTGTGCCTCTGGCTCGGCACCGGCATGGTGACGCGCGAGTGGGTGGCGGTGCACCGCAAGCATCACGCGCGCGTGGAACTTGCCGAGGATCCGCACAGCCCGCAGCAGCACGGCATCGGCAAGGTGCTGCTCGAGGGCGCGGAACTTTACCGCGCAGAGGCCGACGATCCCGCGACGCTGGAAGGTTACGGACACGGCACGCCGGACGACTGGCTCGAGCGGAATCTCTACGGCCGCTTCCCCATGCTCGGCGTCGCGACGATGTTCGCGATCGACGTGCTGCTGTTCGGCGCGCCGGGAATCACGATCTGGGCGGTGCAGATGATGTGGATCCCGATTTTCGCGGCCGGCGTCATCAACGGCGCGGGCCACTACTGGGGCTACCGCAACTTCGAATCGCCGGACGCTTCCACGAACATCGTGCCGCTCGGCCTGCTCATCGGCGGCGAGGAACTGCACAACAACCACCATGCCTTCGCCTCCAGCGCGCGGTTTTCCTCCCGCTGGTTCGAGATCGATCTCGGCTGGTGCTACATACGTCTCCTGGAGACGCTGGGACTGGCGCGCGTCAAGAAGGTGCCGCCGCTGCCGGTCATCGACCACGGCAAGCACGGTGTCGACGTCGAAACCGTGCGCGCCGTGATCTCGGCGCGCATGCACGTGATGGCACACTACGCGAGCGACGTGATTGGCGCGGTGTACCGCGAGGAGAAGGCGAAGGCGAACCGCGCCGCACGCCGCCTGCTGCGCAGCGGCCGCAGGCTGCTGGTGCGGCATGACAGCCTGATCGACGAGGGCGCGCGGCGGCGGCTGGAGGACATGCTGGCCAGCCACCGATCGCTGCAGGTGGTCTACGAGTTCCGCCAGCGGCTGCAGGCATTGTGGCAGCAGCGCTCGGCGCGCGAGGACAATCTCATTGCCGCGCTGCAGGACTGGTGCCACGAGGCGGAAGCGACGGGCATCGAGGCACTGCAGGCGTTCGCGAGGAAGCTGCGCGGCTACCGGTTGGCGACAGCTTGAAAAAGCGTAGACGGTAGATGGTAGATGGGGAATGGGGAAGGAAGAAACCCGATCCTTCCCGGTGTCTGAAATGAAAAACCCGCCGGCAGGCGGGTTTCTCGTTTCAGGAGAAGCCGTCTGTTACTTGCTCAGCTTCGCTTCCTTGTAGATGACGTGCTTGCGCGCCACCGGGTCGTACTTCTTGATTTCGATCTTGTCCGGCTTGGTGCGCTTGTTCTTGGTGGTCGTGTAGTAGTGGCCGGTGTCGGCGCTCGACACGAGCTTGATCTTTTCGCGGTTGCTGGCCATCGCGGTTCTCCTGGTCCTATACCTTCTCGCCGCGGCCGCGGATGTCCGCGATCACGCGCTCGATGCCGAGCTTGTCGATGATGCGCAGCCCCTGGCGGCTGACGCGCAGGCGGACCCAGCGGTTTTCGCCTGCCACCCAGAACCGGCGCGAGTGCAGGTTGGGCAGAAAGCGCCGCTTGGTCTTGTTGTTGGCGTGGGAAACATTGTTCCCGACCATGGGTCGTTTCCCGGTGACCTGGCAGACGCGAGACATGACTGGAATACCCTGAAGATTGCAGAAGGGCGCGCATTCTATAGGGATTTGCGGGCCGCGCCAAGTGCGGGCGAAATGGCAAGGAGAGGCGGAAGGTAGAAGGTAGGGAAAGATTGACGGCTCCTGGCCTGGGGACCGACCGAGGGGTCATAGCAGGCCCCGCTCGGCGAAGGAAACGACCTCGCTATCGCCCACCACGAAATGATCCAGCACGCGCACGTCGACGAGGGCGAGGGCGTCGCGCAGCCGGATGGTGATCGCCCGGTCGGCGTGGCTGGGTTCCGCCACGCCGGACGGGTGGTTGTGCGCAAAGATGAGCGCGGCCGCATTGTGGTGCAGCGCGCGCTTGACCACTTCCCGCGGGTGCACGCTGGCGCCGTCGATGGTGCCGCCGAACAATTCCTCGAAACCGATGACGCGGTGGCGGTTGTCGAGGAACAGGCAGGCGAAGATCTCGCGGCCATGGTGCCGCAGCCGGGCCTTGAGGAATGCGCGCGTCCGGTCCGGACTGTTCAACACCGCGTCGCGCTTCAACGCGGACTCGAGGTAGCGGCGCCCGAGTTCGAGAGCGGCCTGCAGCTGCACGTACTTCGCGCCGCCGAATCCGCTTACCGCGCAGAGTGCCGCACGATCCGCCTCGAGCAGCGGGCGCAGACCGTCATGGGTGGCGAGCAGTTCGCGCGCGAGATCGACAGCGGTCTTGCCGTTCACGCCCGTGCGCAGAAAGATCGCGAGCAGTTCGGCATCGGAGAGGGAAGCGGGCCCCTGGTTCAGCAGTTTCTCGCGGGGCCGTTCGGCGGCAGGCCAGTCGGTGATGGGCATTCGAACCTCCTTGTTCGATGCGGACCTCGGGGAAACTATACGCCTGTCGGGGGCGATATATAAGGAACGGGCGGTCCGGGATTTGGGGTAAAATCGCCCGCCATGGCAACCCTGAACGGCAGGCGGATCGTCCTCGGCGTGACCGGCGGCATCGCCGCCTACAAGTCCGCCGACCTCGTGCGGCGGCTGCGCGAACGTGGCGCCGAGGTGCGGGTCGTGATGACGCGCTCCGCCCGCGAGTTCGTCGCGCCCCTCACGTTCCAGGCGCTGTCCGATCGGCCGGTGCACACCGAGCTGCTCGATCCGGCGCAGGAAGCAGCCATGAGCCACATCGAACTTGCCCGCTGGGGCGACGCCGTCGTCGTCGCGCCGGCCAGTGCGAACTTCCTCGCCCGCCTCGCCCACGGCGAGGCCTCCGATCTCCTGAGCACGGTCTGCCTCGCCGCGGACGTCCCGGTGTTCGCGGCACCGGCCATGAACCGGCAGATGTGGGAGAACGCGGCGACGCAGGCGAACGCACGGACGCTCGCGGAACGCGGCGTCCGCCTGCTGGGCCCCGCCGAGGGCGGCCAGGCCTGCGGCGAGATCGGCCCCGGCCGCATGCTGGAGCCGCTGCAGATCGTCGAGCTCCTGGAGCAACACTTCTCGAGCGGATTGCTCGCCGGCTTGAACGTGCTGGTGACCGCGGGACCGACGCGCGAGGCGATCGATCCGGTGCGGTACATCAGCAACCGCAGTTCCGGACGCATGGGCTACGCCGTCGCCCGCGCGGCGCGCGAAGCGGGCGCCGCGGTGACGCTGGTGACCGGACCCGCGTCGGTCGAGGTCCCGGAGCGCGTGCGCGTGGTGCGCGTGACGAGCGCCGCGGAGATGCTGGAAGCCGTGCTCGGCGACGTCGCCGGCGCCGACATCTTCATCGCCGCTGCGGCGGTGGCGGACTATCGGCCGCGCTCGGCGGCTTCGCGGAAGATCAAGAAGGACGCGCTGTCGCTTGCCCTCGAGCTGGAGCGCGCGCCGGACATCCTGGCCGGGGTCGCGGCGCTGCCGCGCCGGCCGTTCACGGTCGGCTTTGCCGCGGAGACCGAGTCGCTGCGCGATAACGCGCTGAAGAAGCTCGCCGCGAAGGGGCTGGACATGATCGCCGCGAACGAGGTCGGCGGCGAGATCGGTTTTGACAGCGAGGAGAACGCGCTGGAGATATTCTGGCGCGACGGCGGCGCGGCGCTTGCGCGCGCCACGAAGGATCGGCTTGCGCGCGAACTCGTGCGGCTCGTCGCGGAACGGTTTCATGCGAAAAATCCAGATAAAACTCATCGATCCGAGATTGGGGGATGAGTTTCCCCTGCCGGCGCGGGCGACGCCGGGCTCCGCGGGCATGGACGTCCGTGCCTGTATCGACGCGCCCGTGGAAATTCGCCCGGGCGAGAGCCGGTTGATCCCGACGGGTTTCGCATTGCACATCGGCGACGAGGGACTGGCCGCCGTGCTGTTGCCGCGATCGGGACTCGGCCACAAGCAGGGCATCGTGCTCGGCAACCTCGTTGGCCTCATCGATTCCGATTACCAGGGCGAAGTGAAGGTGTCCTGCTGGAACCGGAGCAGCGAGCCGTTCACGATCTCGCCGGGCGATCGAATCGCGCAGATGGTTATCATGCCGGTCGTGCCCGCGGAGTTCGACGTGGTACCGGAGTTCGCCGCCACCGCGCGTGGCACCGGCGGTTTCGGGCACACGGGCGTCTAGGAGGCAGCAGCCACATGGTGCAGGGTCCCGTCACCAACCGGCGTTTCAGCCGCCGCCAGATCCGGCAGGCGGTGCTCATCGGCGTCGGCGTTGTTCTCGCGGCGGTCTTGGGCGGCGGTGGCTGGTTCGCGTACCGGACCGCGGTCAAGTCCGCGACCGACGAAGCCATGGCCGCGCGGCAGTCGCAGGCGGAAGCGCTCGCGCAACGCGTCATCGATCCGCTGAACGAGATTACTTCCGGGCTGCTCGTACTTGGCAAGAGCCCGGACATCCTTGTGCTGTTCGAACAGCGCGACGCGGCAGGGCTCGCGGCGGCGGCCGCGACGCACGCGGCGGATTTTCCGTCCGCGCTCCGGCTCAGGTTCCTGCTGCCTGGCGCCTACGGGCTGGAGCCGGACGCGAAGCCGCCGCTCGGTTTTGCTTCGCTCGACATGCTCGGCCAGGCGGAGCGCTCGAGCGGCCCGGTCGCCGCCGAGGTGCATGGATTCGGCACGCCCGATCAGCACATCGTCGTCATCCGCCGCGTCAAGAACAAGGCGGATCAGCTGGTCGGACTGATGCACCTCAGCCTGGACGTGGCGGTCCTGGATTCGATTCTTTCGAAGCTCGACGTCGGCAAGGGTTACGTGGAGCTGCAGCAGGCGGCGGGCGGCAAGGCCATCGTGCTTGCGAAGGCGGGCCCTGGCAGCAGCGGCGAGCCGGTGATCGTGTCGGTGCCGAGCACACGCTGGAACCTGGCGTACTGGGCCGTCGGTGAAGCGCCCGCCGGCGCCGGTTTTGCGATCAACTGGGTAATGGTGGGCGGCGTGCTGCTCGCCGTCGTGCTGGTCAGCGCCGGCGTCGTATTCTGGATGCAGCGTCCCGCCGTCACGATCGCGGGTGAAGAGCCGCGGAGCAGCAAGTCCGACGTCATCTACGCCGGCGCGGTGAAGGCGATCATGGATGGAGTGCATCCCGGCATGGAGCATCTGGTGCCGAACCTGCCGAAGTCCGGCATGAAGGGGCCGGTGATGCCGGTCTCGCAGGGCATGACCGGCGACGACATCACGATGATCGTGCGCAAGGACGATCTGAAGGCGGGCGCAAAGCCGCCCGCGAAACCTGCCGCGAAGTCCCCTCCGAAACCCGTCCCGGGCGCCGCCGCGAGCGAAGCCCCGACGGATCCGCCGCAAAAAAAAAGTCCGTAGCAAGCCCGGCGCCCGCATCCGCGCCGCCTGAGGCCGCGGCCCCGGCCCCGGCCGAGATTGCCGCGGGCATCTTCCGCGCCTACGACATCCGCGGCGTGGTCGGCAAGACGCTGACCCCGGCCGCGGTCGAGCTGATCGGACGGGCGATCGGCAGCGAGGCCGCGGCACGCGGCCAGAAACTGGTGGCCGTCGGCCGCGACGGCCGCAAATCCAGTCCCGAGCTTGCCGCCGCGCTCACGCGCGGCCTGATCGCGACGGGCCGCGACGTGATCGACGTGGGGCTCGTGCCGACGCCCGTGCTGTACTTCGCGACGCATCATCTCAAGACCCACAGCGGCGTCATGGTGACCGGCAGTCACAACGGGCCGGAATACAACGGCCTCAAGATCGTGCTCGGCGGCGAAACCCTGTCCGAGGCGGCGATCCAGAACCTGTACAGGCGGGTTCGCGAGAGCAACTTCGAATCCGGCAGCGGCGAAACCACCAGCGCGGACGTGGTCGCCGATTACATCCGCCGCATCTCCGACGACATCCCGGTCGCGCTCGGCAATTCCTACCGCATCGTCGTCGACTGCGGCAACGGCGTGGCCGGCGCCGTGGCGCCGCAGTTGCTGCGGGCGCTCGGCCACGACGTTCTGGAACTCTTCTGCGACGTGGACGGCAGCTTCCCGAACCACCACCCGGATCCCAGCCAGCCGGAAAACCTGGAAATGCTGATCGGGAACGTCGTGGAGACGCAGGCCGATTTCGGGCTGGCGTTCGATGGCGACGGGGATCGCCTTGGAGTCGTGGACGGCAACGGAAATGTCATCTGGCCGGATCGCCAGCTCATGCTGTTCGCGCGCGACGTCCTGTCCCGGAATGCCGGCGCGCCGATCATCTTCGACGTGAAGTGCAGCCGGCATCTCGCGCGCATCATCGAGGAAAACGGCGGCAAGCCGGTGATGTGGCGCACGGGCCACTCGCTGATCAAGTCGAAAATGAAGGAGATCGAAGCGCCGCTTGCCGGCGAGATGAGCGGGCATATCTTCTTCAAGGAGCGCTGGTACGGCTTCGACGACGCGCTCTATTCCGCGGCCCGGCTCGTCGAGGTGCTGATGAAGTCGAAGCAGAAGCCGACGGAGGTGTTCGCGGCGCTGCCGCAGGCAATCTCGACGCCCGAGCTGCGCGTCAACCTGCCGGAGGAGAAGCACGGCCAGTT
>Ga0315912_10005072_pt1 | contig 12198 bp, 15 predicted proteins | sample VfabasoilMG_FD_204469 | JGI IMG/M metagenome (GOLD analysis project Ga0315912, IMG submission 204469) | Garden soil microbial communities collected in Santa Monica, California, United States - V. faba soil | ecosystem: Environmental > Terrestrial > Soil > Garden | place: USA: California... | reverse complement strand
CGCAGAGCGAATGCGCCAGCGGTAAGCCCTTGGCCAGCCACTGGATGCACAACGGCTTCGTGGTGGTGAACAAGGAGAAGATGTCCAAGAGTCTGGGCAACTTCTTCCGCCTGCGCGAAGCGTTCGACCGCTCCGAGCCGGAAGCCGTGCGCTACGCGCTGCTGACCGTCCACTATCGCTCGCCCTTCCACCTGGAGATGGACCTGGGGCCAAACGGCGAGCTGCTCGGTTTTCCGCAATTCCGCGACGCCGAAGCGCGCCTTTCGTACCTCTACACGACCCTCTTGCGCCTGCTCACGCTGCCCGAAGGACGCATCGTGGCAGGTGGGGCTGCTGCACCGGCGGAGGTGCGCGAGTTTCCGTCACGTTTGGCAGCGGCCCTCGACGGTGACCTCAACACCGCCGAGGCAATCGCGCACGTCTCGGGCCTGCTCAAGGCCACGAACGAGCTCGTCGATGGTGCGCTGGCAAAGAAAGGGAGCATTTCCCGCGAAGCGTACGAAGCAGCCCGTCAGGCGTTCGACGCCGCAAAGAACGTGCTCGGCCTCGGCTTGGACGAGCCCACTGCCTTCCTGCGCCGCGTGCGCACGCGGCGCGCCCAAGAGCTCGGTGTCGAAGAAGCCTGGGTCGAAGGCCGCATCCAGGCGCGCGCTCTAGCGCGCAGTAGCAAGGACTTTGCGCTCGCCGACGAGGTGCGCAAGGAGCTCGCCGCACGCGGAGTCGAGCTGCTCGATTCACCCGAGGGCACCGACTGGCGCCTCACGGCGCGCCCAGGCGTGTAGCCATGAAGTCCGCCCTCTTCGGCCTTTGCCTCCTTTCGCTCGCGCTCGGCTGCGAGGACAAGAAGGCAGGCGCAGCGGCCGGCGTACCGACAGCGGCCGCCCTACCAACCCAGCCCAGGGAGCTCTTGGTGCTGGCCGCCTCCTCACTGAAGGCGGCGTTCACGATGCTCGAGCCCGAGTTCGAATGGCGGCACCCGGAGGTCGACGTTCGCTTCAGCTTTGCGGGCACACAGGAGCTGCGGCGGCAGCTCGAAGCCGGCGCGGCAGCCGACGTGTTCGCCTCTGCAGACGAGAAGCACCTGCAGGCCCTGCAGGACCAGAAGCTGGTCGAAGCGCCGGTCCTGTTCGCCGAGAACGAGCCGGTCATCGTCACCTTCGCCACCGCGCGCCATCCAGTGAAGGATCTAGTCGATCTGAAGCTCGTCGATCGCTTGGTGCTCGGCGTACCGGAGGTCCCGATCGGTCGCTACTCGCTGGAGATCTTGGATCGGGCCGAGAAGAAGCTGGGTGCGGGCTTCCGCGCTGCCGTGGAGGCCCGCGTCGTCTCCCGCGAGCTCAACGTGCGCCAGGTGCTCGCCAAGATCACGCTCGGTGAGGCCGATGCGGGCATCGTCTACCGCTCCGACGTCAGCCCCCCGCACCGCAGCGTGCGCGTGGTGCCCATTCCGGAAGAGGTGAACGTGATCGCACGCTATCCGATCGCGGTTGTCGCGCGGGCTCCCCAGGCGGAGCTCGCTCGCGCGTGGGTGGCGCTGGTTACTTCCAAGACGGGCCGCGTCGCACTGGACGCCGCCGGCTTCCGAGTGCTCCCCGACTGAGCCAGCTCCCCGAGCCCTGAGGCCGAGCTGCTGGCGTGATACCGGCTGCGTCCGCCTCGGCCCCGTGTCGCAGGTCCGGGCGGCACGCCCCGCTAGCCCGGCATCAGTTGCAGGCCGCGATGTCGGTCAGGAGGTCGCGCAAGGACTGCTCGACGCTCGCCGTGTCGGCCGGCGCCTCGAACGGCGCATCGCCGGGAGTATCGCTGTACTCGAAGCCAGGCGTGCAGATGTTGATGTTCTCGATGCCCAGCCCCGCGCCCGCGTTGGCAACGCCCTCGGGGTAGAGCGCGGTGTCGGTGCTCGACAGATAGATCAGCCGGGTCTCGATGCCCGCGGCATGCGCCGCCTGCACCGCGGTGAACACCTCTTCGGCAATGCACGGATTGTCGTTGGCCTCGCAGCTGTCGGGCGTACCCGAGATAGCCAGCAGGATGTATGCGTCCTCGACGCCGCTTAGCACGGTCACCGCTGCGTCGACCGCTTCGGGGACGGGCGCGTCGATCTTCTTGGCGTCCTCGGGAACCGGTGGATCGCGCAGGGCGTTGAAATCGTCTTCCTCAGCCTGCATGACATCGGTCAAGCCGCCGTCTCCAACGGGAGCGGGGACGGAAGTCGCCAAAGGACAAGATCCTTCGTCCTGGACCTTGGTGAAGATGGATACGCTGAGATCGATCTGATCGCCGAACTCGCCGAGCAGGCCACCATCGCCATCCATGGCGTTCCCAACCGCGTCCCACCAATTGTCCTCGACGGCCGGGTAGTCGAACATCGCGCCCGAGCGCTGCAGGAGCAGATGGACGCGCGGCGCGCAGCCCGGACTCCCGCCACCCGTACCCGCCACGTCACCTCCGGTGCCGCTGACATCGCCGCCGGTACCGGGCGCGTCACCGCCGGAGCCTTCCACCGCGCCTCCACCTCCGAGGCCTCCGCTGGCGGGAAGGCCGCCACCAGAACCAGGGGCCGCGCCGCCGCTGCCGGTGGTCCCACCAGTCGGGAGCGGGCCCGTGTCGGAAGGAACGAGACCGCCGCCGCCGCAAGCGACCGCGAGCGTCAAAGGAACCGCGAAGAAAAGGGCAAAAGAGGCCGAGCGCATGGGCCTTCTAGTACCACTTCACGGAGAACGGATGCAATTGGGATCGCGCCTGGCGAGCCCCGCAATACCGCTCTCCGTAGAGTCTTCTCGCTCAGAGCGACCGGCGCGCCTCGATCACACCGCAAGCGAGGAACGGCACCTTGTCCAAGTCGGCTCCTGGATCGAGCGGCCAAGCGTGCAGGACCACCGCATGCCCGAGCACCGAGTGGTCTCCCTCCAGGGTCAGGCCGGGAACCACGATGTCGACCTCGGCTTGCTGCGTGTCGTCGCTACCGACCACGTTGCCGAGCAGCCCAACAGGCTTCTCGGCTTCGGTCGGATTCCACACAGGCCCGACAGTTTTAGCGTCGTGGGCCGTGCAGTCATTCGTGGCGTGGAGCGAAAAGCCGTGGCTTCCAGCGTCGACGCCCTTGAGCTTGCCTTTGATCGAAAGGCCTTCGGGCGAATCACGCAGCACGAGCGAACCTTTCACCTGCGAGCGCGTCTTCGGAAAGAGGTCGACGACGCCTTTCTCGACCTCGGCCGTTTCCGACGGAGCGGATTCTGCCGCCGGGGCTGAGCTGGAGCTACCAGCGCAGCCTACGAGGCAGAGGCTGATTGAAACCAGAGAACCCAATGCGAGACGATGAGGGGCCATGATTCACAAAGCCTACGATGCTGGAAAAGTCTTGGCTAGGTGTTCAGGGCACCCACTCAGGCTTCCATCAGCGTAGAGTGCGCCAGTGGAAACAGAGCTGACGACGACGGCGCTGATGACGCCGGAACTGGCGAATTTTGCTGGCAACGTGCACGGCGGACACATCCTGCGACTCGTCGACCAGATCGCTTACGCATGTGCGTCTCAGTATGCGGGTAGATACTGCGTCACACTTTCGGTGGACCGTGTGGTCTTCAAGGTGCCGGTGCGCGTGGGCGATCTCGTGACCATGAAGGCGAAGGTCAATCACACCGGCACGACGTCGCTGCAGGTCGGCGTACGCGTCGAGGCGCGCGACCTGAAAGGCGGCGAGCCGAGGCACACGAATACCTGTTACCTCACCATGGTGGCGATGGAGGACGGACGCCCGTGTCCGGTGCCGCCGTTCGAGCCGAAGACCGACGACGAGAAGCGCCGCTTCCTGCGCGCACAGCTGGCGCGCGAGCAGGCTCCCGCGCTCGAGCGCATGGCGAGCAGCGTGCACGAGTACCACGCCATGATGGATCTGGCATCGATGCCGATCCTGCTGGTCGAGCCGGAAACTGGCCTCTTGCGCTTGGCGAATCGACGCGCCTGCGAGGTCCTCGGTCGGAGCGAGACGACGCTCGAAGGAGAGCCCATCTGGTCCCTCTATGCGGACGCCGACCGTGAGCGAGCGCGCGCTCACGCCCAGCGGGTCCAAACCGAGGGTCTCGCGCCGCCCGCCCGACTCCTGCATCTCACGGCGACCGGCGCGCCCCTCCCCCTCGACGTCACCTCCTGGCTCATCCCCCTGCCGACGCGGCCGCTCATCCAGCACCTCCTGTCCGCGCCGCCGCCCGGGGCGTGAACTTCACATTTCTCAAGCTGGCACCCCGTACCTGCTCAACGCGGGGTTTTTAGGTTGCTTCTCATGGACGAGGCGACGGTCGCTCTCGGCCCCCAGCGCATCTCAAACCTGAGATGCGCCAACAAGCAAAGGAACGCATCGAACAGACCCCCGCAACATCGGGCGAAGTGGCTGTCCGTTCGCCCGCAAGGGCGGGCAGTCACGCAGCCCGCGGGGTGGTGAGATGCGCTCTACAGGAGAAACAACCCATGTTCGGATTCGTCATTGCAGGGGTCAGCTTGGCTGGCCTCATCTATTTGGGCCTGCGTCGCCGCCACTACGGGGGCTACGGCGCTTACTGGGCTTTCCGCCGGCTGGACACCTCGCCCGGACAGGAGAAGGTGATCCGCACGGCGCTCAGCGAAGCGCGCGACGTCTTTCGCGACTTCCGCGCGTCGAACCGCAGCGCCAAGGAAGAGCTCGTCCCGCTGATCGAGGCCGAGAACCTCGATGAGCAGGCGGTGAACAGCTGGCTCGGTGCTCGTCAACGCTCTTTCGAAGAGCTGAAGCCGCGCCTGCTCCAGATCGCCAAGACCATCCACGACGTGCTCGACCCCGAGCAGCGCCGCAAGGTGGCCCGCTGGGCGGCCAGCAGCCACGGCTACCACCACTACCACGGACATCACTACGGCGGCTGCCACGGCTGCTGAACCGACTCACCCCCCAGCACGGAGATTTTCATCATGCGACACACGTTCCTGAAAGTTCTGCTCACTGTGGGCCTCGTAGGAGGCCTCATCGCCGGCTTCGCCGGCTGCCATCACCACGGCCACTACGCTCGCCACAGCGAATACTGGGAGCAAAAGGTGACCGGCGTCTGCACGACGGCCGTGAAAGACGCTCTGGCCGACGAGCGACGGGCAAACCCTCCGCCCCCGCCTCCGAGCTACCCCGCCGCAGCCCCCGCGCCCGCGCCACCTCCGGCTCCCGGAGCAGCGGCGCCCGCAGCGCCATGATCCCACCCGGGCGCCGAGAGGCGCCCCTTTCCGAACAAGCAACGAGGTTCACTTTGCAGACTGGTGGCCTCCCACAGCCGATGCGGCCCTCACCCCTGGGGGTCGCGATCGGCGGAAGGTCCATCTACGCACGTGAACTTTGGAGTATCGTTCTTCGAGCGCCTCGCGCAGCCCCTCATGCCGCTCTCTCTTCTCGTCATCGACGACGACCGTCGCCTGCAGGCGCTCCTCAGCGAGTACCTGGCCGAAAATGACGTGCTCACCGAGAGCGCGCACGACGGCCCGACTGGCCTGCTCGCACTGGGACGCGGCACCTTCGACGCTGTCGTTCTCGACATCATGATGCCCGGACCGAGCGGTCTCGAAGTCCTGCGCAAGCTGCGTGAGACCTCGGCCGTCCCCGTGATCATGCTCACGGCCAAGGGCGACGAGACGGACCGCGTCGTGGGCCTCGAGCTCGGCGCCGACGACTACCTCTCCAAGCCTTTCTCGCCGCGTGAGCTGCTCGCGCGCGTGCGGGCTGTGCTCCGTCGCGGTCGTGCGGCCGAATTGGGCGGCTTTTCCCGCGTGGGCGACGTGGAGCTCGATCGCACCCGGCGCCAAGTGAAAGTCGCTGGCACGCCGATCGAGCTCACCGCGCTCGAGTTCGATCTCTTGGCCGTGCTCGTCGATCGGCCCGGTCGCGTGATTGGTCGCACCACCTTGTGGGAGCTGGCGGGCCGCGGCGACACGACGGTCAGTGAACGCGCGCTCGACGTCCACATCTCCCACTTGCGCAAGAAGCTGCGCGAGGACGAGCGCGAGAGCCGCCTCATCGTGACCGTGCGCGGCGTGGGCTACATGCTGGCGGCCGGCTCGTGAAACGTCGTCACTTGCCACTGCACCAGCACGGCGGTCCGCACGAGCGCCTGCACGGAGGCCCGCGGCATTGGCCGCGCGACTGGCATGGCGTCCGCCACTACGTCGGTGCTCGCCTCCACCGGCGCCTGTTCTGGATGATGGGCCTGGCCATCGTGACGTCGTTCGGAGCCGCCTTCTTGGTGATGCACTCCTTCTCCCACGACGACTGGGAAACGCGCGAGCGCGCCATGGTTGGCTTCGCTGCCGGCCGTTTCGCCGACGTGTGGCACGACCCTGCGCGCCGCAACCGCTTGGCCAGCGAAGCCGCGAGCACGTTCGGCGTTCGGCTGCGCCTCGAGAGCACCAGCGGAGAAGTCCTGGCGCGCGCTGGCGGCAGCTGTGAGCGCGATTGGGCCAAGCTCGAGGTGAAGTCGCTGGCGCCCAAGGAGGAGCGCCTTGGCCAGGTCGTCATCTGCGGTGCGCCCAAGTGGGGACCCAGCAAGGTTCGCTTTTTCGGCGCCCTCTTTGCGGGTGCCTTCGTGCTGTGGATGTTCTCCGGGCTGATTGCACGCCGCCTCGGCAAGCCGCTCTGGCAGCTGGTGCGGGTGACGCAAACCATCGGCGGCGGCGACCTCTCGGCGCGGGCGCGCCTGGGCCGTCATCACGCCGGCGAAGTCGGCGCGCTGGCGCATTCGATCAACGACATGGCCGAGCGCATCGAACGCCAGGTGAACGGCCAAAAGGAGCTGCTCGCCGGCGTCAGCCACGAAATCCGCACGCCGCTCGCCCGCCTGCGCGTCCTCACGGAGCTGCTGCGCGACCGCAACGTCGACGAGAAGCTCCTCTCCAGCGCCGAGCTCGAAATCGCCGAAATCGACGACCTCACCGGCCGCCTGCTCGCGTCTTCTCGTTTGGATTTCGACGGCTTCGAGCCGCGCCCCATCGACGCCAAGGACCTCGCCACCACCGCCCTCGAACGCTGCGGCCTGGACGCGGCGCTGCTCGACGTGCAAGCCAGGGACACGCAGTTCGAAGGCGATCCGACGCTCCTCCAGCGCGCACTCGCCAACCTCCTTTCCAACGCGAAAACCTACGGCGGCGGCGTCCGCCGCCTGCTCGTCCACGAGAAGCCCGGCCTCCTCTGTTTTTCGGTGGAGGACGCGGGACCCGGCTTCGCCCAAGGTGACCTTGCCCGCGTGTTCTCACCGTTCGTACGGGGAACCAACGGCGGCGCGCCGAACGGCGGCATCACAGGAGGCAAGGCGAATGACGCGAGTGCGTCGCTCGGGCTCGGGCTGCACTTGGTGCAGCGGATTGCGCGCGCCCACGGCGGCGAGGCGACGGCGGAGAATCTGCCGGAGGGAGGCGCGCGAGTGACGTTTGGGGTGGGAAGATAGCTCGACCGCTCGCCTGCACGGTGTGCTAGGTTGCCCTCATGACTCGCGACGCGCTCCTAGCAGAGGCTCTTACTCTCCCTAGAGAGGCCCGAGCGCACCTGGTTCGCGACCTGGCTGCCAGTCTCGACGACACTCCAGCTGGGCCCGAGGTGGACGCGAAATGGGCGGCCGAGGTAACCCGCCGCCTCGAGCTCTACCGCGAAGGGAAGCTCGAAACCGAGACCATGGAGGACGCCGGCTCGAACCTCCGCCGCAGCCTTTCGGAGCGACGTGGCTAGGATCCTCGTCGTTGCTCGTCTGGAAGCAACGAAGGCAGCCATCGACCTCGAAGCACTGTCGCCCGGGCTTGGCACACGATTCGCGGATGACTTCGAGGAGGCATTCCGGCGCCTCGCTGCAGCACCCGCCGAGCAGCCGCCCTGGCTCGCCGATGGCGTACCCGAAGGCGTCCGCCACACCATGCTTCGGCGCTTTCCCTACCACTTGATCTTCATTCTCGATCCAGACCCACTGGTGCTGGCAACGCGGGCGCAGCGACAGGATCCGCTGGATTGGTTGGATCGCCTCGAACCGTGACCGCCTACCAACTCGCAAAGATAGGACCCATGCGAGCGGAGCACCCCGGAGCAACCCATCGCATTGGGATTCTTTCTGGATGAGTCTTCCTCAACGACCAGACCTGCTAGGATGCGCCGCCCTCGACCGACAGGGTGCAGAGCGGAGCCACAGTCGATAGCCGAAGAGGACCATATGCCAACCCGGGGTGAGGATGAGGACGACGAGGACCAGGACGCGGTCGATGACGAGGCAGAGCCTCTGCGGCAGGTGGAGCCGATCACGTACTTTGGCACTGACTTCGATGTCCACGGACTCGTTCGTCGCTTGAAGCAGAACGACATCAAGATCCCTAGCTTTGATCCTGCAACACGGAGCGACGGCAGCCTGGCAGGCTTCCAACGTAAGTTCGTCTGGAAGGGACCCCAGATGGAGCGTTTTGTTGAATCGCTCCTGTTGGGCTTCCCAGTGCCCGGCATCTTCTTGGTTCAACAGTTGGACAAGTCGCTGCTTGTCCTTGATGGCCAGCAGCGACTCCGGACCCTTCAGAAATTCTACGACGGAGAGTTCGCCCTCGAGGAGGTAGTCGATGACTTCAGGGGGCTCAAGTATCTCGACTTGGATGACGAACAGCGGCGTACGTTGGACAACGTGTTCATCCACGCCACGGTCATCAGGTATGCTGATACAGCAGTCGGCGCCAACTCGATCTATTCGATTTTTGAGCGCCTCAATGCCGGTGGCACAAACCTCCACCCACACGAAATACGCGTGGCCCTTCACAACGGGCCGCTTGTTGCGCTGATTCGCGACCTGAACGCGACCCCGTCCTGGAGAAGGTTGTACGGGCCGGTAAGCCTGCGACTAAAGGACCACGAGCTCATCCTCCGTTTCCTCGCCTTCTACCTGGAAGCGGCGGACTATGAGCGACCCCTCAAATCGTTCCTCAATACCTTCTTGTACAACCACAAGGATGCCAAGGGCATCGACGCCAAGCGCATCTCGAAGGTTTTCGTTTCAACCTGCGACGCAATCGAATCCGGCATCGGCAGGAGCGCTTTTCGTCTGACGAGCTCCATCAACTCGGCCCTCGTCGACGCAGTAATGATCGGGGTGTCTCGAAGGTTGAACAGCGGCGCCATCCCAAAATCAGCAAAGCTAGGCAAGGCTTTCACGAAGCTAGTGGCTGACGAGGACTTTCTGGATGCCATCGCACGCGCGACAGCTGACGAGGAGCGCGTCCGAGTAAGGCTCGACAAGGCCACAGCGGCTTTTGCTCGGGCCTAACATGGCTGCCTACAAGCCAATCGCACGGACGGAGATCCAGCGCGACAGACGAGACCTAGATGAGCTGATCCAGCGTGCCGAAAGCGCCACCGACCTTGACGTCAGAGCTGACCTTGCAAAGTACAGCTGCATGCGTGTGACCGGCTTTCTTGAGCAGGCTCTGACCACGCTTGGTGTGGACCTTGTCCGCAGATTGTCGAGCGGCGTGCCTCAGTCCTTTGCCCTGTCGCACCTGGACAAGTCGTTCAACCCAACGACCGAGCCGGTGCTCAAGTATGTTGGGCGGTTCGACCCGGCGTGGAGGCAAGAGCTAGAAGGCCTGCTGGCGGCAGACGAACGCGGGCAGCAACTCAACGCTCTCGTTGGCACCCGAAATCAGATCGCGCACGGTCGGAACCAGGGTATCGACATCCAGCGCGTGAAAGAGCATCGCAGGACAGTTGATGCAATCGTCGATCACCTCCTCGAGAAGTTCGCACCAGCACCGCGGTAGGCGGGCCTACCGCGCTAGTTGCCGGGTCCGCCTGAGGAACCCTGGCCGTCCACCTTCAGAAGGTGGCCCCAGGCCCGCTCGGCGCCTCCAGAGCAAAGGGCCGAACGCCCCTCCCTTGCGGCCCCACTTTCGCACCCAAACCCTCTCACCTCCCCGTCGCCCGGTCAGTTCTCTCACGCAACTCACCAGTCGAGCGATCTCGACCGCGCTGGTCGAAAAAGAAGCGCGAGAGACGCCGACTCGTGAGCCGCTCATCGAAATGAAACTCGCCAGCAAGTCGGTCGGCCGTTCACTTTCGATCTGAGAAATCGACGGGGCGGCGGTGGGTGGGGCGCCGTCGATAAAAAAAGTGGGCGCAACGTCGGTAGGGTTCTGGCCGACGAGGGGGACACGCCGGGCGCAAAGTGCCGGTGCTTGGGCATGGGTCCGGGCGAGGGCCGTGCTGGCAGAAGCAAGAGCGGAGGGAACCATGGACATTCCAAGCGAGGCGCGGTCGACGCGTCATTCGAAAGCATTCACGCAGTATCACCTGGCAGCGCTGAGGGCGGACGCGGGGACGGCGCACCGGATTCGCCGACGAGGCGGCGGAGTAGCCGCAGGCGTCCCGTCCGAGCCAGAAATGCGGCGCTCACGCGCTCCTGCCACACTTCCCGCCATGGCCGATCCTAGCCAGCTCCTCCAAGATGCGCTTGCGCTTCCACCGCGCGAGCGGGCTGAGCTGGCGGAAGCGATCATGGTCAGTCTCGATGGGTTCGACCTCGGGGACGAGTGGGAGGAAGAAATCCAGCGCCGCGTGGATGAGGTAGACGCGGGACGGGTGCAGCCCCTTCCTGGGGAAGAAGTCCTCTCGCGACTCGAGCAGCGCTTTCTCGCCGCCTTCCCGGAGTAAGCCATGTTCAAGCTGCTCGACACCGTCGTTCTGAATAGTGACTTGCCGGAGCATGGGCTCTGCGCGGTGACTTGGGCGCGGTCGTCGACGTGCATCCGACCGACGGCTTGGAGGTCGAGTTCGTCGCCGCATCCGGGCGCACGCGTGTCCTCCTCAGCCTGCGCGAGCCGGACCTGCGACCCCCGGGCGACGAGGACCTCATGGCCGCCAGCCGCAGGCAAGCGCAAGCAAGGGTCATCGCGAAGCACTCGGAGACCTTCAAGAAGCTCGCGAAGTGATGCGCAACGAAATCCCGCCTGGGCCGACTCAGGCCCATGGTGGACGAGCGTCGCGACCTCATGGCGCGGGACGCGGAGGGGGAGCAGAATGAGCATCGTGAAGAAGCCGCCCATCGATATCTCCTCACTGTCGCCGGAGGAGCGCCTCGAGCTCATCGGGCGGCTCTGGGACAGCCTCGATGCGGTCCAAGTCGATCTGACCGAGGAGCAACGCAGCGAGCTCGATCGGCGCCTGGATGCGTTGGAGGCGACGGGGCCGGTTGGTAGCCCGTGGGCGGACGTCGAAGCGCGGATTCGATCCCGTGGGCCGTGACCTCGAAGCCGGCGAAGCCCCGATTCACTTCACCAGGTTGCAGACGTCGCCTTCGATGGGGTACCGCGTTTGGCAGCTGGAGCCGAGCGGACAGACACTGGGATCGTCCTCGCAGGGCAGGTGGCAATCGCAGAAATCCGCGCAGCTCGCGCTGCCGCAGAGCTCGTAGATGGTGGGCGTGAGGCCTTCCAGGCAGGCTCCGTCCTCACAGGGAGTGCCCAGGTCACTCGCATCGATTTCGGAGAGTCCGCCGCCGCCCGAGCCAACACCGCCGCCCGTGCCCGGCACGCCGCCGGAGCTCGTGCCTCCCGAGTCGGTGCCGCCCACACCGCCGCTGTTGGTGTTCCCGCCGGAGGCGGAGCTGCCGCCGCTCGCAGCGGCTCCGCCGCTGCCCGTGATGCCGCCACTGGCGCTCGCTCCGCCGGATGCAGGCGCTCCGCCACTGCCGACCGCGCCGCCACTCTCACCGCCGCCATCAGCCGTCGGGCCACCGCAGGACGTCAGCCCCGCTAGGAGGAGCGCGCCGAGCGCCAGCACCGATAGTCCATTGCGCAGCATCATGGGGTCACCTCGTTCGTGCTCGTTACTTCGAACATCGTAGTGCATTCGCCGGCGCTCAGCGTCTCACCGGGTGTACAGCCGACGCCGTAGGGGCCAACCAGGCGCCACACGCCGTCCCCACGCTCGGGAGGCAGCCCGGTCATGTCCAGGTGGCTCTCACCGGGCGCTACTTCCACCGCCGTCCCTTCTACGACGCATTGGGCAAACGCGCCGTATTCGAGCCACTCGCTTCCCTCGCGGTACCAGCCGTCGGCGGTCATACAACCGCGCAGGAAGATCGGTTGCTCCGTGTCGTTCGTCCATTCTGCAGCGATGCCGGGCGGACCGCCTGGCGAGGTCTCGAGCACGACGGCCCGCAAGGTGACCGCGCG
>Ga0315912_10005070_pt1 | contig 12201 bp, 12 predicted proteins | sample VfabasoilMG_FD_204469 | JGI IMG/M metagenome (GOLD analysis project Ga0315912, IMG submission 204469) | Garden soil microbial communities collected in Santa Monica, California, United States - V. faba soil | ecosystem: Environmental > Terrestrial > Soil > Garden | place: USA: California... | reverse complement strand
GCCCGAGCTGTTTTGGGCGTGGACGATCTTGCTCGGCGTCTTCATCGCAGACGCCAGCTTGACGCTGATCCGGCGCGTCTTGCGCGGCCACCGGCCCGATGAAGCTCATCACAGCCACGCGTATCAGTGCGCGGCGCGCAGATTCGGCGCCCACAAGCCCGTCAGCTTGGCGGTCGGCGCGCTGACGCTGTTCTGGTTGCTGCCGTTGGCAGTGCTCGTCGCGCTCCGCCGTCTCGATGCCGCGCACGGCCTTCTGATCGCCTATGTGCCGTTGCTCTGCCTCGCTGTTTGGCTCAAAGCGGGCGCGGCCGACGTGCAGCACGCGGCCTAGAGCTGCGACAGCCGCGCGCGCATCAGCGCGACAGCGTGCCGAGATAGTGTCGCGCCGTTTTTCGAAGCGCGTCGTCGACGCTGACGGGAGGAGCCCAACCGAGTCGGTCGCGCGCTTTCGACACATCCACTTGCAGCGATCCGAAGAGCCTCTGCGCGATGCCTCGCCGACCCAATATCGTCGCGGCGCCTCGCAGCACTTCGACCGGGACGGGGAAGAGCCGCGCGCGGCGACCCAACGCGGCGGCCATGCGCGCCAGCAACTCCGTCGTCGAGAGATCCTCGCCATCGGCCGCGAGAAAGGTCTGGTTCGAGGCCGCCGGATGTACGCAGCACGCCCGAATCAAATCGACGAGATTATCGAGCGCAACGAGGCTGCGCTTGTTCGGCACGTTGCCGAGCGGCAGCGGGAGCCCTTTGTGGACCCACCGCATCATCGCCAAGAAGTTCGCTTTGACGCCGGGGCCATAGACGAGCACCGGGCGAATCACGACCAGCTCGGTTCCGGTGCCGTGCAGCAGTTGCCGTAGGCCTTCCTCGGCCTCGAGCTTCGAGACGCCGTATGGATCCACGGGCGCAGGAGAATCGTCCGCACGGTAGGGTTGCCCGAGGGGCGTCCCTTCGCCGTTGACTTTGATCGAACTCAAGAACACGAACCGCCTGGCGCCCGCGGACGCCGCTTCGCGCGCGAGGCAGAGAGTACCTTCGACGTTCGCGCGGCGATACTCGCTCAAAGGGTCCACGACTGCGTCGTTCATGACGTGCACGCGAGCCGCCGTGTGGACCACGACGTCGACTCCGCGGACGGCGGCGCCCCACGACGTATTCGAGCCGAGCTCGCCTACCTGCGCGTACGTGACGCCGGCGACGGGCCGCGGTGCGGGACGGCGCACGGCCGCGCGCAGCTTGAACCCTTCCTCGGCGCTGAGCCGCTCGATCAACGCCGCACCGATGAAGCCGGTTGCGCCGGTAACGAGTGCTTTCACGGCCTCAATCCGCCCCTAGGCACTCCCGAATCACGCGGTCGCGGTCGCCGGCGCTCGGGTAGTTGATCAGCACTGCGCGATAGACTCCCTTGAAGACGAACAGGCTACCCGCCGCGGCGCCGATGACGCCGAAATTGCGGATCAGCTCGCCGATATCTTTCAACGAGCCGGCGCCGCCGAGGACCGTCAGCGGCACATTGGTCGCTTCGCGCACTTGACGCACCGCGGCGAGATCGTAGCCGCGCATGCGGCCATCGTTGTCGATCGAGTTGACGACGATCTCTCCGACTCCGAGCTTCTCGAGACTCGCGGCTACGTCGGCCGGCGAGCGGCCGGTTCGCACGCGCCCGTTGTGCGTGCAGACCTCGTACTTCACGCCGGGCTCGCGCGCCTTGACGTCGAGCACGACAACCACGCTCTGATTGCCGACAGCCTCGGCCACCTCGGATACGAGGCCGGGATTTTCGATGGCCGCCGAGCTGATCGCGACTTTTTCGATTCCGAGACCGATGATGGTCTTCGCCTGCTCTGCCGTCTTGACGCCGCCGCCATAAGAGAGCGGCATCCGCGACTCCGCTGCCAAGTTTTCTATCATGCGGTAGTCGGGCCCGTGACCGCGCGCGGTCGCGTCGATGTCGAGGACCATCAGCTCGTCGACTTCCTTTTCGTTGAAGATCTTGACGGCGTTGATCGGATCGCCGACGTATTTCGGCTCCGCGAAGCCGACGGTTTTCACGAGACCTTTGTCTCGCACCAACAAGCAAGGAATGATCCTCGGCCGCAGCACGTCTACAGCTCTGCGAAGTTCTTGAGCAGCCGCACGCCGTAGCGGTGGCTTTTCTCGGGGTGGAACTGCACGCCGTAAATGCGGTTCGCTTCGATCGCGCAGCTGAACGTCGTGCCGTAGTCCGCCTCGGCCAACACCTCTTCGCGGCGCGCACAGTGAAAGTAGTACGAATGAAGGAAGTAGAAGCGCGCGTCGGTCTCGAGCCCAGCGAAAAGCGCCGACGAACGCACCGGCTTGACGTCGTTCCAACCCATGTGCGGCAGGTGCGTGCGCTGACGGAAGCTTGCGACGTCGAACTTCCGCACGTCGCCGTCGACCCAGCCGAGGCCCTGCAACCGACCTTCCTCGCTGCGGGCCGCCAGGATCTGCATGCCGACGCACACGCCGAGCACGGGAACCGACCGACTTAGCACCATCTCGTCGAGCGTCTCGCGCATGCCTGATCGCTGCAGAAGCTCCATGGCATGATCGAACGCGCCGACTCCGGGCAAGATCAGCTTGGTGGCCGCGCGCAAGTCGGCAGGCCCTTTGGCCACCGCTGTCGCTATGTTCAGCCGTTTGTACACGTTCGCGAACGCCAGCACGTTGCCGAGACCGTAGTCGATGATCGTGATCATCGGTGGGTTCTGCTGCCGAGCCGTAGGGGTAGGCCGTACTGCGCGGCCGCGGCGATCGAGGACATGGTGGTCGTGGGCGCCTTTGAACGTCGATCCGCCGACATTCTAAGTCAGGCTCTCTTTCCTGCCATCCGTGCGTGCGAGCTCCGCCAACCATTCTTCCAGCTGGGTGATGAGGCGCGTGCGGTCGAACTCCGTTCGGCTGACCTGCAGCGCGTTGGAAGCCATCTGCGCAGTCTGCTCGGCCGGCAGCGAGGCGAGAAGGCGAACCGCGTCGGCCAGCCCACGGGCGTCTCCCGCCCTGCAGGTCACGCCCGCGCCGGAACGGCGAACGACTTCGGAGCCCTCGCCGTTCAACATGGCAACAATCGGGATTCCGACGGCAAGATACGACTGAAGCTTGGCCGGAATGGTCATGGAGAAAATAGGTTCGTCCTTCAGCGAAAGCAGTAGTGCGTCGGCGTGCCGATAGAACGACGGCATCCGCTCGAGCGGATACCGGCCAAGCATCAGCACGCGGTCCTGTAGGCCGAGCCGATCGATCTCGGCGCGCAACCAAGCCGACATGCGCCCGTCACCGACGACCAGCCAGCGCACGCGCGGCTCGTCCCGCAGCATCGCCGCGGCAGCGAGCACGGTCGGAAAATCCTGCGCTTCGCCGATGTTGCCCGCGAACAGCACGTCGAAGCTGCCGGGCCGCTCCGGCACCTCGCTGGCCGGCGCCTCGCGCGACTCCGTGAAGATCGCCTCGGCCCAGCTCGGAAAGTAGACGACCCTAGCGCCGGCACCGCAGTATTTCGCGATCTGCGGAATGAAGGAGCGCGACTGCGCCAGGATCAAGTCGCAGCGCCCGTAGATAGACGCAACGAGCCGCCCCACGGCCTTCAAGCTCCATGACGAGCGCAAAATGCCGAGCGCTTGCAGCGTTTCCGGCCACAGGTCGAGCACCCAGAACGCGACGGGCGCGCGTTTGAACGCGCGTTGCACGGCGGCCGGGATGCCGACCGTAATCGGCGAAGGCTCGTAGGCGAAGATCGCATCGTACTTGCGGCCGCGAAGCCGCCAGGTGCCGATGACCGAGGCGCTCAAGGCAAAGGTCATGTAGTTGAAGACGAGACTCAAGCGCCCGCGACCGCGCGGCCACAATGGCACGCGCACGACCTCTGCGCCTGCGAACTGCGCGAAGCGCGACCGCCCTTGCCTGAATTCCGGGAACACGCGTCCGCCAGGGTAGTTGGGCAACCCCGTCAGCACCGTCACCTCGTGACCGCGCGCCACGAGCTCCGCCACGAGGTCGTTGACGCGGAAATTCTCAGGCCAGAAGTACTGGCTGACTACGAGCAGCCGCAAGTTCGTTTCTCAGTCGTACTTGCGCCACACGACACGATTCACGTAATCGGTGTAGCTGTGAATCAGCCGCACCACCTTCTCGGAAACATTCGGTGCGTCGTAGTCGGCCACGAGGCGCAACGAGCGCTGTCCTCCCGTCGGTTGGCGCGCGAGAATCGCGAGGCCCTGACGCACCCGATCCAAATTCAGACCCGAAAGAACGACGACGGCTTCCTCCATCCCTTCGGGCCGCTCGTGCGCCTCGCGTAGGTTCAGCGCGCGCAAGTTCAAGATCGAAGACTCCTCGCTGATCGTGCCGCTGTCCGACAACACCGCTCGCGCCTTCAGCTGCAGCTTCACGTAGTCGTGGAAACCGAGCGGTTTCAGCAGCCGCACGTTTTTGTGGAAACGCGCGCCGGAGCCGTCGACTCGCTTCTGCGTTCGCGGGTGCGTCGAGACGATGACGGGTAGGCCATGATCCTCGGCCAACCCGTTGAGCACCGCGACCAGCCGGGAGAACGTCCGCTCCGCGTCGATGTTCTCCTCGCGATGCGCGCTGACCAGGAAGTAACCGTCCGGCTGGAGCCCGAGCCGCTCGACCGCGCTCGAGGCATCGATCTGCGGCCGGTAGTGGGCCAAAACCTCGAACATGGGGCTGCCGGTCTTGATCACGAGGTCCGGCGCGCACCCTTCGCGCAGCAAGTATTCGCGCGCGATCGAGCTGTAGGTCAGGTTCACGTCGGCCGTGTGATCGACGATGCGGCGATTGATCTCCTCCGGAACGCGCTGGTCGAAGCAGCGGTTGCCGGCTTCCATGTGGAAGATCGGAATCTTGCGGCGCTTTGCCGGAATGACGGCGAGCGAGCTGTTCGTGTCGCCGAGCACGAGGCATGCATCCGGCTGCACGTCGGCGAGGACGGGATCGACGGCAATGATGAGGTTGCCGATGGTCTGCGCAGCGGTCGGCGCCGCGCTGCCCAAGAAGTGATCCGGCTTGCGGATACCCAGGTCGTCGAAGAAGACCTGGTTCAGCTCGTAGTCATAGTTTTGACCCGTGTGCACGATCACGTGCTCGCACTGTTCATCGAGGCGAGCGATGACGCGCGACAACCGAATGATCTCCGGCCGCGTGCCGACGATAGTGACGACCTTGAGCTTCTTCACAGCGATACCTTCGAGCGCACCGTGTCCGGGCGGGCTCTATCGAACACTTCGCTACCCCACAACATGATCACGAGATCGTCAGTGCCGACGTTGGTCACGTCGTGCGCCCAACCTGGAATCGAAAATACGATGCGCCCTTCCTCGCCTCGAACCGTCAGCTCGCGCATCTCGTCGGAAACCATGTGGCGAAAACGAAAGCGAGCGGTGCCTTGGACGATCAGGAATTGCTCGACTTTCGTGTGGTGGTAGTGCTCGCCGCGAGTGATGCCCGGCTTGGCCGTGAAGTACGAGAACTGGCCGCAGTCCGGCGTCTTCAACATCTCGACGAATATGCCGCGCGCGTCGCCATAGCTCGGCACCTGGTAGGCGAAGCGCTCGAACGGCAAGTAGCTGACGTACGTCGCGTACAGCGCGCGGCGAAAGCCGGCCCCGACACGCGGGACCATCAGAGACTCGCTGTCCGCGAACTCCTTCAACATGCCGGCGAGCTCGCCGAGAGTCGCCTCGTGCACCGGCCCTGCTTCGAGATACCCGGACGGGCCTCCGTCAAAAAGTCCGACGAAGGCCTCTACGACATCGTCTACATAGATGAGACGCAGCGCTTTCGTCGCATCGTTGACGGTGATCGGCAGGCCGCGCGCGATCTGATGGCAAAACGTCGCTACGACCGAGTTGTAGTGCGGCCGGCACCATTTGCCGAATACGTTCGTGAGGCGAAAGACGTGCACGGGCGCCCCGGTGTCACGGCCGTGGCGCAGCAGGACTTCCTCGGCAGCGAGCTTGCTGCGCCCATAGGCACAGTCGATCGTCGCCTGCGTGGAAGAGGCGTAGACGATGGGCGCGCTGCGCCTCGAGGTGGCGAGCTCGGCGCAAAGGCGCGCAGTGAAGTCCACGTTGCCTTGCACGAATTCGGCGTCCTGGCTCGGCCGATTCACGCCGGCGAGATGGAACACGAAGTCGGCAGCTCGCAGCGCTTCGCTGAGCTCGGCCGGCGCGGCCGCGCGCGTGATGCCCGTCACGTCTTGATGCCCGAGCTCGCGCAATCGAACGCGCAAATTGCGCGCGATGAAACCATCGCTCCCGGTGACGACGATGCGCATCGCGCTAGTCCTCCGGCATTGCGCTATCGCCCTGCGAGATGCGGCGCATGAATTCGAGCTTGAGCAGCAGCTCTTTCATCTGTGCCACGTCGAGCCTTCGCGTGTTGTGGGAGTTGTAGTCCTCGGCGCTGCTGAAACGGCGCTCACCTTGCTCGACGAACTTGGCGTAGTTTAGGTCCCGGCCATCGGGCGGCACGCGATAGTACGAGCCGCGGTCTTCCGCGCTGACGAGCTCCTCTCGGCTCAGCAGCGTCTCGTACAGCTTTTCGCCATGGCGCGTGCCGATCTCGCGAATCTCATGTTTCTGCCGTTGCATGACCTCGAGCAGGGCTTGCGCAAGCACGGCGACCGTCGCCGCGGGCGCCTTCTGGACGAAAATATCGCCATTGGTGCCGTGCTCGAATGCGTACAGCACGAGCTCCACGGCCTCGTCGAGCGTCATCATGAAGCGCGTCATGGCGGGGTCGGTGATAGTAATGGGCCGCCCCGCGAGCACTTGCTCCACGAACAACGGAATCACCGATCCGCGCGAGGCCATGACGTTGCCGTAACGCGTGCCGCAGATGACGGTCGGTGTCCCCTCGAGATTGCGCGACATGGCGACCATGACTTTCTCCATCATCGCCTTCGAGATGCCCATGGCGTTGATGGGATAAACCGCCTTGTCGGTGCTGAGGCACACTACGCGCGCGACTCGCGCATCGATCGCGGCCCGCAGCACGTTTTCCGTGCCCAGCACGTTCGTACGCACGCTCTCCATCGGGTGGAACTCGCACGAGGGAACTTGTTTCAGCGCCGCGGCATGGAAGCAAAAGTCGACGCCGCGCATTGCGGCCGCGATGCTCGCCAAGTCGCGCACGTCCCCCAAGTAGAACTGCAACTTGGGATGGCGGTAGCGCTTGCGCATGTCGTCCTGCTTCTTCTCGTCGCGGCTGAAGATGCGGATTTCGCGCAGGTCCGACTCGAGCATTCGGCGCAGCACGGCATTGCCGAAAGAGCCCGTGCCGCCGGTAATCAGAAGGATCTTGTCTTTGAACATGGCGAACTTACTGCCGACGGCCCATCAACGTCCGTTCGAACCGACGACGGCATTCATCGGATGACGGCCTTCTGCACGCCCAGGATGCGCAGAGCGCGCGTGCCGAGCTCGATCATCGACATGCGCGACTTGTAGTCGCGATAACTGCGATTCTCGCCCTGCATCAAAGAACGGAGTTGGGGCACGGTCAGCCCGAGCTTGGTCGCAATGTACTCGAAATCTTGCGCGATGGTGTCGGCGTCGTACGCAGGTTTTGCGATACGGGCCAACGCTTCGTCCCTGGTCATTTGCCGAGTGAGTATCAGACTGGAAAAATGCGCCCGGCGTTTGTCGAAACCGAATTTCGTCGGTAGCCAATAGCCTTCGTAGAACCGCGTGAAGCGCGACTCGTAATGCTTGTGCGCATAGCGCTGCCAGCCGAACCGCTCCACGAGGAAGCTCATCGCGTCTTCCCTGAAGTAAGGCACGTAGTTCAACGGCCGCAGCACGCGTATGCCGTGAACGTAGCGGTAGTGCAGCTTGTACGTGAAGATGCTGGCGAGCGGGAACGTCTTCAGCGGCCGCGTGCCGAAGCGCCGATGAATGTCTTTCAGCTGGCGCAGATCGGAGGCGTGGTAGTGCCACTCGATCGGCTCGCGGACGCATTCCGTGGAATAGTTGCCGCCGTTCAAGATGTACTTGATGCCATGTTTCGCGGCGAAGTTGTATAACGCGGCGACGAAGGCGTGATCCTGCGGCGTATCGAGGTGCGGCACTTGCGCCTTGAAGAACGCGAGCTGGAGGTCCTGCATCTCGAGCCAGTCGACGACCTCGGTGTGCAAGTCGAGGCCGAGCGCATCGACCAGCTTCTCGATGTTGTTGACGGCCTCCTGCGAGTTCCACCCCGCATCGACGTGGAACACGAGCGGGCGCAGGCCCAGCTTCTCCTTCGCGATGTAGGCGAGATAGGAGCTGTCCACGCCTCCGCTGATTCCGAGGATGCAGTCGTGATCGCGGCCGCGACCGGCCTGCTTGACCTGCTCGACGAGGCGCATGAGCTCGCGCTCGCCGCGCTCGTCGGTGTGCCAGTTCGGCAGGATGTTCGAGTAGTAGTTGTTGCAGTAGTCGCACCAGCCCCGCGCATCGAAAGCGATGCCCGAGTCGCTCGTATCCATGATGCAGTTACTACAAATCCGATATTGCGACATCACACCCGTCTCAAGTCGTCCGCCCGTCCAAGTCGCGCCCACGCGCCTACGCGCAGCGGCCGCCAGGTCTCGCTCGGGCGTGGCGCCCGCGAATTACCGGGCGTGGAAGTCTCCCGCGCTGCACGATGCCGAGCAGTTTCACGAATCGCCCCTGCGGAATCAACACGGTATGGCGCCCGTGATGCCCTTCGCGCCGTCCCGCAGGGCGCGGAAATACGCCCTGACGTAGGAGGGCCTGTCGCCGACGAACAGAAGCAGCAGCGTCCTGCTCAAGAAAACGGACGCCGTTTCCCGCAGCGCGAAGACGAAGGGAACGTGCGCCTTGCGAAACAGGTGAAAGCAATTGCGGACCTGGTAATAGCAGCGGACCGGGCTGTGCACGAAGATCGTCAGCAATCCTAGACGGATCGATCTGCTGCCGATGCGGTGCTGCATGACCGCGGCCGGAACCACGCGAATCGAGATCTGCTTGCTTCGGCAACGCAAGCACCACTCCGTGTCCACGAAGTCGATGAACAAGCCTTCGTCGAAAGCGCCCGCCACCTCGAACACCTCCTTGGTTGCCGCGGTTCCGGACGAAATGACGACATCGACCGGATACGGTGCCGAGGAAGCGCCGCGATGAACCGCCTTCGAAAACCCGTATCGATTGACTCTTACCGATGGCAGCTCGGCTTTGCTTGCGTCATCGCAGTACAGCGGAGACACGATGTCCGGCGTGCCTACGTGCAGCGGCGATACGAGCGCCCGAAGAAATCCGGGCTCTATCTGCGAATCCTGATCGAGAAACGCGATGACCTCGGCCCCGCCGCGCGTAGCCGCCGCAGTGCCGACGTTCTGAGCGTGGGCGATTCCCGTGTTCCGGCCCAATGTGATCAGCTTTGAGCCCGCGGGCAATTGCTGCTCGACGAGAAAGGGCTGCTCGGTGTTGTCGACGACCACGACCGCCGAATCATCCGCCGAAAGCGTCTCGCAAAGCTGCGCCAGTCGCGCGACGTTCGGCTGGTAGCAGACGATTACGCAGCAGATCTTCACGAATTGCGAAGGATGATGCCGCGCGCCGCATACGGCGCCGCGAGCTCGCTGCCCGCGAGCGTCATTTCGCGACGACCCGGACGGAAGGTGGCGTTCAATATCACGCTCAGAATCAGGATCCCCATCGATGAGAACAAATTGGGGTTCGAGGCGCACATGCCGAGATAGGACATGAATCCAATGGCGATTGCTTTGGTCGATCGCGGCTGGTCGGTAGCAAACACGTGCCAGATGGGAAACAAGAGCAGGCCGAGCATGACCAACGCACCGATCAATCCGAAGTTCCTGACCATCTCGAGATAGGTCAGCTCAGTGACGAATTTATCCCCCCTTCCCACCCAGAAGTCGTACGCGCCGAGACCGCGTCCAAAAAACAGGTTGACGGGATCACCGAGAATGCGCTGGTAATCGTCGAACATCGCGAGCTTGGTTCTGTTCGAAGCTTCCGCCGGATCGAAGAATGCCCCGAGCTGGCGCGCGAACACTGCCATGAGCGCCGCAACGCCGAAGATGCTCACGATCGCGCCGAGCGCCTTGTTTCTGGCGTAGTAGAAGATGAGCACTGCCGGCAGCAGCAGCGAAACGAGGATGTTGTTCCGCGTGCCGGCCAGCAGCATGCCGAGCGCATTGATGAAGACCAGCGCCCAAAAGCGCATGGCGTCCCTGCGGCTGCTCGCCGAGCGGGCGCGATCGAAGTAGTACGCGATGGCGATCGCCAGCATCGGCGACGTGACGAAATAGACCTGCATCAGCATGACGTCGGACGTATAGACGCGGTTTCCTACGAACACCATGTCCGTCCGCTGGCCAACCAGATAGAGCACCGAGAACAACTCCGGCCGGAGCAGTAGGGCAATGAACACGCCGATGACCGCCAACGCGAGCAGTGTCAGCACGGCACAGAGCCGGGGGAGCAGATCCGTTCGGCTGAGCCCCAGCATCATCGCAAGCGTGATTAGCACGTAACCTTTCAGCATGCTGAACCCCTCGAAGCGATCGCTACCGTCGCTAAGCCAGTACCAGACGATCGAGTAGAAGGGGACGAGGATGAACAACAGCGTGTAGATCAGCAGCCCGCGGGGCACGCTAATCTGCGTTCGCGACGACAAACAGATGGCCAGGGTGACGACCCAGCACACCAGGAAGATATAGACCTTGAGGCTCAGCACTTTGTCCGCAGGGTCGAAGATGCATGAAAGCAGGAACAGAAGCAGGAAGAGGCCGAGCAGCCTCGGCAATACGTCCCGCTTCATGTCCGCTCTGACGAAATTGGCGTGCCAAGAGAAAGATCGCCACCGCTCGAGCATCGGCGAGTCGCTGCGTTCACGCCTTGGAGCGGGCCCTCAGTCACGCCGCACCCCGTTTCCCGAACGAACGCAGCTGTCGAGCGAACAGGACGACGAGGCTCATTGCGAACACCACTCTCGATTTGAGCTTTCGATAGAGAACGCGATTCGACACGGTGCTCGTGACATTGGCGCCATGCTTGCGCTTCAGCAGCGTCCTGTCGTCAAGGTGCAGGTTAGAGCCGGCTAGGTTGCTCGCGAGGGCGATCCAGAGGTCATGCGATTCGACGAATCGGGGGATCGGCGCGAGCACACGCACGAAATCCCGGCGGAATGCCATCGCACAGCCGTAGTAGTTCGTCCTACCGACAAAAATATCGACGATATTCTTGAAATGCCTTCTGGAGTCACCGGACGTGACTCCGTCGTACGGCACGTGGATCGGCGCCTCATTGGCCGCGATCCACTCGAAGTTAGAGGACACGACGCTGGCCTTGGCTTCGACGAGGCGGCGCCGCATCAACGAAACCCGGCCGGGTATCCAGATGTCGTCCTGATCGGACAGAAACACGAACTCGTTCCTCGCAAGTTGTATTGCCCTAGCGAACGAAAAAACCTCCCCGCGGTTCCGATCGTTGACATGCACGGCGATTCTGCGATCGCCAAGCTGCTTCACCACCTCGATCGTTGCGTCGGTCGAGCAGTCGTCGATCACGATCACCTCGTCGTCGTCGGCAAGTTGGTCGAGAATGGACGTCAGTTGGCGAGATACGTACTTCTCTCCGTTATAGGTCGCCATGCATACGCTGACGCTCATGCGGGTCAAGTCCAATTTCGGGCGGCGAAGCGCGGTGTCGGCCTAGCGGCGGGAAGAGGCCTAAATCGAGTTCCCGGAAGTTTCGCTAGTCACACCAAAGACGTCTCCAATCCAGGCATCGAGAGAGTAGCGCTGTCGCACCTCATCGGGGATTGGCACCGCCGTTTGCAACACGAAATCACGATCGATTTTGGCTTGATCGACATCGACGATATCGATGTTGGCTGGCGCATAGAAGTCGTAGAACTCGATGTCACGACCGGTCGTAATCAGCTTCTTACCGAGTCCCAACGCCTCTACGGCACGCATCGTTAGTCCACTCTGCGCCGGATGAGGTAAATCAAGAATACATCTCGTACGACGGTATACCTCCATCAACGTAGCGTAAGGAATGGGACGAAGATGCACGCCTCGAGCCTCTCCTCTCAGAAGTAGTCTGATCCACGTAACTATGCCGGTATATAGATACACGAACGTGGTGAGCCCACTCGCTTGCGCGGACGCCTCTACGTCGCGTACGGCCT
>Ga0315912_10005069_pt1 | contig 12204 bp, 11 predicted proteins | sample VfabasoilMG_FD_204469 | JGI IMG/M metagenome (GOLD analysis project Ga0315912, IMG submission 204469) | Garden soil microbial communities collected in Santa Monica, California, United States - V. faba soil | ecosystem: Environmental > Terrestrial > Soil > Garden | place: USA: California... | reverse complement strand
CCGGACTGAATGGTGACACCCTGCGCGGTATTGAAATACAGATTGTAGGAAACCGCACCCTGCACATCCAACCAGCTCAAATAGATTTCCGTGTCGCCCGGCTTGACCGCCACACTGCGCGGAGGCTGGACCGCACCCGCCGCCGGAGCCGGCAGCGACTGCTCTTTCCCTCGATTGATTTCTTCTTCAGTCGGCACATACTTCACGACGCGGCTGTTGCCGCTATCGACGACAATGACCGCGCCCTCTTTGTCGACGGCGATGCCGGAGGGGAAGTTCAATTGTCCTTCTGTCTTTCCGCGGTTCCCGAAGGAGCAGAGGAAGGTGCCGTTGCCGTCGAACTTCTGGACACGATGATTGCCGTTATCGACGACGTAGACGTTGCCGAGCGCGTCGCACGCAATCCCCCACGGCGATTTAAATTGACCCGGCCCATGGCCTTCACGCCCCCACTTGGTCAAAAAGCTGCCGCGGGCATCGAACTTCTGTATCCGGTTGTTGCTCTCATCCGCCACAAAGATGTTGCCGACGAAATCGACCGCGACGCCGCGGGGAAAGAAAAATGCGCCGTCGAAACTGCCGTCGCGTCCCCACTTCAACAGCGGCTGGCCGTCGGACTGAAACTTCTGAATGCGGGCGTTGCTCGTGTCGGACACGTAGACATTGCCCTCTTGGTCGGTCGTGATCCCCCAAGGCACATCGAACTTGCCCATGTCGGCGCCGCGCCAGGCGAAACCGAACTTGCCCCAGGCCTTCATCGCGTTGCCTTCGAGGTCGAACTTTTGCACGCGGTTATTGCCGCTGTCGGCGATGTAAATCACATCGTCCGGCCCGACGGCCAACCCGCGCGGATAATAGAAACACCCTTCCTGCGAACTCGGTTCACTCCCCCAGCGAGCGATGAACTTCCCGTCCTTGGAGAACTTCTGAATCGAATGATTGTCGGTATCGGCGACATACATGTTGCCGTCTTTGTCGAGCGTCAGTCCGGTCGGAGAGCTGAATTCTCCATCCTCCGCGCCCTCTTGACCGAAGGCCATGGCCAAGAGATACGGTGAGGGAATCGCCATGACTTCCTGCGACTCCAGGCTCTCCCCCTTCTGCGTGACGACGGTCACGACATAGTGGTAACAGGTCCCATTGGCGAGATCGTCGTGGACAAAGGGAGACGTCGAGCCCTCGAGACAGGTCGCCTTTTCCTTCTTCACCCCGATGACGGCTTTGAAATCCTCGGCGCTGGCGATAGGGCGGGTGAGTTCTGAGAACTTGATCTGCACGCCCTTCGTAGTCTGGAAATAGAGGTTGTAGTACATGGCGTCGGGGACCGCATCCCACGTGATCGTGACCCGACCATTGCCTGCTTTGGCCTGAACGTTCTGCGGCGCGGGCGGGAGCTCTTCATCCGCGGCAACCGAATCGCCGGCTCCCCACTCACTCTGGGTGCCTTCGGCGGACAAGATCAGCCGGTCAAACTCGAACATTTCGTCAAAAAGCCATGCCTTCATCATAGGTGTTGCCTCGTGTTGCTAAAGCCGTCCCGCGCCAAGAACCAAGGGTCTTTCAATCACTTAGAATTGGATTGGCGAGTCTAACAAAGCGCTGGAAACAGAGTCAAGGAGCGGGAATCTGAATGGCCGCAGAGTGGGAATGACTGTCGCCGGAGATTAGGACGGAAACCTTACCTAGCTCTGTTGAGCTGATTCCTCAACCAGCACATCCTCACCGTTCACCTCGACCGCCATCATGCGCTCTTCCTCAACCACAGATTCAATCTCGACTTCCGCTGCATCCGTCACGGATGACGCCTCTGCCCCCAGGGCCTTGATCGCCTCGGTGGTACTGTCAATCACCGCCTCTTCGGCAGCTGTTGGCGCAGTCACCTCCATGGACTCCATCGGCAACAGCGACTGATCGGACTCGCCCAACTCCGTAAACTCCCGCAGCGGCGGCAATTGCGTCAAATCATTCAGGCCGAAGTGCTCAAGGAAGAACTTGGTCGTGCCGTACATGATCGGACGACCCGGCACTTCTTTGCGGCCCACGATGCGCACGAGCTTCCGCTCGAGCAAGGTCCGCACAACGCCGGACGTTTCGACGCCGCGGATCTCTTCGATCTCCGAACGGACGATCGGCTGTTTGTACGCAATGATCGCCAGGGACTCCAGTGCGGATCGGGACAACTTGGCCGCCGACTTCGTTTTATCCAGACGCTTGATCCAGGTCGCGTATTCCTGCTTGGTCACCAGACGGAACCCGCCGGCGATTTCGACCAGCCTGACCCCGCGCCCCTCCTGCTCCAATTCCTCTCCCAGGCCGCGCAGAGCTTGCGCAACATCCGCCTTCGTTACGTCGCCCATGATCGCCACCAAACGCTGCACGGACAGCGGCTCAGGGGAGACGAACAAGAGGGACTCCACAATGCCGCGCAGTTCGCGCTCGGCAATCGCCTGCACTGCGCCATCATTCGACGGTGCGGCCTCTACGGATGATGCTTCCGCTGATCCGGCTTCAGCCGAAACCTCCGTTGCAGCCGAGTCCTCGGATCCCTCAGAAGCCACTTCGCCGGCAGGCATGTCGCATACCACAGCGTCGATGGATTCCACCGATTCAGAGACCTCAATCTCGACCTCAACCGAGGTCATATTCATTTCGTCGGTGATCGGAGTCATGTCCCCCTCCATTCGGCGTCTAAATCATCGAGCTCAGCCGGATCCGGCACGAGCGAGAACGTTCGTGAAACCAGAATCGGCCCGAAGGTCTCGCTTTGAAAGACGTGCGCGACCCGCAACCGGATCAGTTCCAGCAAAGCCAGAAACGTCACAATAATCACCAGCCGGTGGCAGGAGCCGTCAAAGAGCGCGGCAAACGATACCGAGTCCTTGCCTTCCAGCGTTTCCAGAATCACGTTCATCCGTTCTCGCACCGTGAGATTATCCGGCACGATTTCAATCAGCGTCTTCCCCGGATTCCGTTCGACGATCGCCTTCAGCGCATCGACCAGATCGAAGAGCGACACATTCTCCATCAACGTCTCATCCGACTCAACCTCAGCAACAACCGGCTCCGGCTCGCGGCTGAAAATCTCCCGCCACATCTTTTCCTGGCCGTCGAGCTGACGGGCAGCTTCCTTGTACGTCTTGTACTCCAGCAGCCGTCTGACCAGTTCCTCGCGCGGGTCCGGCCCGTCCTCTTCGTCCTCGGCCGCCTCGTCCGCCGGCAGCAGCATCTTGGACTTGATCTGCAGCAGGGTGGCCGCCATGACCAGAAACTCCCCCGCCACGTTCAGATTCAATTCCTTCATCGCCTCGACATATTCGAGATATTGCTGGGCGATCAGGTTGATCGGAATATCGTAAATATTGATTTCACTCTTCTTGATGAGATGGAGAAGAAGATCCAGCGGTCCCTCGAAATTCTCGATACGGACCTGATACGGCAGCTCGGTTTGTTCAAACCCGCTGGTCTGTTGGTTGGACTGATCCACAGGGGCGTTATAGCAAGTTATAGGGGGGCGGGGCAAGCCTGAAACTATATGTTGGGGGTCCGGGACTTCAGGGGATTATTTCAACTTTACGGCGTAGGCAACGAGAAAGGCCGCCACGAGCAGGATGCCCAGCGTAACGGCATATTGCTGGAAGGTGGATTGCCCCCCCTTCCCTGCCCCTTCCTGCGCGATCCCCTTCGTCCCGTTGGTCAGAGGCTTCTGATCGAAACGGACCTTGGCCAGATCATCGCCCCGCTTAAAATCGGCGTTGGAGAAATCTGCGGCTTGGAGAAACTGTGCACCGGCAAACCGCGCCTCACCGGAAAAAACCACGAACGCGAAGAAGGCCTCACGGCTGAAAATCGCGTCCGAGAAATTCACCAGCTTTTTGAATTGCGCGCCGGAAAATCCGGTCCCCAGCCCGAACCGCGCCCGCTCAAAGTTCACCGGCGCCTCACAGACTACTTCAAGGAACTCCGTCATCCCATCGAACAGACTTCTCTGGCAGTCAATCGGCCCGCGAAAAACAGAACGATGGAAGCGGGTATGGGGACCGAACCTGGTATCAACGCAGCTGAGCCCCTGGGCAAAGTGGCCTTGAACGAAATAGGCCTCCCGTTCAAACAAAGCACTATCCAGCGTCAGCACTCGCTGAAAGACCGACCGCGACAGATCCACGCCATCCTTGAATCTGGTGCCATGAAAATCGACCGTCCCCTCAAACTCCAGCGTCCCCTTGGCCGATCGATGCCGGAGAACTCCTTCAACCACTGAATCGCGAATAATCAGATTCCCCGCCACGATCCTCTGCTCTTCATCGTTCAGCGCAGTGAGCGCCGCCTGCTGCTCAGGCGTGAGGCCTTTGGGGATTTGCGATTTCCGAACCGGCAACTGATCGAAGATCAGGTCGCCCTGCAGTACGACACCGGCGAGATCCACCGCCTGTCCCTGCGTGAGCGCCTGCATCACACTCGCTGCAGGAACAGCCTGCGCTTCGCGCTCAGCTTTCGTGCAATCCGGGCTCAGGTGCTTCATGAGCGGCCCGGGTTTTCCACCGGGTGAGGACTCAACCGTGCAGGCCGCTTCAGCGACATCGATCCGGCAGATGCCCCCCGACATCAGCAGCGCGCACAGCAGCACAAGCCAGCATGATCGCATCGTATTCATCATGGTCGCCGTTATACGAGATGCCTGAGGCCAAGACAAGACTGGCGCTTTAACAGACTGTGCCAGCAGGCTGTTCAGAAAGGCCGTTCAGCAAGGCCGCAGCAAGCGAGGAGGCGAAGCGTACTTTTTGCCGTACGTTGAGCCTCTGAGCGCCGCGAGAACGCCGCTGACGGGCTTTCTCAACAGCCTGCTAGTGAAGGCCAGCCAGGATCGCCTGATACTCATCTTCAGTCAAACGATGCATCCCCAAGCTCAGCCGCCGGGTCAGTTCCGCCTGATCCTGAATCTGAAGTACCGACTGCAACAGGCTGTGGCTCTCCTGCGGTGTCGAGGTCCACTGTTTCGTCAGCTCGACGCGCACGAATCCGAATCGCGCTTCCGTCTTAAAATCCTCGCGCAGAAACTCATCCATCTGCTTCAGTGGAAGCACCGGTGAGACAATCTTCACATCGGCACAGATCCCCGCCTTCAGCACATAAATCAGCGCATGGGAATCGGGAGTCAGGAACGTGACCAGATTGTCACGGATCAACGCCGAGCAACAGCCCCACAACCCGTGGGTCAATTGGAGCGAGGCGCTTTCAGGTGAGCTGCGCTCGCGGAGAGTACCGGCCACAAATAAAAAATGACTCATGGATGTTCGGGATCAGGAACCAGGAAGGAATAAGACGGGCACCCCGCTCATCTGTGCCGATCCTTCTCGATCTCCGGAAGGACCGGCACATGCAACAGGGACAGTCCGTCAGTTATTGCGATAATCGTCGGTGTCGTCCAACAAGTCTTCGGACTTCTCGAGGAAGTCAGCGGCTTCGTCATCATCGGTGAGCGCCAGATCTCCCTGCAGCTCTTCTTCGATGTCGCCTTCCGCTTCGCTCTCGACCTCTAATTCCTCTTCCACCAACTCTTCATCCACATCAATCTCTCTCGGCATCGACACCGGAGCCGGCCTGGCCGCCACTGGAGGCCTCGGGGCTTCCTCAACCGGAGTCACCACGGACTTCACCGGAGCAACGGGCTTAGGGGCCGCAGGCTTCTTCGCGGCGACGGCTTTCTTGGGCGCCGACTTGGCAGGCGCCTTTTTCTTCGCTGCCGGCTTAGCGGCCTTCTTGGCAACGGCCTTTTTAGCAGGCTTCTTCGCAACCGCTTTCTTGGCCGACTTTTTCGCGGCGGCTTTCTTCGCGGGCTTTTTCGCGACTGCTTTCTTAGCCGGCTTGGCGGCCTTCTTCTTACCGGACGACTTCTTGACGGCCTTCTTTGCGACAACCTTCTTCTTAGACTTCGCCATCAGATTTCCTCCTGATCAAGTGCACAACGCATGGCGGATCGCATTGCGGCCTCCATCTAGCATGAACCCATAGCCTCTTGCAACCGGTAGAATTATCGACCGGAGCCTGCGCAGTTTTGGCTAGGAAGCACTCCATTCGATAGCGTCCTCACCGGGGACCTCCCCCCCCTCCCAGCCTCACATCCGTCCGATTTCCACCCCCCGAGGGCTAGCCTCGCAGGGAGGGAGCCGTGGTAGACTGAATTGGATGGCCGAGTCATAGGATGAATCGTTTGTCGTAAGAGCGGCTCTATTAGATTAGGAGAGAGAAAAAAGGACCAGTCGACCAATGACACGAAGTCTAACGATCGCCTTATTAAGCTTATTTATAACCAGTCTGGCATGGTCGATGACAGCTATGCCTACCGCTACCCAGATCATGATTGAGGACGGATCGCCCTACTTCGCGCCGGCCAAAGCCACCGTCGCAAGCGGGAGCCCGATTAGCTGGTACAATCCGACACCTACTGATCATACGGTGACCCAGAACGGCTGCGTTGAAGATGGTACCCCCTGTCTTTTCGATTCAGGCATTATCCCTCCGGGTGAACAATTCAGTATTCAAGGGCTCCCTCCCGGCCGCTATCCCTACCATTGCCGCATCCACCCCATCATGCGCGGTGTGCTGACCGTGACGGATGCCGCCACCATGCCATCCCAGCTCTAAACTCGACACTCATCGCTCGTATCTCGTCCGAAGAAAAGAGCCTATAGCGTATGGCTTATGGCCATAGCATGCCAGCAGAAGAGCACGAGATCGTCTTGGTGCGTGCTATACGCCATACGCTATCAGCTCCCCCTCCCACGAGATACGGTTCACCAACGACGCTTCACGCATGCTCTTGCGAGTTCACCTTACGCTCAGGTAGTCTGCGCCTTCCCACGGGGTAGGAACACAGGTCATGAAGCCCGTTGCCGCAGTCCAAGAACCGCTCCAGTTGACCGGCGAGACGCTGAATCTCCTCGCCTGGCACATTCCCGACCTCGTCGCCTATCAACATCGGGAAGATGAATACTGGCTCGCGCCGCTCGACGACAATTTCCCCTTGATCCGACTGAACCTGACCGGCATCGAAATGTTGAAATCGATGAACGGTCACATCACAGTCGGGGCCCTGCTCGAAAAATACGGCAACAAAATCTGCGGACCGGACGGCCAGCCCGGCCAATGGCATCTGGAACGCTGGGCCACCCCGAATTACTCCCTCTGCTTCTTCGGCACCGAACCGCCGGGCGGACACCGGCACCAGGCCAAGTGGGACATTCTGCTTCAACAGATCCGCGAGGGCTGGTCAGGGCAGGAAGGCTTCGAAGGCGAAGAGCACCTGGAAGATTTTCACCATCATGAATTGACTGAGAGCGCCGAGGACGACGGCCACTTCGACCTGATCGAAACCACTGTTTCCCATCTCTTCCGTGAACCGAACGAAGCGCTGAACGGCCTGACCTATGGCCGGCTCCTCATGCGGCAGCTTCGTCAGCTAGGCTGGTTTAACCCCAAACCTAAAGTCATTGTAGAAGTCGGCGGCGGGCTCGGCTACGTGGCGCGGGAACTTGCCAAAGAGCTGCTCCCGTTCGAAAGGCAGAGCATCCGCTACATCTCCCTCGACATCACCAGCCCGTTCTTGAAACTGCAGACCAAGCGCGCCAAAGAGGGCGGCTGGGGTGGACTTGGAACCAGGGCCAACGCTGAGGCCCTCCCGTTCACGGACAACTCCGTCGACCTCGTCATCGACAACGAAAACATGGCCGACATGACGCCGGTCAAACTGACACGCCTGGAGTTGCTCACAAACAAGGGTGAGACCGAGCAGCATCAAGAGGCGCTGGACTGGATCAGACGCCTCCGGCTCCCGATCGAGACAAATCCGCCGGACGATGTCATCTTTAACCTGGGCCCGATCCGGTTCGTCGCTGAGCTCTGGCGGGTGCTGAAACCGGGCGGCCATGCCTTTCTGACCGAATTCGGCGTGGAAGAAGGTTGGCCGGCTTCAGTCAAACTGCCGGGCCATACCGAATATGAAGTGCAATACAGTCATCTGCGGCAGGCCGTGCGCTGGCTGGGATTTCAGGAACGCTACCTCTCGCTCCCGCAGTTCCTCGCCATGAAGCCGGATACCAAAGTCCTCTGCACCGGTGCGGCCTATACGATTCAGCGGTTCTGCCAGGCCATGAACAAACCCTTCACCGTCCGCGCCTACACTGAGAGCGAACTGAAGCAGACCCTCAATGATATGCTCCCCAAGATCCACGGCGCCCATTACCACGACGTGGTCGATCCCGCCTGGTTCGGCCTCATCGACTTCAAAGTGCTCTTATTGGAAAAACCCGGCGGCGCGCCGAAAGCCCAGTTCACCGAGAACAAAGGCTATCGGTGGTATTCGCAGAAATAGGGCAGTGGTCGCCTCTCACCGTCTGCTTGACCGGCTCTACTCGACAGCAGCTTTCTGACTTGCCGTTGCTCCAATCACAACAACCGGCTCTTCCCGCGGCGGCAAGAAAAAACTGCCGGGAGAGCGCACAAACTCTTTGAACAGCCGCTTGGCCAGTTCGGTCAATTCTGATCGGGGAAACCCGTAAGCGCGCAAAGCGGTGTGCAGCGAAAGAAAAAAGCTGACGCCCAAGTTCAGCACAAACATGACGGCCACACCGGCGGTCGCATAAAGAAACCATCCGTCTCGATACCATTCCGCCTGCAGCGACGCGCTGGCCAGCGCTAACATGCCGCTTGAAAGGGTGACGTGACGCACATCCAGGGGAAATCCGAAAAACATCCCGATGGCCGGTGTCATGCCCAGCATCATCCCGAGCGACACATTCGTCCCCCATCCGGCAATGTTGTGCGAGAACCGGTCCGCCCATCGGGCCATCCGCGCGCCCCCGAAGACCCGGACGCCCCAGGAGTGCTCCGCCAGCGCCTGCGGCACGTTGTGGTATACGGCCCAGTTTTCAATCCACCCGCCCGCCAGACTCGACAACCACAGTGTCACCCCGGTCAGAGCGGCAAAGATCACCGTCCCGCTATTTACCGGGCTGAGCGTTTCATACACATGTTCGGCTGCCTGCAGATCAAGAATCGGCGAGCCGGTGACCGCCCGCCAGCCTGCGTCGAGCAGATAGGCCGATGCCGAGACGACCAAAACGTTGCTGACCGCCGCCGCAATCTGAGAGTAGGAAATCCTCTTGATGAATGTGACGATCTCATCTAATCGCGCTGCCCCGGCTTGTTCACGCATGATCGTCGCGAGCGTTGCCGCCGTCATCGCCGGCTGCTTGGTGGCGAGAATCAAGTGGAAGGTCTGCATCAGCAGAAAACTGACCGCATAGTTCAGCCCGTACCCCAAGCCCGCCAGAAACGGCGCCAGGCCCAGCGCGAAGATCGACATCTTTATTGCAGCGGTGAAGGCGGTGAGCACACCGCCGCCGGCGGCCGCCGCCCAGATCTGTCGATACTCGCGCCGATCCTGCGCGATGTAGTGTTCACCCGTGGCACCCGACCGGTCAACGATCTTCCTATGTAGTAACCGTGTGTTCGTTTCGAGTAGATGCCCGACGCTGCACTCGTTCAAGCTGGCTTCAACCAGGGCGGTGAGAAAGGCCTGGACGGCTCTGGCATGGGACGCTTCGTCCCGGCTCGCCATCACTTCGACCATCGTTTCCATGCGTCTGAGACAATGGGTCAGGACCTCCAGGCCATACACGATATCGAGGCTGACCCCGGCAACTTCCAGTTGACGACGGATCCAGCGAATTTCGTTCTGACACTCCACCGCTGCCTCCGCCCAGGCCGCCTCCAGAGCTTCGATTCCCGCGCCCGATTGCCAACGACCGGCGAGTTGCTCGCTGGCGCAGGCCAACCGGTAAAACGGTGATTCCATAATTGCCGAAGGCCGCCGGCTCCTGGCGCGGAGCTTTTCCGACAAGCCCTGCGCCTGCACACGAATGGCCAGCAGACGAAACCCGTCAGTAAACGCCCGGATGAGCGGATTGGGCCGTCCCGTAATCGACGGCGGAGTCAGGGCGGCAAAAACTCTGGAGAACAGGCGGGAAGGAAGTTGCGCAAACCATTTCACCTCGACCGCGCTCCGATATTGCCGTTGGAGGAGGTGGGTCAGGTCCCGATCGTTTCTCACGGCAGGAAGGACCTTGTGCAGAATCCGGTTCGCCACCTCCACCAGCAGACCACGATCGCAGGGCAACCCGGCCTCACCCACCAGATTGACCGCATCGGTCTCCTGGAGGATCTGTCCAACGGCTTCCTGCACCCGCTGCCTGACTTCGGGGACCCCTTCAAGCACATCCAGCAAGAGTTCCCAATAGAGATAGGCCTCACGCCATCGCATGCGGGCATGCAGCACGTGCAACGACTGGCTCGTCCCCACACGCGTCCAATGAATCAGACGAAGCCAGGTATCGAGCCGGTCACCAAGCGTCCTTGCGCCGACAAATTCCTGCAGAGCCGCAGCAAGGGCTTGCCGCGTGGCATTGTCCGCACTGGAAGGCCCAAAGAACGCCAGAACCTGGTCGCGGACGGATTCTGCAGCTGGCGGAACACCCCCCTGGCTAAAATCTGCCGACACATCTTCCGGTTTTTCAGTCACGCGCAGTCCTCGCTCGAATAAAGCCAGAACCGACTGTACAGGACCCTCAGGCAGAGGGGCAACTCGAACGATGGTCTCATCAGCTTCAACGTGCTGTTATGGGAAAAGCCCGACGGAGCCCCGAAAGCCCAGTTCACTGAGAACAAGAGATATCGGTGGTATTCGCAGCGGTAACGTAAGGATGGAACCTGCGCTCCGTCCTGATCAGAGTAGGAGATCTTCTTCCGTGAAGCCGTATTCGGCCCGGATTTGATTGTGCACTTTCTCAATTATTCCTACAACCGTGCCTATGTTTGACTCCTGGGGATTATTAATCCACTTCAGAAAATCATCGACATCGCCACCCAAAACCATACTAAGCCGTTCTTCAATCTCTCGTACAGTTAGAGCCCGCTTCGTTTCGTCGTCCCAAACATGGCCTGCTACCTTATTTCTAAAGGTGACGACACCTCGGCTCTCAATAACCTTAACAAGATTCTTCGCATCCTTACTCACTTCCAGCGAAATTACATCTCTATAGAGTCTATAAAGTTCGGTCCATTTCGACAAAGCAATGACAAGATGCGTGAGACATAGCCGCCTTATAGCCGTAGGGACTGGCTCACGAGCCGATCGAACCTCAAGTTGCTTCTGGAATACCCAATAAGCTTGAGTACCAGCGATCAAATCCTGCATGAGTTCATGACTGAGACGCCACGCAGCACGTGCCTTAGCTATCTGTTCCGCTCCTGAACTGTCATCACAATGACCCTCAAGCTGCGTCCCCAGATCGATCAACACTCCCTCTCTCAGCCCCAAATCACTCACCAAGACACTCGCCATTCCCAACGTCTCCATCACCGTCCGGATGATGATCGCGCCGGCGGCGATGACTTCTTCGCGGTTCTTTTCGCAGGCTGGGGCAGCGAACGTGATCGGATCTCTTCCTACTTCTGGAAGCTCACCGCCCTGACCTTCTGCTGCTTGTCCTCAAGAGTTGAGCAGCGCACGAAATTCTTCAAGCGTCAACCCTGCCTGTCGAAGCATCTCGTGAAACAACCACTTGGGAATGTCGCGCTTGTGCTGGTGACTGATCCGGACTCGCAGAATCGAGCCATTCGGCAGGAACTTTCGCCAGGTTTCGTGTTTTTCCGAGCGGAGACGCTCGAACCCCGCCCGCTTTAACACAACCCGGAAATCGCTATACGTGAACGAGGCCATGCTTGATCTCGATCAGCGTCCGCAACTCCCAATCGGTTTTACAAGCGGCAATGGCCTCAATATAGGGCAGATGATGGGCTCTGTTGGGACTCGTGGCATACCGGTCGCGGTCCTGGAGATATTCTTTCGCATAGTCTCGAATCGCTTCGATCAGATCATCCAGCGCGGCGGCGGCGGTGGGAAGTTCTGTCACAAGATCTAATTCCGGACACTTGGCGCAATAGTGGCCGTTGTCCTTCGCAAGAAGAACCGTCAGAAGAGGCTCCGCTACCATGATCCTGGGTTCTTTGGCTCTACGACGGGGCACCTTCGAAATGGCCATGATAGCTCCTCCCACTGAGCGGCATTGTAGTCGAACACCTGGGTACGAGCAACTCTACTCCCTTGCTCACGGATTTCCCATCCGACTCACCAAATCGATCAACACT
>Ga0315912_10005068_pt1 | contig 12207 bp, 12 predicted proteins | sample VfabasoilMG_FD_204469 | JGI IMG/M metagenome (GOLD analysis project Ga0315912, IMG submission 204469) | Garden soil microbial communities collected in Santa Monica, California, United States - V. faba soil | ecosystem: Environmental > Terrestrial > Soil > Garden | place: USA: California... | reverse complement strand
TTTTTCAGAAGGTGCGGCTCATACCGAGGATTCCATAGTACGCGCGGAGCTTTTCGAAGAACTCGCTGCCGCTTCCGCCCAACTTCAGGTTGCCCGCGTTTTCGACATACCCGATCGTTGCCTCGAAACGCCATCCGCTCGCGAGCTGCAGGGTGGCGCGAAAGGATGGCGTGACTCCACCGAACGCGGCGAGACGCTGGTCGCTGGAATGGATCGCGGGCTGGGGCTGCGGAATGACCGGCGAGTAGAAGTCCGCCCGGGACTGCGAGTAGTAGCGAAGCGCGGGGCGAAGCGTCCAGCCATCGCCCACCGTTTGGCTCCACGCCACCTCCAGCGTGTGCGCGGTGATGTTCCAGTCGTCGCGGTAGTAGCGATAGTCCGCCTGCAGCGTGCCCTGCGCGTGCGCGACGTGGTGCCGGTAGCGCGTGAGCCAGATGAAGGCGTTGCGAGGGTCGGGACGCGTGTCGCCGGCGAACGCCGGCGCGCCCGTGGGATAGAACGTGAGCGTCTTCTTGTACGGATCGTCGTAGTAGCCGTCGCCGCGGTTCCATTGGAGCGTCGTCTGGATCGCCGCGATTGGCGAAAGGACCTGGGTGAGGCCGACCAGGTACTCTTTCGTGTCGCGCGGCTCGTCGAGCGTCGGATCGTCGTGGGAGCGGACGCGGTCCGCCGAGCTTCCGAAACCGGCGGTCACCGTCGTATTGCGGTCGTTGAGGTCCCATTTCGCCTCGAGGCCGAACGCCTTCGAAAGGTAGTCTTCCTCCTTCGAGTACGCGCCCGTGACGCCGAACGTCCACTCCCCCGTTCGTTTCGAGACCTTCAGGTCGTAGAGATTGCGGCGATCGTCCACCGACGCGCCCGTGACGACCTGGACGGGTTTGCCGGAAACGTTGCTCACGAGCTCGGGCGAGGCACCGGTCACGATGTCGACCGCGGCGCTCCCCCGCACTTCCCAGCCGTCGCGCAGCGCAAGGCGCGTCCACGCGACGGGCTCCGTGACCTTCATGAGCCCCTGCTCCCTGTAGTAGAGGAGGTTCACGCCGATCTCGCCGGACTCGACAGCGCCGGCGCGAGCGGGAATGGCGAGGATGGGGAGCGCGAGCGCCGCCTGGAGGAGCGCCCCCAGACTCTTCGAATCAGTTGCAGCCACAGCCGCTGCCGCCGACGGTTGCGGAACCCGTTGCCGCCTCCTTCGCGACGAAGACTTTCTCGAGCGCCTTCGCGGTACCGGGCGATTCCTCGAACGCCATGTCCGGGCGCGCGAGATAACCGCGCTGGTAAGGCGCGACCGGAGCGCAGGCCGACGCGAGCAACAGGACAGCGAGCCAGCACACGGTACAGTTCATTTGCCCTCCCCCAGCAGTGACGCGATCTCCGTCTCGAGAGCCGCGGCCGTCCCGGCGGTGAAGCCCCGATGCACCTTCCGCACGATGCCCTTGCGATCGACGAGATAGCCGCTCGGCATCGCTTTCACGCCGAACGCCTTCGCCAGGCTGTCGTCGCGGTCGGGCACCCACCGGAACGTGACCGGGACGCGCTGGAGGAATCGCCGGGCATCGTCCTCGCTCACGTCCTTGTTGACGCCGACTACCGAGAATCCCGCGGCGCCGTGCTTGCGATAGAGCGCGTCGAGGGCCGGCATCGAAAGGCGGCACGGAACGCACCACGATGCCCAGAAGTCGACGTAGAGAACCTGGCCGCCAGGTGCGCCCGCGACGGCCGGCGCGGGATCCCCCACCTCGACGGCGAGTGCGCCCGTCGAGACGCACAAGAGCGCCGCTGCGGCCCGCCGGAGGGAAGTCATGAGGTCAATTCACCTATAATCGCCTGCACTCGGCGCCAGAGAACAACGCTGCGGCGCCGTGTATTCCGCCTCGAACCGGAGATCCGACATGCACGCGTTCCTCAAGGTATCGAGGCTCATCGACAGGATGAGCGAGTTCCTCGGCCGCTGGGTCGCCTGGCTCGTGCTCGCGGCCGTGCTGCTCAGCGCCGGCAACGCCATCGTCCGCAAGGTCTTCAACACGAGCTCGAACGCCATGCTCGAGCTCCAGTGGTACTTCTTCTCGGCGATCTTCCTGCTCTGCGCGGGGTACACGCTTCTCCGGAACGAGCACGTGCGCATCGATGTGGTGACGGGCCGCTTTTCGGCGCGCACGCAGACCTGGATCGACGTCCTCGGGACGATCTTCTTCCTGATTCCCATCGTCTGCATCTTCATCTACCTCTCGTGGCCGGTTTTCGTGCGGACGTACACCCATGGCGAGATCTCCACCAACGCCGGCGGGCTCCTCATCTGGCCGGCGCGGGTCCTCGTCCCGATCGGATTCACTTTCCTCCTCCTCCAGGGAATCTCCGAGCTCATCAAGCGGATCGCGTTCCTCGCGGGCGCCGGACCCGATCCCGTGGCGCGGCACGACGTGCACGCCGCGGAAAAAGAGCTCGCCGAGGAGATTCGCCGCATGGCCGAGGAGAAGAAGTGATGGAGTTCATCGCCGCGAACATGGCGCCGATCATGTTCGCTTCCCTCGTGATCTTCCTGCTCCTCGGTTATCCGGTCGCGTTCGCCCTCGCCGCCAACGGCATCTTCTTCGGCCTCATCGGCATCGAGCTGGGGCTGCTCGAGCCTTCGCTCTTCCAGGCGCTGCCCGAGCGGCTGTGGGGCGTCATGTCGAACGACACGCTGCTCGCCGTGCCGTTCTTCACGTTCATGGGGCTCATCCTCGAGCGAAGCGGCATGGCGGAGGACCTGCTCGACACCATCGGCCAGCTCTTCGGGCCGCTGCGGGGGGGGCTCGCCTTCGCAGTGATCTTCGTAGGCGCCCTCCTCGCCGCGACGACCGGCGTGGTGGCGGCCTCCGTGATCTCGATGGGCCTCATCTCGCTCCCGATCATGCTGCGCTACGGCTACGACCGCCGCATGGCCTCGGGCGTGATCGCGGCATCCGGCACGCTCGCGCAGATCATCCCCCCGTCGCTCGTCCTCATCATCATGGCCGACCAGCTCGGCAAGAGCGTCGGCGACATGTATGCAGGCGCCTTCATACCGGGCATCGTGCTCGCCAGCCTCTACGCGCTCTATACGATCGGCGTCGCGATGTTCAAGCCCGCCTGGTGCCCGGCGCTGCCGCCCGAAGCGCGGAAGCTGCGCGAGCCCAGCGGAAGCAGCGGCGCGCCGTCGGTGGGCGTGCTGTTCTCGTTCGCGACCGCCTTCGCCATCCTCTTCGACCGCTTCTACTACGTGCCGAAATACCCCGAGGCCATGCTCGACGAGCGGCTGGTCCTTGCGGCCGGCGCGGGTGCGGTGTTCGCGCTGGCCGCGGCGCTCATCAACCGCACGCTGAAGCTGGGTCTCCTCTCGAAGCTCGCGGAGCAGGTCGTGTTCGTGCTGATCCCGCCGCTCGGGCTCATCTTCCTCGTGCTCGGCACGATCTTCCTCGGCTGGGCGACGCCGACCGAGGGCGGCGCCATGGGCGCAGCCGGTGCGCTCCTCATGGCAGTGGCGAGGCGCCGGCTCAGCATCAAGCTCATGCGGCAAGCGATGGACACGACGGCGAAGCTGTCCACCTTCGTCGTCTTCATCCTCATCGGCGCGCGCGTGTTCAGCCTGACGTTCTACGGCGTCGACGGACACAAGTGGGTCGAGCACCTCCTGCTGGACCTCCCCGGCGGGCAGGTCGGCTTCCTCATCGTCGTCAACATCCTGGTGTTCCTGCTGGCGTTCTTCCTCGATTTCTTCGAGCTCGCCTTCATCGTGGTGCCGCTCCTGGGGCCCGTGGCCGAAAAGCTCGGGATCGACCTCATCTGGTTCGGCGTGCTGCTCGGCGTGAACATGCAGACGTCGTTCATGCACCCGCCCTTCGGTTTCGCGCTCTTCTACCTGCGCAGCGTCGCACCCGTGCGCGAATACATCGACAAGATCACGCAGAAGCGCACCGCGCCCGTGACGACCGGGCAGATCTACTGGGGCGCGATCCCGTTCGTCTGCATCCAGCTCGTCATGGTCGCGCTCCTCATCGCATTCCCGCAGATGTCCCTCGTCTACAAGTCCGGGCAGCCCGAGCTCGACACGAGCAAGGTCAAGATCGAGCTGCCCACGGACCAGGCGCCGCCCGATACGGCCGACGACATCCTGAAGGACCTGCAGAAGGGCGGCGGCGAAACGAAGGGAGAAGCGCCGACGGACGCGCCCGGCTCCGACAAGGGCAAGAGTGCCGAGGACAAGGCCGCCGAGGACATCGAGAAGGCGCTCAAGGGCGGCAAATGAAAACGGCCCGCCTCGCGGCGGGCCGTGCAGCGCTTCGCGCCGTCACTTCTTCGGCGGTTCGGCTTTCGGTGCCGCTTTCGGAGGCGCCGCCGGCGCCTTTGCCGGGGCGGCGGCTCCCGACGGGATGTTCTGGATGCCGTGCATGAAGTCGTCGAAGCCCTTCTCCGCCACGCGGAACCACAGCAGCTGCTCGGAGCGGAAAGCCGTCATCGACTCGTAGATCTTCTTGAAGGCGGGACTCTTCTCGGCGGCTTCCTTGTGCGCCTCGAGCGACGCCTTGTAGCAGGCGACCATGATGTCCCTCGAGAATCCGCGCAGCTGCGTGCCGCTGCCGACGAGCTTCTTCAGCGCCGCGGGATTCTGCGCGTCGTACTTCGCGACCATCCACGTGTTGGCCTCCCAGCACGCCGCCTCGACGATGTTCTGGTATTCCTTCGGGAGCTTGCCCCACTCGGTGGTATTCACGAAGAGGTCGAGCTGCGGCCCGCCTTCCCACCAGCCGGGGTAGTAGTAGTACTTCGCGACCTTGTTGAACCCGAGCTTCTCGTCGTCGTAGGGGCCCACCCACTCCGCGGCGTCGATCGTGCCCTTCTCGAGGGCGGGATAGATGTCGCCCGCGGCGAGCTGCTGCGGAATCACTCCGAGCCTCTCCATCGTCTTGCCGGCGAAGCCCCCGATGCGCATCTTGAGGCCCTTCAGGTCGGCGACGGTCTTGATCTCCTTCCGGAACCAGCCGCCCATCTGCGCGCCCGTGTTGCCGCACGGGATGTTGTAGATGTTGTAGCCCTTGTAGAACTCACGGAAGAGCTCGAGGCCGCCGCCGAAGATCTGCCACGCGTTCATCTGGCGGGCGTTGAGGCCGAAGGGCACCGCGGTGTCGAGGGCGAACGCCGGATCCTTGCCCCAGTAGTAGTACGGCGCCGTGTGGCCGCACTGGACCGTCCCGTTCTGCACCGCGTCCAGGACCTGGAGGCCGGGAACGATCTCGCCGCCGGCAAACACCTGGATCTGGAACTTGCCGCCGGTGGCGGCCGCGACGCGCTTCGACATCTGCTCGGCGGCGCCGTAAATGGTGTCGAGGCTCTTCGGAAAGCTCGACGCAAGGCGCCACTTGACCTCGGGCAGCGCGGCAGCCTGGGCCTTCGACAGCGTCGGCATCATCGCCGCGCCGGCCGCGAGGCCCGCGCCCGCGGACCTCAAGAACTTCCTGCGTTCCATGGTTTCTCCTCTCTGAAGTGGACTGCGTATCTTCGGAACGCGGCTAGCCTACCTCAGTCCCCTGCGATCGTCATCCGGTCGATGAGGATCGATCCCGACTGGCGGGAGCCGCGAACCAGGACGTCGTTGCCGATGGCGACGATCCCGCGGAACATGTCCTTCAGGTTGCCGGCGATCGTCACTTCCTCGACGGGGAAGCGGATCTCGCCGCCCTCGACCCAGAACCCGCTCGCGCCGCGGGAGTAATCGCCGGTCACGGCGTTGACGCCCTGCCCCATCATCTCGGTCACCACGAAGCCGCGGCCCATCTTGCGGATGAGGCCGTCGAGGTCGAGCTCGCCGGGCGCGAGGATGAGGTTGTGGTTGCCGCCCGCGTTGCCCGTCGTGGGAATCCCCAGCTTCCGGCCCGAGTACGAGGAGAGGAACCAACCCTTCAACACGCCGCCATCGACCACGAGGCGCGGCTGCGTGGCGACCCCCTCGGCGTCGAAATAGGCGCTCGCCATTTCACCGCGCAGGTGCGGGTCCTCCGAGATGCGAACCAGAGGCGCGAAGATCTCCTGGCCGAGCTGGCCCTCCAGGAAGGACGCGTGCCGGTAAAGGCTCGAGCCGCTCGCCGCCTGGACGAAGTGGCCGAGAAGGCTTCCCGCGACGTTCGCTTCGAAAAGCACGGGCATGTCGCCCGTCGGCAGACGCTTCGCGCCGAGGCGCCTCACCGTGCGCTCGCCCGCCATGCGGCCAACGGCCTCGGCCGATTCGAGCGCACGGGGATCGCGATGCGTCGAGTACCAGTAGTCGCGCTGCATGCCGCCCTTGTCCTCGGCAACCACGCTGCACGACAGGCTCGCCTTCGAGGTCGGGAATCCGTCGAGGAAACCGCGCGTATTGGCGAGGACGAAATCGGCGTCGTACGAGGACACCGTCGCCCCATCGGTGTTGCTGATGCGCCGATCGACCGCGAGGCCCGCGGCCTCGGTGCGCCTCGCGAGCTCGATCCCCTCTTCCACCGTCAGGCCCCACGGATGATAGAGATCGAGGTCGGGAGCCTTGCCCGCTAGAAGGCGCGCTTCGTCGGGGAGGCCCGCGGCCGGATCCTCCGCCGTGTGACGCGCGATCGCGCAGGCCGCCTCGACCGTCTTGTCCACGCCTTCGACGCCCAGATCGGAGGTGCTCGCGTTGCCGCGGCGCTTCCCGAAGTAGACCGTGATGCCCATGCCCTTGTCGCGGTTGTACTCGACGGTCTCGACCTCGCCACGGCGCACGGTGACGCTCTGGCCGATGGCGGCGGAAACCTCGATCTCGGCATCGGTCGCACCGAGCCGCTTCGCCGTCTCGAGCGCCCGGCGCGCAACGTCGGCCATCGCTTCACGCGTCAGCGGAAGCGCCGCAGTCGACTGGGGGGTGTCGGGCATATCGGACGCGTTACACTTTCAAACGTTCGGGCTGTTGAGCGGCTGCTTGCTGTCCGCTCCAACAGCCGCCCCGATGCTTCTTACATGACAGACGATTCCGATTTTATCAGCAAGACCCGCCGCAAACGGCAGATGCACGACCTGCAGGCGATCGGCGCGGCGCTCGTGAAGCTCTCCCCCGAAAAGCTCAAGCGCGTGGATCTTCCGGAGGCATTGCGCGAGGCCGTGATGGCGGCGCAGAAGTTCACGAAGCACGAAGCCGTGCGCCGGCAGCTCCAGTACATCGGCAAGATCATGCGCGAGATCGACGCCGCCCCGATCATCGAGCAGCTGAACGCGCTCGAAGCGCCGTCTCGCAAGCAGACCGCGATCTTCCACGTCGCCGAGAAGTGGCGGCAGGCGCTCATCGACGACCCGGGGCAGGTTGCGGCGTTCGTGGAGGAGTTTCCGGACGCCGACGCGAATCGACTGAAGGAGCTTGCCGCGGCGGCCGTCGAGGAGAAGCGCGTCGGGAAGCCGCCGCGCCAATTTCGCGAGCTCTTCCACGTCCTGAACGCAATCCTGCAGGAGCACTCGCGCAAATGAGCGGCCACGACCCCGCGCGCATCGGCCTCGTCGCCACCAGCGATCGCGCTTCCCAGGGCGTTTACCGCGACGAAGGGATTCCCGCGCTCGAGCAGTGGCTCGCGAGCGCGCTCCTGAATCCGCTCGAATTCGAGAAGCGGCTGGTTCCCGACGAACGCCCGAACATCGAGGCGGCGCTCGTGGAGCTCGTCGACGAGCGCGCCTGCGACCTCGTCATCACCACCGGCGGCACGGGACCGGCGCCGCGCGACGTCACGCCGGAGGCGACGCTCGCGGTCGCGGACCGTGAGATGCCGGGCTTTGGCGAGCAGATGCGCCGCATCAGCCTCGAATTCGTGCCGACCGCGATCCTCTCGCGCCAGGTGGCGGTCATCCGCAAGAAGGCGCTGATCCTCAACCTGCCCGGCCAGCCCAGGTCGATCAGGGAGACGCTCGAAGGACTGAAGTCGCCCGAGGGCAAGACGATCGTCGCAGGCATCTTCGCCGCCGTCCCCTACTGCATCGACCTCATCGGCGGGCCCTACCTCGAAACGCGCGAGGAAGTCGTGAAGGCATTCCGCCCCAAGTCCGCCCTGCGCCCCCGGCCGCCCGCCTCCTGACTCGCTTCCTCCTACCTCCCGCACCCATGGAAATCCTGAAGCACGTCGAAGTCACGACCGGCGCCGATCCCGTCGCCTCGGTGATCTGGATGCACGGCCTGGGCGCCGACGGCTGGGACTTCCTGCCGATCGTGCGCGAGCTGCCGCTGCCGGAAGCGATGCCGATCCGGTTCATCTTTCCGCACGCCGATGAGCGCCCCGTCACGATCAACAACGGCGTCTCGATGCGCGCGTGGTACGACATCGCCATGAGCGACATCGCGCGGCTGCCCGACGAGCGCGGCATCCGGGAATCGCAGGCGGAGATCGTGCGGCTCATCGCGCGGGAGCGCGATCGCGGCGTGCCGTCGGAGCGCATCGTGATCGCCGGCTTCTCGCAGGGCGGCGCGATGGCGCTGCAGGTGGGCCTGCGCCACGCGGAGCGCCTCGCGGGCATCGTGTGCCTCTCGGGCTACCTGGTCCTCGAGGAGTCGCTGGAACGGGAGGCCTCCGCCGCAAACCGGCTCACGCCGATCCTCATCGCGCACGGCACGCAGGACCCGGTCGTGCCGCTGCAGCTCGCCGAAAGGTCGAAGGCCTCCCTCGAGCGCCGCGGGTACCGCGTGCGGTTCCAGACCTGGCCGATGCCCCACTCGGTCTGCGCCGAGGAAGTGCTCGTGATCGCGGAATTCCTGATGGACGTGCTGGGGGTCGAGGGCGAAGAGGACGAAGCCCCGCGCTCGTCAACGATCCTCTTGCCGTAGCGGCTCCAGCACCGACCGCATCTTCTCCGGAATATCCACGGGCCGCTGCGTCGCACGGTCGACGTAGACGTGCGTGAAGAAACCCTGCGCCGCCGCGATGTCGGAGCCCTCGGCAAAGAGCGCGATCTCGTAGCGCACGCTCGTGCGCCCCAGGTGCGCGACGCGCAAGCCCGCCTTGATCTTCTCGGGATAGGTGAGCGGCGAGAAGTACGTGCAGCCGCTTTCGACGGTGTACCCGATGACCGGGCTCTTCTCGATATCGAGCGCGCCATTCCCGATGAGATACGTGTTCACCACCGTGTCGAAGTACGCGTAGTAGACGACATTGTTCACGTGCCCGTAGGCATCGTTGTCCATCCAGCGGGTGGTGATGTCCTGGAAGTGGGAATACCCGGCGCGGGTGTCGGGCGTCGGGCGCGCCATCTCAGGTCGTCTGGGATCCCGGATCGTTGGCGGCCGCTGCCGCGGCCGGCGCCGCAGCGGCCTGCATCGCCTTCGTCACGCGGAACTTGACGGTCCGCAGGTACGAGCCCGGCACGGTGGACATGCCGCCCGCCATGAACGCCTCGACCTCGTCGCGCTGTCCCATCGTGTCCTTGTAGCCCAGCTCGATGAGCTCGCGGCAGTAGCCCTTCTCGAAGAGGAGGTAGCTCGCGAGGTTCGCGCCCCCGCGGCGCATGGCGCCGATGGAGCGGAGCAGGAATCGAATCGTCCACGGGAGGTTCCGGACGTGCTTGATCGCGATCGCATCGAGCGGCTCGGAGGGCGTGAGCACGAGGACGTCCACGTGGTGCAGCGTGAGCCCCATCTTGCGGAGCGACTCGACGGGGACGCAGCTGATGGTGCGGTTGATGCGCTCGAGCCGCTCGATGTCCACCGCGAGGCTGTCCAGGAAGATCGAGTTCATCACGTGGCCTGCGATCTGGGCGAGCGACGGATAGTTGTCGCCGCGCGTGCGGTCCGGCGTCTCGCTGCGCAGCTTCGCCGTGCCGACGACGATGACGCGATCGGCACCCAGGTGCAGCGCGGGCGAGACGGGCGCGATCTGGCGCATCGAGCCGTCGCCGAAGTACTCGCGGTTGAGCTTGTAGGCCGGGAACAGGAACGGGATCGCGCTCGAAGCCATCAGGTGCTCGACGCTCAGGTCCGCGTTGATGCCGATCCGTTGCGATCGCTTCCACTCCTGCGTGCCTTCCTTCCCCTGGTAGAAGCTGCAGCTCTGCCCCGACGTGTAGCCGGAGCAGGTGATCGACACCGCGTCGAGCGCCCCTGCCTTGATGTTCGCTTCGATCCGGCCGAAGTCGAGGCGGCGGCGCAGCAGGTTCTCGAGCGGCTTGTTGTCGAGGAGCGAGGTGCGCTTGTTCTTGAGGAAGGCGCCGAAGAAGAAACCGAGGAGCCATCTCCCGCTATTGGAAGCAACGCCGGGAAAGTCGGCGCGGTAGACGTGGCGCGGCTCGAAGTTGCGCCAGACTTCCAGCAGGTAGTCGACGGCCTTGCCGAAATCGTCGGAGTAGACCGCGAGCGAGCCGGCGTTCACCGCGCCCGCCGAGGTCCCGCTGATGATGGGGAAGGGATTGGGCTTGGGGTCCGGGAGGATCTCCTTGATGGCCTGGAGCACGCCGACCTGGTAGGCCGCGCGCGCGCCGCCTCCCGCCAGCACCAGACCGGTTTTCCCTCCGTCGAGCGATTCCACCCGCTTCTCCCCCTTCGACCGCTACTTCCCACCCCCTACCTTCACCCCAGCGCGGGCTATTTGCAACATCTCGGCCGCGTGGCGCCGGGTCGCCTCGGTGATCTTCAGGCCGCCGAGCATCCGGGCGATCTCCTCGGCGCGCGCTTCGGAATCGAGCGCTTCGACGAGGGCCACCGTGCCTTTCGGGCCGGGATGCTTCATCACGCGCCACTGCTCGCGGGCGTGCACGGCGACCTGGGGGAGGTGCGTGACGCTCAAGACCTGGCGATGCTTCGAGAGCTGGCCGAGGAGCTGTCCCACGATCTCCGCGACTGCCCCGCCGATGCCCGAGTCGACCTCGTCGAAGATGAGGGTCGGGACTGAAGCGCGGCCGGACAAGAGCACCTGGAGCGCGAGGGAAATGCGCGAGAGCTCGCCGCCGGAGGCGACGCGCGCGAGCGGCGCCAGCGGCTGGCCGGTGTGCGCCGATACCTGCAGCTCGACGGATTCCAGGCCGCCGGCACCTGGTTCCGCGAGGAGCTCGAGGGCGACGACGAGGCGTCCCCCCTGCATCGCCAGCTTCTGCATCGTGCGGGTCACTTCCACGCCGAGCGAAGTGGCCGCACCCCGGCGCTTGTCGCTGAGCTTCTTCGCAACGGCGCGGTACGCCTTCTCCGCCGCGAGCTCCTGCTCGCGCAGGCGCTCGAGGCTCTCTTCCCCACCGAGCTCGGCGAGCCGCGCCTGCCGCGATTCGAGCAGCGCGGGAAAACCTCCGGGCTCGACGCGATATTTGCGCGCGCAATCGAGCACCGCCTTGATGCGGCGGTCGAGCTGGCCGAGGCGCTCGGGATCGACTTCCAGCTTCTGCAGGTACCGGCGAAGCGACTGCGCCGCTTCCGCCGCATGCACGTTGGCGGTTTCCACCTCGACGCGCGCCGCCTCGAGCTCGGGATCGAGCGACGCCGCGCGCTCGAGCTGCGAGGCCGCGTGCGCGAGCGCGCCGGTCACGGCCGCATCCGATTCGTCGAGCGTCTCCGCGCACTCGCGGACGTTCTCGATCAGCTCCTGGGCATGCGAAAGCCGGCGATGCTCGGCTTGCTCGTCGGCCCATTGGCGTGGATCGAAGGCGAGCCCCTCGAGCTCGCGGATCTCGTGCGCCACGAGCTCCCGCTCCCGCGCCGAGCTCGCCTGCGCGCCCTCGCGTGCCGTGCGCTGGTCGGCGAGGCGGCGCCAGGCGGCATGGGCCTGTCCGGTTTCGCGAGCGAGCGCTTCCGCGTCGGCATAGGCATCGAGAAGTGCCCGCTGGGCGTCGCGGCGCAGGAGCAGCTGGTGATCGTGCTGGCCATGGATGTCGACCAGGCGCTCGCCGAGCTCGCGAAGCTGCGCCGCGGTCGCCGGCCGCCCGTTCACGAAGCCGCGCGAGCGGCCGCCGGCGTCGATCGTCCGGCGCAGGAGGCAGGCGCCGTCGCCCTCGTCGAGATCGCTCTGCGCGAGCCACTGGCGCACGGCCGGGAGCGACGCGAGGTCGAAATCGGCGCTCACCTCCGCGCGTTGCGCGCCGGCGCGCACGACGCCCGCGTCGGCTCGGCCGCCCAGCGCCAGCGCGAGCGCATCCACGAGGATCGACTTGCCGGCTCCCGTCTCGCCCGTGAGCGCCGTGAACCCGGCCGAAAGCTCCAGGTCCAGGCGCTCGACGATCACGTAGTCCCGG
>Ga0315912_10005067_pt1 | contig 12208 bp, 3 predicted proteins | sample VfabasoilMG_FD_204469 | JGI IMG/M metagenome (GOLD analysis project Ga0315912, IMG submission 204469) | Garden soil microbial communities collected in Santa Monica, California, United States - V. faba soil | ecosystem: Environmental > Terrestrial > Soil > Garden | place: USA: California... | reverse complement strand
ACTGGTGGTACAGGAACATTTGCTCCTGATAGAAATGCTGCTAATGCTATTTATACTCCAACTGCCGGTGAAGTTGGATCAACTATTACACTTACATGGAATGTTCCCGATCCTGATGGCACTGGTCCTTGCACTGCAGCAACCGATCAAATGAATATTATTATTAACAATGCAACAGTTGCTAATGCGGGTCCTGATCAAACAACTTGTGGTCCTTCACCAATCACTCTTGCTGCTAATGCAACTACTGGTGGTAACTGGACCGGTGGTGCTGGCACATTTGCTCCTGATAGAAATTCAGCAAACGCAACTTATACTCCAACCGCTGGTGAAGTTGGATCAACTATTACACTTACATGGAATGTTCCTGATCCGGATGGTGCTGGTCCTTGTACTGCTGCAACCGATCAAATGAATATTATTATTAACAATGCAACAGTTGCTAATGCTGGTCCTGATCAAACAACTTGTGGTCCTTCACCTATCACTCTTGCTGCCAATATAACTACAGGTGGTAATTGGACCGGTGGTGCTGGCACATTTGCTCCTGATAGAAATGCTGCTAATGCAACTTATACTCCAACCGCTGGTGAAGTTGGATCAACTATTACACTTACATGGAATGTTCCTGATCCGGATGGTGCTGGTCCTTGTACTGCTGCGACTGATCAAATGAATATCACGATCAACAATGCAACAGTTGCAAATGCTGGCCCAGATCAAACAACTTGTGGTCCTTCACCTATCACTCTTGCTGCAAATGCAACGACTGGTGGTAACTGGACCGGTGGTGCTGGAACATTTGTTCCTGACAGAAATGCTGCTAATGCTATTTATACTCCAACCGCGGGTGAAGTTGGATCAACAATTACACTTACATGGAATGTTCCTGATCCGGATGGCACTGGTCCTTGTACTGCAGCAACTGATCAAATAAATATTACGATCAACAATGCAACAGTTGCAAATGCTGGTCCTGATCAAACAACTTGTGGTCCTTCACCTATCACTCTTGCTGCAAATGCAACTACTGGTGGTAACTGGACCGGTGGTGCTGGCACATTTGTTCCTGACAGAAATGCTGCTAATGCTATTTATACTCCAACCGCGGGTGAAGTTGGATCAACAATTACACTTACATGGAATGTTCCTGATCCGGATGGCACTGGTCCTTGTACTGCAGCAACTGATCAAATAAATATTACGATCAACAATGCAACAGTTGCAAATGCTGGTCCTGATCAAACAACTTGTGGTCCTTCACCTATCACTCTTGCTGCAAATGCAACTACTGGTGGTAACTGGACTGGTGGTACTGGAACATTTGCTCCTGATAGAAATTCAGCAAACGCAACTTATACTCCAACCGCTGGTGAAGTTGGATCAACTATTACACTCACCTGGAATGTTCCTGATCCGGATGGTGCTGGTCCTTGTACTGCTGCAACCGATCAAATGAATATCACGATCAACAATGCAACAGTTGCAAATGCTGGCCCAGATCAAACAACTTGTGGTCCTTCACCTATCACTCTTGCTGCAAATGCAACTACTGGTGGTAACTGGACCGGTGGTGCTGGAACATTTGCTCCTAATAGAAATTCTGCAAACGCAACTTATACTCCAACCGCTGGTGAAGTTGGATCAACTATTACACTTACATGGAATGTTCCTGATCCGGATGGTGCTGGTCCTTGTACTGCTGCAACTGATCAAATGAATATTATTATTAACAATGCAACAGTTGCAAATGCTGGTCCTGATCAAACAACTTGTGGTCCTTCACCTATCACTCTTGCTGCAAATGCAACTACTGGTGGTAACTGGACCGGTGGTGCTGGCACATTTGTTCCTGACAGAAATGCTGCTAATGCTATTTATACTCCAACCGCGGGTGAAGTTGGATCAACAATTACACTTACATGGAATGTTCCTGATCCGGATGGTGCTGGTCCTTGTACTGCTGCAACTGATCAAATGAATATTATTATTAACAATGCAACAGTTGCTAATGCTGGTCCTGATCAAACAACTTGTGGTGTTTCATCTATCACTCTAGCTGCAAATGCAACTACTGGTGGTAACTGGACCGGTGGTACTGGTACATTTAATCCAAACAGAAATACTGCGAATGCAACTTATACTCCTGCTGCCGGAGAAATTGGAACAACAGTTACTTTATTATGGAATGTTCCTGATCCGGATGGCGCTGGTCCTTGTACTGCTGCAACCGATGCAATGGCAGTAACTGTTAATGTAAGTTGTTGCGTTGTTACAGCGGGCTCCATTTCTGCTGACCAAAGTATTTGCACAAACATAGACCCAGATCCATTAACCCAAACAACAGCAGCTACCGGCTCCGGGACCTTGACCTACAGATGGGAAAGAAGTACGACAAATTGTTCGACCGGATTTAGCACAATACCAGGAGCAACTTCCAGCACTTATGATCCACCATTAGGCTTAACACAAACAACCTATTTCAGAAGAGTTGCAATTAATACATCAGGCTCGTTTACTTGCGAAGCAATAAGTAACTGTGTTGTGATAACAATTATTAGCGGACCGCAGGTTAACCCAGTAAGTAATTTGACTTATTGTGTGGGAGCTACAGTTCCGGTAATTGCTTTTTCCAGCAACATCCCAGGAGCAACCATTCAATGGAGTCGCACCGTGCCTACTCCAGATATTGGATCAATCCCGATTTCAGCTTTTGGTAATGTACCATCATTCACTGCCACCAATACTACATCATTACCACTGATCTCGACGTTTACAGTTGTGGCAACAAATGATGGTTGTGCTGGGACGCCAATGCAATTCACAATGACTATTATTCCGAAACCAATTGTAACACTGACATTACCTTTTGATACACTAAACAACAATGCCGGGCCAATAACTTTAACAGGTGGCTCTCCTCCTGGTGGGGTTTATTCAGGAGCAGGAGTCAATAGTGCAGGACAATTAATACCGGCATCCTTGCTTCCCGGCAATTATATTATCAACTACCAGGTTTCACCTGCGCTTGGTTGTAATGGCGCTGCCTTGGATAATTATACAATTATAACCCGGGCATCGAGAATAAATATTTATCCGAACCCTTCACCAAACGGAGCGTTGACAATATCTACAACTCCGGAAATGGTTGGTGCGTGGGTAAGAGTATTCAATGCGGTCGGTCAAAAAGTTTTGGAATGGCAACTACCCGGCAGACTTACCAATTATGAATTCAAATGGGCAGCAGGCATTTATATTTTTGAATTTACAAAAGAGACGCTTACTGAAAGAAAACAGGTTATGATCAAGAGATAATCATTAACTCTTTTCCCCAAAAAACCTCTTTGATTGAAATGATTTTTCTACAAAAAAATGAGAAGCATTACAAAAAGCCAGGAATAGGATATCAGTTTATTTTTATAAATGGTGTGACAGAATGTATATCACCATTACGTAATAACAGATAATAACTTCCGGCAGGTAAGTTTGAAAGTGATCTCGTATATAAATTAGTTCCCTTTATTGTTTGTAGCTGATCATTCAAAACTGGCTGGCCCATTAAATTCATGATCGTTAATTTAATGTTGGCGGCATTCGAAGTTGTTAGCCGTATACTTAATGAGTTCCTTACCGGGTTAGGTATTTCGACTAATAAACCATTATTATTATCTCTTCGCAGTTGAATGATCTTGCTGTAATATGATTTACCTGCCTTGTTGGTATGCTTAATCCTATAGTAAGAGACCAGTGAAGGATACTTATCTTCAAATTCATACTCTGTATTTTCTGAATTCGTTTTTACACTGTTTATTCTTCCTATTGTTTTAAACTCTCTATTATTGTTATCTGATCGTTGTATCTCATAAAAGTTATCCTGCGTTTCATGAAGACCTGTCCATTTCAATAAATTGCTGGAACCTGTTTTTAATCCAATAAAATCAGCAATTGAAACGGCCAGAATATTTCCATTGATAACACTGATCTCATATTTGCAGTTGGCCCCGGATACTCCATCTACAGCGACAAAAACTTCGGTACCTGCAGTCAGAGGAACCGTAGTAGCAGTAACAAAACTTCCCGATCCGGAAAAACAACTTATAGGCGTTAATGAAGAACAGCTACCTGTAAAAAATCCAATTTGAAAACCATTATTGTTATTAGTGGCTCCATTATCACAATCGATGTTATTAATATTTATGATGCTGATCCCGTCTGTTTCTACATTATATTTATAAAAAGCGGTGTTCTCTAAAGTAGAGGCGCAAAGATCTGTTGCGTTAACTCCAGTTCCGGCAGAGTTGCATGCATTGTTATCAGTAATTGGCGTGGAGCTGATACTTGTTGCACCAAGGCATGAGTTATTCGGTGGTATATAATATTTGGCGTTGATCGTAATATTTCCTGCGGTGGTAGTTTTAATTCGCAATTTGTATGTAGTGCTAGGCTGTATGGCGAATAAATGCCCGAATGACCACAACCCTTTTCCATCGTCAAAACACATACTTCCAGAACTATATAGAGTTCCGCATGAATTTGTGTATAATAAAATTTCACATGGCTCAGAGGTAGGCGCTGTAATATCGATCAAAACTTTATCCGCACTACTATTGGTAGTAAAAGAAAAATAAGTAACTGGTGAGCTTCCTGTATACCCGGTGCATATCACCGAAGTTCCCGAAGCGGCAGATGAAGCATAATTCCTGGTAACGCCATCTAATGTTAAGGGTATTGCATTCGCACAATCAACTCCTGTTTGCGCATTAAGCGAGGAAATTAAATTTATAAAGACGCAGACTGTTACACACACTCTTTTCATAGGATACAATTGAAATCTGATCAATCTCAACTATAAAGTTAGAAAGCATATAACCTGCCTGAAAGTGAATTCAATGTTTAGTTTTTAAAAATTATCAAAAGTACTCGGTGGCTCAGGTAAAACTACCTGTAAAACTACCCTTAGATCAGTTCAAATCTTTTTAAACTACCTGTATCTTAGAATATAAAAACAAGGTTGAATAACTTAAATGGCTCAGATCATTATATATCTAAAGATGACTTCATAAATAGTTCTTTGGATTTTATTTAGTATTTTAAGCAATTAGATTATTATGGCTAAGAAAAAGAAAACAGAAAAACATATTCATCAAAAAAAGTCAACACAAACTGAGAGTAATACCCCTAAGTGGCATTTACCCTTCATTCTGGCATTAACTGCTATTATCTATCTGCCAACGCTGAATGCCGGGTTTGTAAACTGGGATGACCCTGATTATATTTATAATAACTATGTCATTCAGGACTTAAGCCATCTTACTGATTTTTTTACCGTTCCTATCCAGGGAAATTATCATCCGCTTACAATGATAAGCCTCGCTTTCAACTTTGCAATATCCGGATTTGATGCGTGGTCATACCATTTATTAAACCTGGCCCTCCACCTGGTAAATTGTTTTTTAGTTTACAGACTTGCATTGCTGCTTAGTCGTAAGAATAGCCTGGTGGCATTTGTCACTTCATTGTTATTTGCGGTTCATCCCATGCATGTTGAATCGGTAGCATGGGTATCAGAACGTAAGGACGTTCTATATACACTTTTTTTTCTTGCAGGCCACATTACATTTACTAAATACATCGATACCGGTGTAAAGAAAGAATATTGGATGACCTTACTTTTCCTGGTTCTATCGCTTTTATCAAAACCTGCTGCAGTAATTTTTCCAGTTTCACTCTTTAGCATCGATCTTTTGCGCAGCCGGGCTTTTTCTTTTAAACTTATTACTGAGAAAATTCCATTTTTTATACCGGCATTTATAATGGGTTTTCTAACAATGAATGCTCAAAAAGAAGTTGGTGCAACTGGTGAGGAGTATTTTGGTCTTGCCAGTAATATTCTTTTTGGATTCTACGGTATCATGATGTACATTTTTAAATTGATATTACCGATCGGTCAATCAGCATTCTATCCTTTCCCTCCATTAAATGAAAAACTTTCTGCTGTTTATTACATCGCACCCTTGTTTAGCGTACTACTTGCCTTCATATTATATTTTTCCTGGAAAAAACATAAAGCCGTAGTTTTTGGCATCAGCTTCTATCTCATTAACCTATTGCTTGTATTACAAGTATTCTCTGTCGGAAGTGCAGTAATTGCAGAGAGATATACTTATGTCCCGTATATAGGAATTTTTTATATCGCTGGTTATTTATTAAGCATATTGTTGCAAAAAGATATAAAAAAAAGTTACCAGGTTGCTGTACCTGTGGGTCTTATCTTTTCAGTCCTGGCATTTTTACAAGTTCAAAATTGGAAAGATGGAGCAACACTTTGGGATAATGTTATCAGGAACCAGCCTTGTTCACGGGCCTATAACTCACGGGGCAACCTGCTTAGAGATGAAAAACAATATGGAAAAGCACTTGAGCTTTACACTAAAGCCACACAATTAAATAAAGTCGATCACGAATCTTTTAACAACCGGGCAAACGTTTATATGGATCTAAAGAAATTTGATTCGGCTTATATGGATTATAGAAATGCGCTTGCAATAAAACCTGACTATAATGTAACTTATGATAATTTAGGAGCAATGTTCGCCCAACAAAACATGTTTGATTCATCTCTTTACTATCTCAATAAAGCAATACAATTAAATCCCGATTACAAACCAGCCTACAATAACCGTGCAGTTTGTTTCATTAATATGCAACGATTCAATGAATCTATTAAAGACTGGGAAGTTCTTCTCAGGTTTGAGCCTGGCAATCCCGATATATTGAATTCAATTGGCTTATGTTATAGGATGCTGGGGAAAAATAATGAAGCACTTGGCTATATTGACAGGGCTATAAATATAACCATGAAAGGTCCTTTCTTATTAAACAGATCTTTCACTTATTACAATTTGAGAAATATTGAAATGGCCCGAAGAGATGCACTAGAAGCAAGAAAGAATGGTGTTCAGCTTGATGCTGCATATGCTTCATCACTTGGTATACAATAAATCTATTTTTATTTAAAAATCACTAGCGTAGTTGAAGCAATGATCTATAATCGGCAGGGACAGCCTCTCCCATCTGCATTGCCTTAATTACATCCGCTTTTGCCATCGCCATATTACCTAACTGGTAATAACATTTCGATCTGTTTAGAAAATATTCACCTGTAGGATTCAGCTCTATTGCTTTATTCAAGTCAACTAATGCTTCGTTGTATTTACTAAAATTATTGAACAAAAGAGACCCTCTATTATTAAGTACATAGTCAACATTAGGATTTATTCCGAGGCATTTATCAAAAAAATATTTTGACGAGTCAGGGCGGTTTGCCCGGAAATAAAACATTCCTTTTGTATAATAACCGAAATGATTTTGAGGCTCCATAAAAATTAACTTATCGGCATCTGCAAAAGCAGCAGAATCTTTTCCAAGCCTTATGAAAATATTTTGCCTGTATTCATAAGCCTTGGGATTATTTTGTTTGGTTTTGATTGAAATATTGCAATCTTCCAGCGCATTGAGCAATATTTCATTTTGTTTATTTCTCATTTCGGGCAATGAAGCTTGCCTGAGCAGGTAATTCGCCCTGTTATTCCTTCCTACAACTGCGTTATCATAATGTTCCAAAACATCTGACCATAGTGTGCCGCTATTCTCCCACACTTTTACTCTTTGAAATGTCATGAAACAAAAAATGAGAGAGACCAAACCAGCGACAGACCAAATCCATTTTTTCCTAGATTTATTTACATACTGATCAATTAACATCCCGGCAAAAAATGCGATACCGATGTAGGCCACATAGGTATAACGTTCTGCTATTAATGCTGCGCCAACTGTAATAAGCTGCAGGACTAACAAAATATTTATTAAATAGAAAAGAAAAGAGAATACAAATAGTTTATTTTTTCTTTTCATCCATATTATAGCAATTAACACAAGCATTATTAAAGGAGACAATAAAACAGGAAGGCCAAGATTATCCGCAGATGGAAAAGGATGGAGTGCAGATAAAGGATATGGAATGATAAAACGAACGAGATAAGCAACATTTACATAATTGGCAAAAAAGAATCGTGTCCAAACCGGGTAAGACTCAATTCCGGTAATAGCCGATCTTGCCTGTATTTTATATGTGATAACCGCAAAAATGAGTGCCAACAATAAAAACGGGATCTTTTCAAATATTACTTTCCTGGTAATTACTTTTCCATGCCAGTAGTCGAGCAATAATAATAACAATGGAAGTACAATAGCTGCCGGCTTAGATAACAAAGACAATAAGAAAAATAAAAACGATAAGTTTAATTTTGATTTTTTTTCCGTTTTCAGAAATCGCCAATACTGGATAAGTGATAAAAGAAAAAACAATGTATAAAGCAGATCTTTTCTTTCTGATACCCATGCTACCGATTCTACATGCATTGGATGGATCCCAAAGATCAATGCAGTAAACGCTGCTACATAATTCTTGCCCGATGATATCTGTAAAATAAAATAATATACCAATACAGTATTTGCAAGATGAAGCAGCAAATTAAAAACCATGTATGAAAGTGGGTCGATCCCTGAAATAACAAAATTTATAGCAAGACTTATTATTGTAAGCGGATGATAATTTGACACAACAGGTGTGCTAAATATACCTACCCAATCAGGACCTCTAAGCAATTGATTGTTGATGACATAAAATTCATCGTCCCAATTTGTAAAACCATTTCTAAACATCGGTGAAAAACACATAGCAGTTATTGCTACTAATGCCAAAATCCATTGCAACTTTATGTTATCAGGCTTTTTATTTTTTCTTTCAGTTGCAGTTTGTGATAAATTTGATTTCTTTACCTGCTTGTGTTTTTTATTTGCCATTGATTGGGAATAGAATGAAGATAGTATGATAACCAAATTAAAAAATAAAGACAGAATAATTTGCCTATTAAAGATCATCTATGCTGGTTTACAAAAAAAGTTTTAGGCAGGCTGTTAAATTTTCTAATTGAAATTTTCAATCATTTGAATTAAACATAATCTCTTGAAATAAGAAGCCGTTCTTTCATCTTTGGAATTTTTTAGAAAAGTTTCTTTTACATAAATTATTTTTTGGCACAGTAATTTTCTAATGAAACTCTATTCACTTGATTGATTCAAATCATTTTTTTTGCCCCATAAAAGCTTTAAGGAAAATGATTTGGGGAATTAATACCTCAAAAAATAAGAGCACAAAAAATTAAAAAATGATGTTCATAAAAAAATAAAAACACTTACTCGTACAATTACGATGCTGATTTTCATGGACTTATTCCAAAAAAATTTTAGTAAAACTTTTGGAATTCTACTACAATAGCATACCTTAGTCCACACTTTGCATATTATTCCTGTCCAAAATCCTCACAATTACCATTGTTCCGTTCCCCTTGATTGAAAACATTTTTTTTTCTATTACCCTCTCGAAAGCATGATTAATTAATGTCCGCTGAAAGGCTTAATTGCTTTGACTAGTACTACCAATTAACATTAAAACAACACTAATTGTTTATGAAAACAACAACGGAACAGCCGTCATGTAAATGGAATTTACATCGGCTTTTCATTCTTATCTGTACTACCCTCGTTAGTACCTTATCTTTTGCACAAGCTGGAAATGCTCCAATGGTTTCACTTCCTAATTTTCCCGGTCCATTCGCAGTCGATGGTTTTTTGCAGAGACAAGGAGCGGCCGGTGATTGGCTTGCTGGCCCAGGTGGAGCTACCAACAGAGTCTTCACTGATCAAGGTGTGCCATTGGTGCCACTTGCTTATCGTTTGACTGATCTTTTCAACGATCAGACAAACGATGACATCTTTGATGGTGGTAATAAACTTTTTCATGATCCCAATACCTGGGGTTGGAGAAGCCAAAAGCCTCCTGCAAAAGATGATATCCACAATTCAATGGTGTTCCTGGCTTTGAACCCGATAGATCAACATATTTGGTTGGCCATTTCCGGAGACCGCATGTCAACAAATGGTACTAGTTATATAGATTTTGAATTTTATCAAAATCCCATTACAAAAACAGGTGGCCCTATTCCAGGTGGTACTGGTGGGTTTGTTTCATCCGGTCCTCACGGTGGAAGAACAATTGGTGATATAAGTATTACTCTTGAATTCACTAATGGCGGCTCATTGGCTGCAGTTAGTTATTTGCAGTGGCAGGCTGGTGCAGAAGCTGGTTCTTATGACTACTTCTCTATTGACCCACCTGCTGGAACTGCTTTTGCAGCAGCAAATGCTGGCACTGTCAATGTACCTTATGGCGCATTTGGCGCTTTTCAATACCAGCCATTACAATTTGTGGAAGGTGCTATTGACCTTACTGTGTTGATCGGCGGCACAGGTTTTCCTGGTGAGTGTGGTTCACTTCCTTTTAAAAGTCTATTCATTAAAACAAAATCGTCTGCTGAAAAAACTGCAGACCTTAAAGATTTTATTTCTCCGTTCGGAGTAGAAATATGTTTTGATCGTACTGCTCCGGTAATTAATTGTCCTCCACCAATAGTTCTTGGTTGTAACCCAGTAATTCCGCTTCCAAGTGGTGCTACAGCTTCAGATAATTGCAATGGAATGATCATACCTATTGCTGCCGACGGTCCTGTCACAAGCAATGGTTGTTCGAGAAGCATGACAAGGGTATGGAGAGCAACAGATGGCTGTGGTAACGCGTCCACTTGTGGTCAATTAATTACATGGACACAAGACAATTCTGGCCCAACATTCACTGGAAGCTATTCAACAGTTAATATTGGTTGTAACCCAAGTGCAGGTGCAATAACAGATGCCCTTAACGGAGCAACTGCAACTGATGCTTGTGGTAATCCAACAATATCATCAACCGATGGCAGTGTATCAAGTGATGGTTGTGCTCGTTCTCAAACAAGAACATTCAGAGCAACTGATGCTTGTGGCAATACTTCTTCAGCAGCTCGTACAGTAACATGGACGGCTGATGTAACTGCGCCAGGATTTACTGGTAGCTATTCTCCAGTGAACCTTGGTTGTAACCCAACCGGTGGTGCAATTACAGCTGCTCTTGACGGAGCTACTGCAACTGATGCTTGTGGCAATCCAACTATATCTTCAACCGATGGTAGTGTATCAAGCAATGGTTGTACTCGTTCTCAGACAAGAACATTCACCGCAACTGATGGATGTGGTAATACTGCTACAGTATCACGTACTGTATCATGGACCGCTGACGTAACGCCTCCAACATTTACCGGAAGCTATGCAACTGTTGTATTGGGTTGTAACCCCACTGCAGGTGCAATAACAGATGCTCTTAACGGAGCAACTGCAACTGATGCTTGTGGTAATCCAACAATATCAAATAGTGATGGTAATGTGACAAGCAATGGTTGTGCTCGTTCTCAAACAAGAACATTTACTGCAACTGATGGTTGTGGTAACATTGCTACAGTATCTCGTACTGTAACGTGGACCGCTGACGTAACTCCTCCAATATTTACCGGAAGCTATGCAACAGTTAACCTTGGTTGTAATCCAACTTCATCTGCAATTACAGGTGCTCTTGACGGAGCTACTGCAACAGATGCTTGTGGTAATCCAACAATATCAAATAGTGATGGTAGTGTAACAAGCAATGGTTGTGCTCGTTCTCAAACAAGAACATTTACTGCAACTGATGGTTGTGGTAACACTGCTACAATATCTCGTACTGTGACGTGGACCGCTGACGTAACGCCTCCTGTATTTACAAGTCCTAGCGGACCTGTTACATTAGGATGTGTTAATGGAGTGGTAAACTTGGATGCGGAACTTGGTGGCGCAACGGCATCAGATGCTTGTGGTAATCCAACTATCACATTTGTGGATGGTAACATAACAAGTAATGGTTGCTTACGCACAGCTTCCAGAACATATACTGCAACGGATGCATGTGGCAATACTGCGACTCTTACACGTACAGTAACATTTACATTTGATGTAACGCCTCCAACATTTACAGGAAGCTATGCTTCAGTTGAACTTGGTTGTAACCCAACCGGAGGCGCAATAACAGATGCTCTTGACGGAGCTACTGCAACAGATGCTTGTGGTAATCCAACAATATCAAATAGTGATGGTAATGTAACAAGCAATGGTTGTGCTCGTTCTCAAACAAGAACATTCAGAGCAATCGATGGTTGTGGTAACACTTCAACAGTATCTCGTA
>Ga0315912_10005066_pt1 | contig 12210 bp, 6 predicted proteins | sample VfabasoilMG_FD_204469 | JGI IMG/M metagenome (GOLD analysis project Ga0315912, IMG submission 204469) | Garden soil microbial communities collected in Santa Monica, California, United States - V. faba soil | ecosystem: Environmental > Terrestrial > Soil > Garden | place: USA: California... | reverse complement strand
AAGCTGGAGCGCGCGCTGAATGCACCGTCCATCTACGACGAAGTCCTGCGGCTGCTCTCGCGGCGCGGCTACGGAATTCCCGAAGAGCTCATCGAACGCGATTTCTCCGAGCCCTATACGCCGTCGAAGGCGGTGACCGCGGCCTGGCTCGGCGTGTATCACAACGCGGAGAAGGACTGGGATCTCTACGAGATGGCGGAGCGGCTGGTCGATCTCGACCAGAAATTCCAGCTGTGGCGATTCCATCACCTGAAGACCGTGGAACGCGTCATCGGCTACAAGCCCGGCACCGGCGGCACCGGCGGCGTCTCCTACCTGGCCAAGGCACTCGAGCTCAAGTTCTTCCCGGAGCTTTGGCAGGTGCGCACATCGATGTAAGGAGAGTGCGTTGTCGAACGCCTGGGGAGAGCTCGATCACATCATGATTTTCTGCAACGTCGGCGCCCCGGAATCGAGTGCGCTGACGGATCGTGGCGTGCACGAGGGCCCCGGCAACAGCCATCCGGGGCAGGGCTCGGCCAACCGGCGGTTCTTCTTTCCGAACGCCTATCTCGAACTCCTGTGGATCGAAAACCCCGTCGAAGCGCAGAGCCCGGAGGCTCGCGATACGCGGCTCTTCGAGCGGTGGCAGAAACGGGCGAGCGCCTGCCCGTTCGGCCTCGTGTTCCGGCCGGGGCCCAAGGGGCCGAAGACGCCGCCGGCGTCCTGGACCTACTCGCCGCAATACTTTCCGCCGGGCTTCTCGATCGAGGTGGCGCGCGATCCGCCGGCCAGCGAGCCGCTCTTGTTCTATCTACCGTTCGCGAAGCCCTCGCTCGTCGAAAACGTGGCGCCCGCGGGCGGTGCGGTTCGAATCGGGTCGATCACCGGAGTCACGGTGCACCTCCCGCAGACACAAGTGATGTCGCCCGCGCTCGACGCGCTCGTGGGGGCGGGAGTCGTGTCGGTCGAACCGGCCCAGGAATACCTGCTCGACCTGTTCCATTCGGGCGGAACGACGCAGGTTCTCGATCTGCGTCCTCAGCTCGCGTTGCGCCTGTTGCCGGAACGTCGCGAACGTCCGGCGCATTAGGCCGCGATGACAATCCGCATATCGACCCCCGACTGAAGTCGGCGTTGTAGCGCCGGATCGCCGGCGCTATTCTCGCGCGCGGCGCGCGGCCAACTTCGAACACAGGACGGATCCTGATGAAAACCTTTGCGCGTCTGGCCGCCGCCGTTGCGGGCCTTTCCATTTCATTCTCCATTTTCGCGGGCGCACCGCTGGTACCGACGGAAGTCGAAAACCTCGGCCGCGGCGTCATTGCGTTGCGTACCGGCCCCGGCAGCGTCCATGTCGGCTGGCGGCTGCTCGGCCGCGATCGTCCCGACCTGGCGTTCAACGTCTATCGCGCGGCCGGCGGTGGTGAGCCAGTGCGTCTCAATGCCGCGCCAATCACCGCGACCACCGATCTCGTCGACAGCAGCGCCGATTTCACGCAAGCCAATGCCTACACCGTGCGCCCGGTGCTGAACGGCACGGAACTCGCCGCGACTCCGCCGTTCGTGCTGGCGGCGAACGCACCCGTGCTGCCGTACCTCAACGTCCCGTTGCAACGGCCGCCGGGTGGCAACGTCGAAGTCCCCGCGGGCAACCCCACGCAGGCCGTCACCTACAGTCCCAACGATGCGAGCGTCGGGGATCTCGACGGCGATGGCGAGTACGAGATCGTGCTCAAGTGGGATCCGTCGAACGCGCGTGACAATGCGTCCGCAGGCCTCTCGGGCCGCCAGATCATCGATGCCTACAAGCTCGACGGCACGCTGCTGTGGCGCATCGACCTCGGCCGCAACATCCGGTCCGGCGCTCACTACACGCAGTTCATCGTCGCGGACCTCGATTCGGACGGTCGCGCGGAAGTCGCGTGCAAGACGGCCGACGGTACGATCGACGGCGTGGGCACCGTCATCGGCGATGCCACGAAGGACTATCGATCCCTGCTGGTACCCACCGACGGCATCGTGGTCCCGGCGACCAACGACGCCCGCTACGGAAAAGTGCTCGCGGGGCCGGAATACTTCACCGTGTTCGACGGGCTCACGGGTGCCGCTCTCGCCACGACTAACTACATCCCGGGCCGGGATCCGATCGGTGGCTGGGGTGGCATCGGCGGCAATGGCAACAACGATACCAACGGCAACCGCGGCGATCGCATGCTCGCAGGCCTTGCCTACCTCGACGGCAAGCTGCCGAGCGTGATCATGGCGCGCGGATACTACGGACGCTCGGTGATTGCGGCCTGGGACTATCGCAACGGCCAGCTCACGTCGCGCTGGGTCTTCGATTCCGGCATCCCGACGGCCACGGGTTTTCCGTGGACAGGTTCTTCTCCGTTCTCCGGCCAGGGCAATCACCAGCTGTCGGTGGCCGACGTGGATGACGACGGCAAGCAGGAAATCATCTACGGCGCGATGGTCGTCGACGACGACGGGACGGGCCTCTTTTCAACCGGCTTGCGGCATGGCGACGCGCTGCATGTGGGCGACCTCGTACCGTCTCGTCCCGGGCTCGAGGTGTACGGCGTTCACGAGAGCGAAGGCAACACGCTGTCGCTCGGCACGCCGGGCATGGCGCTCTATGACGCGCAGAACGGTCAGATCCTCTGGAGCTTCGTCCCGGGCGTGGACGTGGGCCGCGGCATGGCGGCCGACATCGATCCGCGCACGCCGGGATACGAGTTCTGGGGCGCGGGCAGCGTGGGTCTCGTGGACGGGCAGGGCGCGCGGGTCGCGGATGCGCCGGGTTCCGTGAATCACGCGGTCTGGTGGGATGCCGATTTCCTGCGCGAGATCGAGGACGCGAACTGGATCAGCAAGTGGGACTGGAACACCGGCACGCTCACGCGGCTTCTCACCGCCGATGGCGCCGCCTCCAACAACGGCACGAAGCAGAACGCCGCGCTGACGGCGGACGTGCTCGGCGACTGGCGTGAAGAGGTGATCTTCCGGTCGTCCGACAACCTTTCGCTTCGTATCTACTCGACCACGATACCGGCGGCCAACCGCATGTTCACGCTCATGCACGACGCGCAATACCGCGCGGCCATCGCGTGGCAGAACGTGGGCTACAACCAGCCGCCGCATCCGTCGTTCTTCCTCGGTGACGGGATGTCGGCGCCGCCGGCGCCGTACGTGAACTATGCGGATACGGAAGCGCCGGTCTTCTCGCAGCTCTTTCCTTCGACCGCCAACCTGTGGCCGCCGAATAACAAGATGGTGCCCGTCACGCTCACGGCGGAACTCGTCGACCTGCTCGATCTGTCGCCCTCGGCGGAGATCATCAAGGTCTCGAGTGATTCGGATGAGGTCGGCGACTACGAGATCACCGGGCCGCTCACCGTGCTGCTGCGTGCCTCACTGAACCACGGCGCCGAGCCGCGCACCTACACGATCAAGGTGGAAGGGACCGATCGTGCCGGCAACTCGGTGAAGAAGTATGTGCAGGTGACCGTCCAGCATCCGGGTGGCAAGGAAGACTGAAGGCTGAAGGGCGCTGGTGAGCGTGATGGCCCCGCCATCACGCTCACTTCGCTCTTGTGGATGACGCCGGCTCGCGCACACGACCACGTCGGTGCGCGGCGGAGCCTTTGTTCTTATTCCTGCGAAACCCAGGAGTTGATGGACATCGACGAAGTCGACCCGACGCTTGATCCGATGATCGACGGATAACCGTCGACCCACTGGATGTCGGAGGAATAGGACCGCGAAGAGCCCCAGAGGAAACTCTTCTCCCAGAGGAAACCCTTGTCCCAGAGGAAGCCTTTCTCCCAGAGGAAGCCCTTGTCCCAGAGGTAACCCTTGTCCCAGAGGAATCCGCTCGGATCCGTGACCTGGAAGGTACCGTCGGCGTTCTGCGTAGTGCGGCCCTGGAAGTGCGCCGTGCCATTCAGATCGGCGGCGAGGTTCAGGCCCTGGTTGGCGCAATTGGTCGCGGTGCCGTACACCGCGGCCTTGGCGTCGACCATGCCTGTGCCCTGCTGGAGCACGCTGTACGCGAGCGTGCCGTTGGAGTTCACCGCGGGCTTGCCGCTCGCGATGATGCGGCACTTCACCTGGTCGGGCGTGAGACCGGGGTTGTTGTAGAGAACCAGCGCCGCCACACCCGAGACCACCGCCGCGGACTGCGAGGTGCCCGACATCGTGAAGAAGTCGCCGTTGTTCATGAACGTGGGATGGTCCACGGCGATCTTCTGGTACGTCGCCATGAAGCCCCAGATGTGGCCACCCGGCGCGACGAGGTCGGGCTTCACGAAGCCCTCGTACGTCGGACCCGTGGACGAGAACGACGCCAGGCGGTCATCGTTCTTGCTGGTGGTGTAGTTGTCGGTCATCGCGCCGACCGTGATCACGTACGGGACATTTCCCGGTACGCCCACGGTCTGCGGCAGCGGTCCGCTATTGCCCGCCGACACGACTACGACGATGCCGGATTGCCACGCGCGCATCACGGCTTTATTGAGCGGATCGTCCCAGTAACGCGAACGCGCGGGACCCCCTAGCGACAAATTCAGGACTCGAATGGCGTATTGCGTGCGATTGGTGATGACCCAGTCGATGCCGCGGATCACGGTGGCGTAGCTGCTCGAGCCATCTTCACCGAACGCCTTGATGGAAATGATGCGCGCGTCGGGCGCGACACCGAAGAAGCGGCCGCTCGTATCCTTGCGGCTGCTCGCAATGAGGCTCGTAATGTGCGTGCCGTGGCCGCTGGTATCCGTCGAAACAGACGACCAGGTCGTCTGCAGCACGTTGTTGACGGCGTCGTACTGCGCGGCCACGCGGCCGTTGCCACCGCTGTCCTTGTCGAGCGAGTCGAGTTTCCAGTAGCCGGTGTCGATGACGGCGACGCCGACGTCACGGCCCTTGATGCCGGCGGCGTGGACGTCCTGCGCGTTGATCCCGAGCGGCAGCGGATCGCCTTCGCCGAAGTTGGTCGAGTAGCTGATCTCGAGGTCGTCGATGTCGACGTTGTCGTCGCTGAACGCGCCGCTCATCGACGCCATGAAGCGCACCGCGGTGTTGCGGCCGCGGTAGGCGGTGATGTTGTAGTTCTGGGTGACGAACGACGTGTCGTTCGCGGGGCCAGCGAGCCGGCCGACTTCGGTCCAGGTCGTGCCGCCGTTGCCGCTGGCCTGCACGGAGACGTATTCACCCGCCTCGAGGCTGTTGCGCAGCGATTTGAAACTGAGCGTGACGTTCGGCGAGGTCGAGGGCGTCGCGGCGCGACGGTACACGGTGCCGCTCTTCTGGAGGATGAGACGGCCGCTGCCGCGATCCTGCCAGCCGATCGTGACATTGCCGCCATGCGGATTGTTGTCGTCGTTCTGCTCGACCCAGTCGCCGTACCAGCGATGCGTGCCGTTGTTGTTGGCAAACGAGCCGGTTTCGAAATTGTCGCGGACGCTCGCGGCGGCCTGCGTGGTGATGGGAGCGTTCGGGGTGACTTGCTTGACGCCGAGCGTGGCGAGCACCTTGGCGTGCTGCACTTCGGTCAGGCTGGCTTCGACGGCGTCGATGACGCCCAGGCGCGAGACAACCGAGCCGCCCGCGGCGGTCACGGCACTGGCGGCCTTATCGGTGGAATCGGCCTCGACGATGTAGCTGTGCGCCTTGCCGGCATCCGGCACGGCGCCAGCCACGGCAACAGCTTCCGGCGTCCCCGACGTCGCCGCCGAACACGACACCAGCACCCCTAACATCGCCGCGCTCAGTACCCGAGCGCTCAATTGCTTCATCACATGCACAGTCATTGCCGCCTCTTGATTGGCCCCAGTCCGCGTTGGCGAACGTGGCCATTAGAGTCGGGAGCGGCATTTTCGCGGCGTGCATGTGTGACGCGGCTCTCGGGAAAAGTGTGACGGACCTCTGATAAGGCCCTGTTAAATCCGTGCGCTATGTCACCGACGAGCGGTGCGTTGGACAGAAGCTGGCGCTTCCTTGCTGTTCGGCAGGATATTGTCGAGAAGACTCGAGAGTGGCATCGCCGCACAGAACAGGTGGCCCTGTCCTTCGTGGCACTGTTCGGCGACCAGGAATTGTGCCTGCGCTTCGGTCTCGATGCCTTCGGCCACGATCCGCAGGCCGAAAGCATGGCCGAGCGCGATGGCCGCGCGGCACACCGCGCGCGCTTCATGATCGTGTCCGACCTCTTCGACGAAGGAGCGGTCGATCATGATGCCGTCGAGCGGTGAGCTTCGGAGCTTGCCGAGCGACACGTAGCCTGTTCCGAAATCGTCGATGAGTACGCGCACGCCCTGGCCGCGCAGCTGGTGAAGCGCCGCGAGACCGCTCCGGCCCGTGGAGAGCATCTGCTCGGTGATCTCGAGATCGAGATGCGAGGGTTCGATGCCCGCCTTCGCGGCGGCGTTGGCCACGTCTTCGGCGAGACTTTCGGCCGAGAGGTACTGCCGGCTGACGTTGACCGACAAACGCACGTTGGGATAGCCGCGGTCGCCGAGCGTGGCCAGGTCGCGACACGCGCGCCGCAAGACCCAGCGGCCGAGCTGCACCGACAGACCCGAGAGCTCGGCAATCGGCAGGAATTCGGCCGTGGGAACCATGCCGCGAATCTTGTGAGGCCAGCGCAGGAAGGCTTCGACCGCGACGATTTCGCGCGTCGCGAGCAGTACGCGCGGCTGGTAGTGGAGCTCGAGCTCGTCTTTCTGAAGCGCCTGCGTGAGCTCCTGCTGCCAGTCGAGGCGCGTGAGCGAGGCGATGCGCAGCGTGTCGGAATAGAACGTGACGGCGCGCTGTTCGCCCTGGCGACGACCCGAGTCGAGCGTGGTGAGCGCGCGTTCGATGAGTTCGGTGGCGCGCGCGCCATCGGCGCCCGAGAGGGTCACGCCGATCTGCGGCGCGAGCTGGAAAATCTGGCCGTCGAGATCGACGGGGTGTTTGAGCGCCTTGATGAGCGAATCGACGGCGGCATCGGCGTCGCCACGCGAGCGGATGTCGGTGAGCACCACGCCGATGACGTCGTCGGACACGCGCGCGATGCGCGGCAGGTCGGTGCGGCCTTCGGGCAGGGTTTCGGCGATGACCTTGGCGGCCGATTCGAGCAGGCGATTCGCGAGCGAAGAATCGAACACGCGCTGGTAGGTGACGTAGCCGCCGATGTGTACCAGCGCCACGCCGACGGTTTCTTCGCGCAGCGCCGCCATGTCGAGCGCCATGCGCAGGGATTTTTCGAAGCCGTCGCGATGCGGGAGCATCGCGCTCGCGCCTTGCGGATAGAGACCGGAGTCATTGGCGGTCGCGCCATCCCCGAGATCACGGCACACGATGAGCACGCGGTCGAAACCCTGGACCTGGAAGCGCATCTCGAGCTTGAGATGACCATCCTGGTAGCGCTGCTGCGCGCTCTTGCGGGTCTTGAGGATGCGACGCACGGTCTGCATCACGTGCGTGGCGATCGACTCGGGCCACAGCGTGTCCACGCCGCGGCCGGGGATCTCCGATTCGCCGGCGTTCACGCCGCGCACCGCGTTGCCGCCCACACAGGAAAGGATGACGCCGTCGCGGCGCACGATCAGCGCCAGGTCGGGAAGGGATTTTGCGATGTCGCTGTCCATGCTCTCTCTTGAAGCGGAAGGCGCGGGACTAACGCGCCTCGCGCAGCACCCGCAGTGCATTCACTGTGTCGTCGCTGCCGCGCGTCGACATGTGCTCGATGATGACACCGTTGGCGATCAGGCCGTCGACATTCGACTCCACGGCCGCGATGACCGAGGACAGCTGCGTGACATGTTCGGTGCCGAACCAGCCGCGCCACGCGTTGCGGCCTCGCTTCGCGCGATACAACGCGAGGTCGGCGATCTTGATCGCCTGTTCCCACGTCACGGCCTCGGGGTTTCCCGGAACGAATGGCAGGCAGGTGAGGCCGATCGAGCAACTGGTGCGCACCACCGCACCACGCGGCAGCACGCACTTCATCTTGGCGATGCGTTCGCGCATGCGCTCGGCGAGCATGCAGGCGTGTTCGACGTGCTGGGCGTGCGCGACGACCACGAACTCGTCGCCGCCCCAGCGGGCGAGTACGTCGTCAGGGCGGATGGCCTGGCGCAGCGTCTTGGCGATCTCGATGATCACGTCGTCGCCCGCGGCATGGCCGTGCTGGTCGTTGATCGGCTTCAGCGCATCGAGGTCGATGATCATGATGGCGAGGCCGGAATTCGCCTTCGCATCGGAGATCAGGCGCGGGAACTGCTGCATGAGAAAACGACGGTTGGCGAGACCGGTCAGCGTGTCCGTGAGGCTCGCCATCTCGAGGCGGCGGTTGGCTTCCTCGAGCTCGCGATTGCGCTGCGCGAGTTCGTACGTGCGGTCGCTGACCTGCTGTTCGAGTTCCATGCGGTGCGCGGCGGCGCGGGCGATGCGGCGCTGCTGCGCGTACCAGACCGTGAGCAGCATGAACGCCGCGATCAGCGTGTAACTCACGAAGGCGATGGGCGAGAGCCAGGGCGAGGGCGCCACGTCGATGGGCAGCGCGAGGTCCTGCGTGCTCCATACGCCGTCGCTGTTGCTGGCGCGCACGCGGAACACATACCGGCCGCCGGGCAGGTTGGTGTACGTCGCTGCGCGGCGCTCGTCGGCGCGTACCCAGGCGTTGTCGAAGCCCTCGAGTTTGTATTCGTAGCGGTTCGCGCGCGGGTCGGCGAAATCGAGCGCCGCGAACTTGAGCGTGATGACGTCTTCCTTGTGACCGAGCGAGAGGCGCTCGATGCGTTCCTCCGGGACGCCGACGATGCCGGGCGTGTTCAGCTTGAGGAACTGCGTGAGCACCACCCGCGGCGGACGCTCGTTGAACTGGAGCACTTCCGGATAGAACGAATTGAATCCGGCGGCGCCGCCGAAGAAGAGCTTGCCCGAGCGATCGCGGTAGTGCGCGCCAAAGTTGAATTCTTCGGCCTTCAGGCCATGGAGACGATGGAAACGCTGGACCGCGTTGGTGCGCGGGTCGAGGCGCGCAATCCCGAAGTTCGTGCTGATCCAGATGTTGCCGGTGCCGTCCGCGCGCAGGCCGTAGACCGTGTTGTTGGGAAGGCCCTGCGCTTCGGAGTAGTTCGAGAAGCGGAGGTTGCCGGGAGCCTCGGCCGGGTTCACGACCCGGTCGAGTCCACCGCCCTGCGTACCGATCCAGACACCGCCGGAGTCGTCGACGAGGATCGTGTAGATGGAGTCGGAGCTCAGCGTGTCGAGTCGCTTGGCGTCACGCTTGTAGTAGTGGAGCCGACGCGTCTTGATGTCCCAGACGTTGAGGCCATCGCCATCCGTGCCGATCCAGACGTGTCCCGAGCGATCGCGGGCCAGCGCCGTGATGCGACCGCTCGACAGGTGCAGGCCGTCCTCGGGTCCTTCGCGCAAGTTGTCGAATCGACGGTTGCGTGCGTCGAAGCGCGAGATGCCGCCACCGAACGTTCCCACCCATAACTGGCTGTCGACCTCGAGAAGGCTCATCACGCCGGTCGCGCCGAGCGTGGTCGGCACGGCCGGATCGTGCGTGAAGACTTCGGATTTCAGCGTGGCCGGGTCGACGCGATTGAGACCGCCGCCCATGGTTCCGACCCACACGGCGCCATCGCCCGCCTCGAGCATCGCCATGACGCGATCGTCGCTCAAACTACCGCGCACCCCGTTCTGGTGGCGGAAAGGAGTGACACGATTCGTCGCGCGGTCGAGCAGGTTGATGCCGTTGCCGAAAGTACCGATCCAGAGGCGTCCGAGCTTGTCCTCGGCAAACGACGTGATGTTGCGGTCGGTGAAGCCTTCTTCGGTGCTCGCACGGAAGTGGCCGAACGACCAGGTGCGCGGATTCCATTTCGCGAGGCCGCCGGACTTGGTGCCTATCCAGAGCGAACCGCCGCGGTCCTCGAAGAGCGAAACGATGTAGTCGTCGGGCAGCGAGCGCGGTTCGGCCGGATCGCGGTGATAACTCGAGAAGGTTTCGGTGGCGGCGTCGAACCACGCGAGGCCGTTGATGAGGCCTACCCACAGGCGGCCCTGGGTGTCGATGAGCAGCGACTGCACGCGGTTGTCGGGCAGGTTCGTGGCGTCCGGGCCCTGGCGATACACGCGCCAGCGATCGCCGCGCGGATCGTAGCGGCCGAGGCCGGCGTCGGTTCCCACCCACACCATGCCGTCGGGAGATTCGATCAGCGCGCGCACGCGCAGCGGTTGTCCGTGCGGCACGAGGTCCGGCGGCAGGCCGAGACGCGTGACGTCGAGGTTGGCGGCCGAGAGTCGATCGAGGCCGCGCGCGGTGCCGAGCAGCGTATCGCCGTTGCGAAGGTGCGCGATGCTGAAGATCGCGTCGTCGGAAATGGAATTCGATTCCACGGGTGAGTAACGGATGCGACGCAACTCGCCACTGCGGGCGTCGAAGATCGCGACGCCGGCATCGCGCGACGCAATCCAGAGGCGGCCGAGCCGGTCACGCGCCATGACACGAACGCGCTGGAGGTCCACGGCGTCACGCAACGGCGCCGGCGCACTAAGCCTGCCGGTCCCGGCGTCGCGGAAGACCACGCCGCCGCCGTCGGTGCCGATCCAGAGGCCGTCTTCGCTCGTGACCAGCGACTGGATCCAGCCGTTCGGCAGCGTTTCCTCGTCGCCGCGTTCATGACGAAGCTGGCGGAACTCGTAACCGTCGAAACGGTTGAGGCCGTCCTCGGTGCCGAACCACATGAAGCCTTCGCTATCCTGGACGATCGCGGTCACATCCTGTTGCGACAGACCTTCTTCGAGGCTGTATCGCTCGACGCTCAGGGGTGGAGTCGCCTGCGCGGACAAGGAGAGGGTGCAGGCGAGCGCCGCGAACTTGACGCGCGCGCAAAAGCTGACGTGCCGGCGATTTCCCCGTGTTATTGACATTGACCCAGGCTACGAACGACTCCAGTCCACATCGTAGAGGCGGGGGTCCCGACGCTATGTGACTGACGTCGAATGCATTGCGTGCCGTGCCCCGGGATTGAGCACTACCACGCGATAAGTGTGAAACGCATCACACGGCCTGACCCTTCTTAGACCCAATCCGCCGTGGCGATGCCCCTGTCGGCTGCGGCGCGCCGGGCCGCGATCGAGCCGTTGACGAGGAGGCCATGCCGGGCCGCGGCGAGGTGCGGCAGATCCGATTCGCTGTTGCCGTACGCGAACACTTCGGTGTCATGGCGTTCGTTGACGAGTTCGCGAAGGCACTTCGTCTTCTCGGCGCCGAGACGGTTGGGCGTCGTGAGCGTGCCGTCGAGACGATCGCCATTCCATGCCACGCCTGTGCAGATCACCTGGTCGAAGCCGAGTTGCCTGCCGAACTCCGGCACGTAGAAGTCGACGCTGGCCGACATGAGCACGAGGTAGTGGCCTCGATCCCGGTGGCGGCGGATGGTCGCGAGCGCCTCCCGGAAGCATCGGTGCTCGATGGTGTCGCGCACGAACGCGACACTCGCCGCGTCGAGCGTGCTGCGCGGCGTGCCGCGCAGCGTGGCACGCAGCAGCGATTGCTTGAGCGCGCCACGGTCGCGATCGACTAGATAGCGCAACGCGCCCGGCACCACGCCGATGAGACGCAGCAGGTTCCAGGGACGGCGGGCGAGCTGCCGCAACACCAGCGGAAACAGCGTGTCGCGATGGGTAATGGTTCCGTCGAGGTCGAATACGGCGATGGGCATCGGGCCGCGATGTTAGCAGTGTGTCCCGCCACGATTCGCCACAATTGCGCCGCGGCATTGACCCGATTGCTGCCGACACTTCGTTGCTCCATCCAAGTGCCGGGGAGAGAGCGATGTCCGAAAGGTTCAGATTCATTCCGCCGTTGCTGGCCAAGTTGCTGGTGATCGGCTTTCTCATCGTGATGCTGCTGGTGCCGTTGGCCCAGGTGGAAAACCTGGTGGGCGAACGTGTCGGCATGCGCCGGACGGCTGCGCAGCGCGTGGCTGAATCCTGGGGCGGAATCCAGACCACGGCCGGAGTGCTGCTGGCGATTCCCGTCGAGACCACGCGGGTCGTGATCGAACAATCCGTCGCCGGTCGCGAGACGCAACGCACCGAAGTGGATCGAAACGTCCTCTACGTGTTGCCGGACACGCTCAAGGTCGATGCCAACGCGGACCTGTCGACGCGCGCGGTCGGCTTGTACGAATCCCCGGTGTACACCGCGCATGTGCAGGTTTCGGGCGA
>Ga0315912_10005065_pt1 | contig 12212 bp, 9 predicted proteins | sample VfabasoilMG_FD_204469 | JGI IMG/M metagenome (GOLD analysis project Ga0315912, IMG submission 204469) | Garden soil microbial communities collected in Santa Monica, California, United States - V. faba soil | ecosystem: Environmental > Terrestrial > Soil > Garden | place: USA: California... | reverse complement strand
GCTCTCGCAAAAAGACTACGTCCGCGCCGGTTTTAACGGCGAGTTTGTTGATGGTCATACGTTTATCGCCGACTCGTTCGCGCATGGCGCGATCGCCGCGGTCGCGCGTTTGGATCGCGTCATAGGCGATCCGGAGTTGGAAAAACTGAAAGATCGATTGTTGTTGGTCGACGATGCGATCGCCGCGTTGCAGCAACTGGCGCATCGCGTCTATGTCGCGTGGGGTAAACCGGTGGTTGCGATCACGGGCAGCGCCGGGAAGACGACGGCGAAAGAGTTGACGGCCCATGTGCTGAAGAGCGCGGGTCATCGCGTGTTGAAGAGTGAACGCAATTACAACAACGGGCTTGGATTACCGTTGTCGGTTTTGCGAATGGTGAGTGAAGGGCGCTTGCCCGAGCAGTTTGATCTCGCGGTTCTGGAAATGGGTATGTCGTCGCCAACACACGAGATTCAGCGGCTGTGTCGCATCACGCCGCCGGACGTTGCCGTGGAGTTGATGGTGGCGCCGGTGCATCTCGAGTATCTCGGATCGATCGAGAACATCGCCGCCGCGAAGGCCGAACTGATCGAGGGACTGAAACCGGAAGGCATTGCGGTGCTGAACGCCGACGACGCGCTCGTGATGAAGATGCGCGAGAAGCACAGCGGCCGCGTTTTGACGTTTGGCATCGATAACGACGCCGATATTTCGGCGACTGACATCGACACCGGAGCGCTCGGACAGATCTCGTTTCGTTTGCGCACGCCGTTGGGCGAGGCGCAGGCGTCGCTGGCGATGAGTGGCCGGCACAATCTGAGCAACGCGCTCGCCGCTGCGGCAGTGGGCACGGCGTTCGACATACCGACGGAAGAGATCGCGGCTGCGTTGAAAACAGCGCAGTCGCCAAAAATGCGTGGTGAGATCTTTGATTTTGCGGCCGGGTTTACGGTCATCGACGATTCGTACAACTCGAATCCGCGATCGTTGCTGAACATGGTGCGGACAATGGCGGACGCCGGTCAGAATCGAAAGCGTTTGATCGTCGTAGCAGGCGAGATGCTCGAACTCGGTCCGGACGAAGCTTTGTTGCATCGTGCGGCGGGACGTGAGATCGCCGAGGCCCGCGTGAATGTGTTGTGGGGCGTTCGTGGTCTGGCGAAGGCAATCACGGATGGCGCCGCGGAAGCAGGATTGGCAACGACAAGATTCTTCGAGTCGTCCGCGGAAGCAGCGGAGGAGATTGTCAAGGAGGTGAAAGAAGGCGATCTGATTTTAGTAAAGGGCTCGCGCGGCGTGGCCACCGAAAAGGTGGTGAACGCCCTGCGTGCCCGTTTCCCATTGGCCGGTGATGACGTTAGAAACTGACAGCCGAAAGCGCCAATCAGTAATTGGCAATTGGCAATCGGCAATACCGAGATGATCTATTACCTCCTTTACGAACTGGTCTACGGCCATTTCAAGGACAAAGACTGGTATCTCATCAAGGCGCTTAACGTTTTTCAGTACGTCACGTTTCGCACCGCCTACGCGACGATCACCGCGCTGCTGATCTCGCTCTTTTTTGGCGGCAAGCTGATCGAGGCGCTGCGCAAGTGGAACGTCGGTCAACAGATTCGCGAAGAAGGTCCGCAGGGCCACATGGTCAAACGCGGCACGCCGACGATGGGAGGCGTGCTGATCGTTGGTTCGGTCCTGATCTCGACGCTTTTGTGGGCGCGACTGTCCAGCATCTACGTTTGGACCGCGATGATTGCGACGTTGGCGTTTGCGGCGATCGGTTTCATCGATGACTACTCGAAGATGGCGAAGCAGCGCAGTCTCGGGTTGACCGGAAGACAGAAGTTGTTGGCCCAGGCGCTGGTGGCGGTGGCTGTTTGGGCTGTGCTCTTTGCATCGACGAGATTTTGGGGTGGCAACGACTACTCGTGGAACTTCAGCATTCCGTTTATCAAAGCAACGGCCAGGCCTGATGGTCCAAGTTTCATCGGCCCCTATCTGTATTTGGTGTTGATCGCCGTCGTGCTTTTGGGATCGTCAAACGCCGTGAATTTGACTGACGGCCTGGACGGGCTTGCTATCAGCGTGACAGTGATCGCGATGGGTGCGTTGACGGGTTTCACTTACATCACCAGCGACGCGCGTTGGGCCAACTATTTGGAGCTGACTCACCGGCCCGAGGCAGCGGAGTTAACGGTCTTTTGCGGCGCGATGGTCGGTGCAAGTCTCGGGTTTCTCTGGTACAACGCGCCGCCCGCGCAGGTGTTCATGGGTGACGTTGGGAGCCTCGCCATCGGTGGGGCGATGGGAACAGTCGCGGTGCTCACGAAGCAGGAGTTTATGCTGCTGATGGTGGGCGGCGTTTTCGTCATCGAGGCGTTTTCAGTGATGTTGCAAGTGAGTGTGTTCAAGATGACGAAGCGAACGACGGGCACCGGCAGGCGTTTATTCAAGATGACGCCGTTGCATCATCACTTCGAGATGCAGGACTGGAAGGAGTCGAAGATCGTATTTCGCTTTTTGATCCTGGCGATCCTGTTTGCGTTGCTGAGTCTGTCGACGTTGAAGCTTCGCTAAGGAAGAGGTCATTGGTCATATATCATTTGACATTTCTCATTTGTCATTGAAGGAGATCAAAAACCCGCTTTAAACCAAATGAAAAATGACAAATGTCAAATGATATATGACCAATGAAAAGGTTTTGATAATCGGCGCGGCGCGGAGTGGGATTGCCGCGGCGAAATTTCTGGTTGAACAGGGCGCGACCGTGGCGCTGAACGACCGGAAGCCGTTGGACCAGTGGTCGGCGGAGGCGCTGGCGTTGAAAGAGTTGGGTGTTGGGTTGTTGCCGGGCGAGCCGTCGAGTTGGTTGCTCGATCACATCGAGTTGCTGGTTGTCAGTCCGGGCGTGCCGTCGACGATCATTCCGATTCGTTATGCGGAGCGGGCCGGGGCGGAAGTTATTGGCGAGATCGAACTCGCCGCTCGTTATTTGAAAGGACGGATCATTGCGATCACCGGCAGCAACGGCAAAACGACGACGACGACGCTGATTGGCGAACTGCTGCGCGACGCAGGGTTGCCGGTCCAGGTCGGCGGAAACATCGGCAAGCCGTTGATCTCGATGGTTGAAGATTCACGTGACGACGGTTGGACGGTCGTTGAGTTGTCGAGTTTTCAGTTGGAGACGATCAAGACGTTTCATCCGACGATCGCGATTGTTTTGAACGTGACGCCGAATCACATGGATCGTTACGAGACGTTCAATGATTATGCGGCTGCGAAACATCGTATCTTCATGAACCAGACGCCGGACGACGTTGCGGTGTTGAATGCTGATGATGAAACGGTTTCGTCGTGGGCGAGTGGGTTGCGAGCGCGGGTGATGTATTTCAGTGTTCGCAAAGAGCTGAGGGACGGAGTTTTTCTGCGTGGCAATGAGTTGGTTTGTGGCGATCGGGTTTTATTGCGAGTGAATGAATTGAAACTGCGCGGTTTGCACAACGTCGAGAACGTGGCGGCTGCTCTTGCGGCGGGTATCTTTGCGGGCGCGGGCGTTGATTCGATGGCGGCGACGGCGAAAGAGTTCAATCCGGTCGAGCACCGGCTAGAGTTTGTGGCTGAGATCGAGGGCGTCAGGTTTTACAACGACTCGAAAGCCACGAGTGTTGATGCAACGGTGAAAGCTTTGGAAGCATTCACGCAGGATGACGGAAAAGTTGTTTTGATTCTCGGCGGCCGAGGAAAGAAAGCGCCGTACGAACCGCTCGCACCTCTCGTGAAATCGAAAGTTCGGAAACTCGTTTTGATCGGTGAAGATGCACAGACGATCGCAAAAGAATTGGGTGGCTTTGGATCTTTTGAATTCGCGTCAAATATGAACGATGCGGTTGCGCGTTCGTTCAAAGCGGCGGAAAAAGGCGACGTGGTTTTACTCGCGCCGGCATGCGCGAGCTTCGATATGTTCGAGAGTTTTGAGCATCGCGGGAAAGTGTTCAAAACCGCGGTGGCGGATTTGCAATAGATGGCACGGAAACTGGCTCCAGACAAATGGCTCTTCGCTGCGACGACGGGACTCGCGTTGTTTGGTCTCGTAATGGTCTACAGCGCCTCGGCCGTGATCGCTGAGCGGGATAACGGAAACCAGTTTTACTACGTGATCAAGCAGGGTGTTTGGGTTGCGATCGGTTTTGGCGTGATGCTGCTGATGATGCAGTTCAACTATCAACAACTAAAGAACCGCCGCCTGGTCTATGGCCTGCTTTTTCTCTGCACGATCGCGTTGCTCGGCGTGTTTGCCTTTAGTCCGGTTAACGGCGCGCATCGCTGGTTGAAGTTTCCCGGGTTTTCTATGCAGCCGTCGGAGATGTCGAAACTCGCGCTGACGATTTTTCTCGCCTACTTCCTCGAGAAACGCGCGGGTGAAGAAGGAGATCTCTGGCGCACGTTTTTGCCGTGCGGAATCGTCACCGGCTGGCTGGCCGCGCTCGTCGTGATCGAACCGGACTTCGGCACCGCGATGATGCTGGTGCTGATCTTCACCGTTGTGATCTACACCGCCGGCGCGCGCGTGTTGCACCTGGCGATGGCGGCCGCGCCCGCGCTGATAGTGGCTGCCGGGTTGTTGATTTTCGTGCCGTGGCGGTTGAAGAGGTTGATTACGTTTCTCGATCCATGGGCCGATCAACAGGGCGCCGGTTTTCAGGTGGTCCAATCGCTGATCGCGATCGGCTCGGGAGGATCGAACGGCCTGGGGTTCGCGCAAGGGAAACAGAAGATGCTGTTTCTCCCGTTCGCGCATTCGGATTTCATTTTCGCCGTGATCGGCGAGGAGTTGGGACTGGTCGGAGCGCTGGCGGTGCTCGCGGTGTTCGCGCTGTTTCTCTGGCGCGGCGTGCGGACGGCGTTACTCGCGCCCGATCGCTTTGGGATGTTGTTGAGTTTTGGGATCGTGACCAGCATCGTCGTGCAGGCGCTCTTCAACATGAGCGTCGTGCTTTCGCTGGTGCCGACAAAGGGGATTCCGCTGCCGTTTATCTCTTACGGCGGATCGTCGCTGGTGCCGACGCTGGCGGCGGTAGGGATTCTGCTCAACATTTCCCAGCATGCGAGCGGGAACATTGCCGACTTCAAATTGCCAATTGCCAATTTTAAAAAGTTCGACGAGCGCATAAATCGGCAATCGGCAATTGGCAATTGGCAATGAGAGTGCTGATCGCTGCCGGCGGCACTGGCGGACACATTTATCCCGGCATTGCGGTTGCGCAGGAGATCATGCGACGCGACGCCGGCTCGAAAGTGCGATTCGTCGGCACGGCGCGCGGGCTCGAAACACGGCTGGTGCCGCAAGCGGGATTTGAGTTGTCGCTCATTGACAGTGCGGGTTTGAAGAACGTCGGCCGCATAGCGCAAATGCGCGGAATGGTCCTGCTGCCGAAGAGTTTTGTCTCGGCGTGGAACGTCATCCGGCAGTTCAAGCCTGACGTTGTCGTCGGCGCCGGTGGATATGTTTCAGGGCCGGTGGTGCTGATGGCGGCGTTAACGAATCGGCCCACGCTCGTGATGGAGTCGAACGCGCTGCCGGGTTGGACCAACCGCACGTTGGCGCGCTTCGTCGATTGTGCCGCGGTTTCGTTCGATCAGGCGTTGCCGTACTTTCGCGGCAAAGGCGTCGTCACCGGAAACCCGGTGCGGCGAGAGTTTTTTGAAGTGCCGGCGAAGCAGCGAGAGCCGGGGAAGTTGTCTTTATTGATCTTCGGTGGTTCGCAGGGAGCGCGGGCCATCAACGAAGGGATGATCGCGGCGTTGCCGAACCTGGAAAGTTTGAAGACGGCGCTGCGGATCAAGCATCAGACCGGCCCGGCTGATTTTGAAAAGGTGAAGACGGCGTACGTTGCTGCCGGTTGGGAACAGCATGCTGACGTGCGTAGTTATATTGACAACATGATGGACGACTTCGCCGCGGCGGACCTGGTGATCTGTCGCGCCGGAGCGACGACGACGGCGGAACTGATCGCCGCCGGTAAGGCGTCGATCATGATTCCGTTTCCGTTCGCTGCTGACGACCATCAGCGAAAGAATGCGGAGGCGATGGAAGCGGCGGGTGCGTCGCGAATGATCCTGCAGCAGGATTTGAGTGGTGAGCGATTAGCGAAAGAGATCGGTGTTTTTATTGATTCAGAAAAGCTCGATGATATGGAGCAAGCGAGCCGTAAGTTAGCGCATGGTGATGCAGCGGGGAGCGTCGTAGATTTGCTTGAGCAGTTAAGCCACAAAAAGGCACAAAGTACAAAGAACTAAGTACAAAGCACCAGGAAGATGTTTCGCAGAATTCAACATATCCATTTTGTCGGTATCGGAGGCATCGGCATGTCCGGTATCGCCGAGGTTTTGGTCAACCTCGGCTTTCACGTCTCCGGTTCCGACCTGAAGCGCTCGACCGTTACCGATCGACTGCAAAAAATGGGTATTGAGTTCTTTGAAGGTCACAGCGCGGAGAACGTGGGCCAACCGCATGTCGTCGTCCGCTCCACCGCCGTTCGCGACGATAATCCGGAGGTTGTTCAGGCGCAACGCCGTTCGATTCCCGTGATCGCGCGCGCCGAGATGCTCGCCGAGTTGATGCGGCTCAAGCCGCACACGGTTGCGGTCGCCGGCTCACATGGAAAGACGACGACGACTTCGATGGTCGCAACTGTGTTGGGCCACGCCGGCCTCGATCCGACGATGGTTGTCGGCGGTGTCGTCGGCGCTTTTGGTTCGAACGCGCACCTGGGAACGAGCGACCTGATGGTTGTCGAAGCCGACGAGAGCGACCGATCGTTTTTGATGTTGACGCCGACGATCGCCGTCGTGACCAACATCGATCGCGAGCACATGGATTACTACCACGACATGGACGACGTGCGGATGTGCTTCGCTAATTTCGTCAACAAGGTGCCGTTTTACGGTTCGTCTGTGTTGTGTCTCGACGATCCCAACGTGCAGGCGATCATTCCGTTGCTCGAACGACGTCGTTTGACCTACGGACTGAGCGCGCAGGCTGACGTTTCCGCGCACGGCATCCGGCACGACAGCAATTTCGGATCGAGTTTCAACGTGTGGCGCGGTGCGGATGTTGTCGGCGAGATGGTGCTGCGTGTGCCGGGAGTTCACAACGTTTACAACGCGCTTGCGGCGATCGCGGTTGGGTTTGAATTGGAAGTGCCGTTTGAAAAGATCGTCGAGGGTTTGCACAGCTTCACTGGCGCCGGGCGTCGTTTCCAGGCGAAAGGCGAAGTGAATGGCGTGCTCGTAGTTGATGATTACGGACATCATCCGACCGAGATTCGCGCCACGCTCGCGGCGGCGAAACTCGGTTCGGGCGGCAGGCGCATTGTTGTTTTGTTTCAACCGCACCGTTACTCGCGTACGCATGATCTGATGCAGGAGTTTGCGCGTTCATTCAACAACGCCGACGTGCTGTTCATCACGGACATTTACGCCGCCAGCGAGGATCCGATTGAAGGTGTCACTGCCGAAGCGCTGACGAATGCCATCAAGCGCTTCGGTCACAAAGACGTCAACTACATCGGCGAGCTCGAAAACGCCGCGCCCGCTTTGCGCGAACGTGTTCAGCCGGGCGATCTCGTGTTGACGCTGGGTGCAGGGACAGTGAATCGCGTTAGTGAACAGTTATTGAGCCTTTTACGAGATTCTTAATTTGACTGAATTTGATTCTAATCCGTGTTCCAAACGTGACGAGGCGCTCGAAGAGATCGCCCAGCGACTCGGCGTGCGCGCCGAACGCGGACGCCGGTTTGCTGAATTGACGAGTTTGCGAGTCGGCGGCGCGATCGATTGGGTCATCTCTCCTGAAACGGAAGAAGAAGCAGCCGCGATCGTTTACGAGTTGGACCAGGCCGGCATCGGCTGGCGTCCGTTGGGTTCGGGCAGCAACGTGCTGGCCGACGATCACGATCATCACTACGTCGTGTTGAGTTTGAGCGAGATGAAAGGCGAAGTGCGATTCGACGGTGATTGCGTTTCCGTGAGCGCAGGTTATTCGTTGCCGCGTTTGTGTATCGACGTCGCTCGCCAGGGATTGTCGGGAATCGAAGGTCTCGGCGGCATTCCGGGAACAGTCGGCGGCGCGTTGTGGATGAATGCCGGCGCTTACGGTCACGAGATCGGAACAGTCACGGAAACCGTGCGCGTTGCTCGTGAAGGAAAAGTTATCGACGTCGCCGGCGAGAGTATTGAGTGGAACTACCGTCACACGTCGTTCAAAGACGGCGAACTCCTGCTCGGCGCGACGCTGCGTCTCAAACCGGATGATCCGGAACAGATCAAAGCGCGCATGGACGACGCGAAGAAACGGCGGCTCGCAACGCAGCCGCACGGCTCGCGTTCCGCCGGTTGTTTCTTCAAGAACCCGCCAGCGAGCACGATCGGCACCGGAAAGATGATCGACGAGATGGGAATGAAAGGTCAGCGTCGCGGCAGCGCCATTGTCTCGCCGGTCCATGCGAACTTCATCGTCACCGAGGGTGAAAACGCGCGCGCCGAAGATGCGCTCGCGCTGGCCGAAGAGATCCGCGAGCGCGTCAGACGCGAACAAGGGATCGAACTGGAATATGAAGTCGAACTTTGGCGTGCAAAGCCTGAGCCACGGATAGACACGGATAGGACGGATCAGAGCGGAGAGAGGGAGTAAGCACGTTGAAAGAACAAGTTATCGCTCAGAAAGTGGGCAATCGAACCGGCATAGGTAAAAACAAATCGGCCGTGGGCCAACGACCGGCCAAACGCGATCGCGAGCCGGGCGAAAGCATCGCCGCGCGCTTGCGATCTCTCGTGACTTACGTTCCGCTCGCGCTCCGCATCGGTGTGCTGGCAATCGTGGGCCTGGTCGCTCTTGTTGGTTATCGTGCCGCTGCGTCTGCCGACTTCTTCCGCGCTCGCAAAGTTGAAACACGCGGAGCGGTGCGCGCCTCGAACGAAGATATCAAAACCACTGTGCTGCGCGACGTTGCTGAGACGGGCGTGTGGCGCGCGGATCTCGAACAGGTCAGCAAACATCTCGAACGTTTGCCGTGGGTTCGCACAGCCGTTGTCACACGTGTGTTGCCGGACGGCATTCGCGTGCGCATCACCGAACGCCAACCGCAGGCGGTCGTACGCACCAACTCCGGCCGCTTTATCTGGGTAGATGACGACGCTGTTTACCTCGGTGAAATGTCGCCGGCGGACCAGATGCCGTCGTTCTTCCTGCGTGGCTGGAACGAAGAAGATTCGAGCGCCGCGCAAGCTGAGAATCGCGACCGCGTGAAGAAGTTTCTCGAACTGCAACGCGAGTGGCAGACGCAAGCGCTGGCCGAGCGCGTGAGTGAAGTGAACCTGCTCGATCTGCGCGACGTGCGCGTCCAGCTCGCCGGCGACGATTCGCAGATCGAGATTCGTCTCGGCGGTCAGGATCAAGGCGAGCGACTCAAGAAAGCTTTGAACGTTCTCGACGCACAGCGGCAGACCGCTCGTGGTCCATTGATTAGTTACATCGATCTATCGCAGGGAAAGAGGGCAGTCGTCGGTCTCGTGACCGGCAACCAGATCACTGACGGATCAGAGTCTGTGCGCAGATAGTCGCTTCCAGGAGCAACCCCGATGGCCAAACGCACGCAACACACAATCGGTCTCGACATAGGGACAAGCAAGGTGACGTGTATTGCCGGCGAACCAGGTGAGGGCGGGTTGTTGGAAGTCGTCGGCATCGGCGAAGCAGAAGCGCGCGGCTTGCGCAAGGGTGTGATCGTCAATCCCGACGCAGCGGTCGACGCGATCAAGAAGGCGGTTGAAGAAGCAGAACGAATGAGCGGACTCGAAGCGGAAGAAGTCACGATCAATCTCGCGGGATCGCACATCCTTGGTTTCAACGGCCAGGCGATCGTTGCCGTGTCTGGTCGTGACCGCGAGATCGTCGCTGAAGACGTGCGCCGCGCGATCGATTCCGCTTGTGCGATTCAACTTCCGGCCGGACGCGAGATCGTCGATCGACTGCCGCAGGAATTCATCGTCGACGATCAGGACGGCATCAACGATCCGGTGGGAATGATCGGCGCGCGACTCGCCGTTAAGGTCCACATCGTCACCAGTCCCGTCACTGCGCGACAGAACGCGATCAATGCCGTGAACCGCGCCGGACTCGTCGTCGCCGACATGGTTCTGGAGCAATTGGCGGCCGCGGAGGCGACGCTAACTGAAGACGACAAAGAGTTTGGCGCTGCGCTCGTGGACGTCGGCGCGGAGACGACGGGACTGATCATTTATCAGCGCGGCGCGGTCCAGCACACGGCTGTGTTTCCACTCGGCGGATCGCATTTCACTAACGACATCGCCTTCGGTCTGCGCACGCCGATCCCGGAAGCAGAGAAGATCAAACGGACAGTCGGCTGCGCTTGCAGCAGTTCGTTGAGCGAGATGGAGCGCGGCGAGTTGGTTGACGTGCCTTCTGTCGGCGGACGTCCACCACGACAACTCTCGCGACAGATACTCTGCGACATCCTGCAACCACGCGCGGAAGAAGTGTTGATGCACGTTGCCGACGAGATCAAAGACGCAGGTTGGGAACGTCAACTCTCGAGTGGCGTAGTGCTCACCGGCGGAGGTGCTTTGCTGAACGGCATGACTGAGATCGCCGAACAGGTTTTCGATGCGCCGGTGCGACTCGGTTATCCCGAACGTGATCGTTTCGGCGGGTTGATTGAAGACATTCAGAGCCCGGCATGGGCAGCCGCGGCAGGACTCGCGTTGCTGGCTTATCGCACGCAGGCCGCGGAGATTCGCACAGGCGTCAGCAGGCGCGGATCTACGGGCAAACTAACGCATTTCGTATCACGATTTAAAAATCGTTTCGGTAGTATTTTCTGACAAGTTGTTGTATGCTTGCGCCCCGGTTGCACAAGATATTGTCCGCAAGATATCGGTGCCCATGGCTCAAGAAACCCAACATAGACGGAAGCGGCCTTGGAAGCCATCCCGATTCGGGAGAGAGGGACTAAATATGACACCGGACACTCGTCAACCCGGCACCGGCATTAATATTTTTATAGATGATGATCCGCCACTCACGGGAGCGCGGATAAAAGTGATCGGCATCGGCGGCGGGGGCAGCAATGCAGTCAATCGCATGATCGAGGCCGGTATCGAAGGTATCGAATTTCTCGTTGCCAACACAGACCTTCAGGCGCTGAAGCGTTCGCGAGCGCCAATCAAGATCCAACTCGGCAGTCGTTTGACCAAGGGACTCGGCGCGGGCGCTGATCCCAACGTCGGACGTGAAGCCGCACTCGAAGACACTGACAAGATCATTGAAGTACTCGAAGGCGCCGACATGGTCTTCGTGACGACTGGTCTCGGCGGCGGCACCGGCACTGGCGGCGCGCCGATCATCGCGTCGCTCGCAACCGAGCTCGACGCGTTGACGGTTGCTGTCGTGACCAAGCCGTTTCACTTCGAAGGACGACGACGCATGCAACAGGCGGATCAAGGTCTGCGTGAATTGCGCGAGTGTGTCGATACAGTGATCACGATCCCGAACGAGCGATTGCTTCACACTGTCGATCGCGGCGTGTCGCTGTCCGACTCGTTTCGCGTTGCCGACGACGTGTTGCGTCAGGCAGTGCAGGGCATCAGCGATCTGATCACTGTCCCTGGTTTGATCAATCTCGACTTCGCTGACGTGAAGTCGATCATGCAGGGAATGGGAATGGCTTTGATGGGCGCTGGTCGTGCAACCGGCGAGAACCGCGCGATCGAAGCGACGCAGCAGGCTATCTCGTCGCCGTTGCTCGAGGAAGCAACGATACAAGGCGCGAAAGGTGTTTTGATCAATATCACCGGCGGACCCGATCTGACGTTGTTTGAAGTCAACGCTGCTTCGTCGATCATTCGCGAATCGGCTGACGACGATGCAAACATCATCTTCGGCGCAGTCATCGATGAGAACATGACCGACGAGATGAAGATCACGGTGATCGCAACTGGTTTCGACAAGGAATCGGCTTCAGTTGCGACAGCGGCGTCGACCACGACGATGCCGGTTCAACCATCTCGCTTCGTCAGCCGGCCGGCTGATGATCTCCCGCGGCCGATGATGGCGAACCCGCGAGTTGATGATCTCGACGTACCGACTTTTATCCGCAAGAAGGCTGACTAAAGCACCCCTTTATCCGTGTTATCCGTGTACCTAACGCGG
>Ga0315912_10005064_pt1 | contig 12212 bp, 9 predicted proteins | sample VfabasoilMG_FD_204469 | JGI IMG/M metagenome (GOLD analysis project Ga0315912, IMG submission 204469) | Garden soil microbial communities collected in Santa Monica, California, United States - V. faba soil | ecosystem: Environmental > Terrestrial > Soil > Garden | place: USA: California... | reverse complement strand
TCGTCGACGTCCCGACCTCGTCGGTCGCGCTCGCGGTCGCGAAGATCACGGCGGACAAGGGCAAGGCCTTCCTCGTCTCGGGAGCCGCCACCGCGGATCTCTCCGGGAAGTCGTGCAACGCGAACACGATCCACTGGACGTACGACACGTGGAACCTCGCGAACGGCACCGGCAGCGCGATCGTGAAGACCGGGGGCGACAGCTGGTTCTTCCTGACGGCGGACTATGCCTTCGGCCACGCGCTCGAGCGCGACACCGAAGCGGTCGTGATCAAGAACGGCGGCAAGGTCCTCGGCAAGGTCCGCCATCCCTTCCCCTCCGCCGACTTCTCCTCGTTCCTGCTGCAGGCGCAGCAGTCGAAGGCGAAGATCATCGGTCTCGCCAACGCCGGCGCCGACACGACCAACGCGATCAAGCAGGCCGCCGAGTTCGGCATCGTGAAGGGCGGCCAGAGCCTCGCGGGAATGCTCGTCTTCATCAGCGACGTGCACGCGCTCGGCCTCGACAAGGCGCAGGGCCTGATCTTCACGGAGACCTGGTACTGGGACAAGGACGACGCCTCGCGCGCCTGGGCGAAGAAGTTCGCCGCGGGCAACGGCGGCAAGTACCCGACGATGGTGCAGGCCGGCGTGTACTCCGCCGTGACGCACTACCTGAAGGCCGTGAACGCCCTCAAGTCCGACGACGGCACCAAGGTGATCGCCGAGATGAAGAAGATGCCCACCGACGATCCGCTCTTCGGCAAGGGAATGGTCCGCGCCGACGGCCGCAAGATCCACCCGGCGTATCTCGTGGAGGTGAAGAAGCCGTCCGAGTCCAAGGGCCCGTACGACTACTACAAGATCCGCGCGACGATCCCGGCCGACCAGGCGTTCCGCCCGATGGCCGACGGCGGCTGCCCGCTGGTGGCGGCGGCGCCCGCGGCGGCACCGAAGAAGTAACGACCCCGGCGTAGAACGATGCCCGACGCGATTTTCGGCATCCCGACCGGCGCCTTGCTGGGCCAGCTCCTCATCGGGCTGATCAACGGCTCGTTCTACGCCCTCCTTTCGCTGGGGCTCGCGGTGATCTTCGGGCTCCTCAACATCATCAACTTCACGCACGGCGCCCAGTACATGCTGGGTGCCTTCTGCGCGTATTTCCTCCTCAACAAGGCGGGACTCGGCTACTGGTGGGCGCTGGCGGTCGTGCCGCTCGTCGTGGGATTGAGCGGCGTCATCATCGAGCGGCTGATGCTCTCTCGGCTCTACAAGCTCGATCACCTGTACGGCCTGCTGCTCACGTTCGGCCTCGCGCTCGTCATCCAGGGCATCTTCAGGCAGCAATTCGGCTCGGCGGGCCTGCCGTACGCGATGCCGGAGAGTCTCGTCGGCGGCTACAACCTGGGCTTCATGTACCTGCCGATGTACCGCGGCTGGGTCATCGTCGCGTCGCTCGCGATCTGCATCACGACCTGGTTCATGATCGAGCGGACCAAGCTCGGCTCGTACCTGCGCGCGGCGACGGAGAACCCGACGCTGGTGCAAGCCTTCGGCGTGAACGTCCCGCGCATGATCACGCTGACCTACGGGATCGGGGTGGGGCTCGCGGCGCTCGCCGGCGTCTTCGCGGCACCGATCTACCAGGTGAGCCCGCTGATGGGCGGGGACCTCATCATCGTCGTCTTCGCCGTCGTCGTGATCGGCGGGATGGGATCGATCATGGGGTCGATCATCACCGGCTTCGCGCTCGGCGTCATCGAGGGCCTCACCAAGGTCTTCTTCCCCGAGGCCTCGAACACCGTGATCTTCGTGATCATGGCGATCGTCCTCATGATCCGGCCCCAGGGCCTCTTCGGGCAGCGCTGATGGCCGAGCCCACCGCACCGCAGACCCAGCGCGACGAGGCCTTCGAGGCGCGGCTGCACCGCAACTTCTTCATCGCCATGGTGGCGTTCTTCGTGGCGGCGCCGTTCGTCATCTACCCGGTGTTCCTGATGAAGGCCCTGTGCTTCGGGCTCTTCGCCTGCGCCTTCAACCTGCTGATCGGGTTCGGCGGCCTGCTTTCCTTCGGCCACGCGATGTTCCTCGGCATGGCCGGCTACGTGGCGGCGCATTCCGCCAAGGTCTGGGGCTTGACACCGGAACTCGCGATCCTCGCCGGAACGGCGGTGGCGACGGTGCTCGGCTACCTCGCGGGCCTCCTCGCGATCCGCCGTCAGGGCATCTATTTCGCGATGATCACGCTCGCGCTCGCGCAGATGGTGTTCTTCTTCTGCGTGCAGGCGAAGTTCACCGGCGGCGAGGACGGCATCCAGGCGGTGCCGCGCGGCAACCTCTTCGGGCTGATCGACCTCAAGCCCACGCTGGTGATGTACTTCTTCGTGCTCGCCGTCTTCCTCGCCGGCTTCGTGCTGATCCATCGCATCATCCATTCCCCATTCGGGCAGGTCCTGAAGGCGATCCGGGAGAACGAGGCGCGGGCGACGTCGCTGGGGTATCGGACGGATCACTACAAGCTCGTGGCCTTCGTGCTGTCGGCGGGCCTCGCGGGCCTGGCGGGCGCCACGAAGGCGCTCGTCTTCCAGCTCGCGTCGCTCACCGACGTCCACTGGACGATGTCGGGCGAGGTCGTGCTGATGACGCTCCTCGGGGGGATGGGGACGATCTTCGGCCCCGTCGTCGGCGCCCTCGTCGTCGCCGCGATGGAGAGCTACCTCGCCGAGCTCGGCTCGTGGGTGACGATCGTGCAGGGCGTGATCTTCGTGGTCTGCGTGCTCGCGTTTCGTCGAGGCATCATCGGCGAGATCGAGGCGTTCCTGCGGAGACGCCGGCGGGGGTAGCCCCCTCGGGGACAGGATTAGATACCCTAGGCTTCGCCCATGCTCGAACGCAACCGGGCCAACTACGCGCCGCTCACGCCCGTCCCGTTCCTGAGGCGGTCCGCCGAGGTCTATCCGGACAAGGTCGCCGTCATCCACGGCGACCGTTCGCATACCTACCGCGATTTCGATACGCGCTGCCGCCGGCTCGCGTCCGCGCTTCGTAAACGCGGAGTAGGGCGGGGCGACACCGTCGCCGTCATGGCCCCGAACGTCCCGGAGCTGCTCGAGGCGCACTTCGCGGTGCCGGGCGCGGGCGCAATCCTGAACGCGCTCAACTACCGGCTCGATCCGGCCACCATCGCGTTCTGCCTGGAGCACGGCGGCGCGAAGGTGCTCATCACCGATCGCGAGTTCTCGCCGACCATCCGGGCCGCGCTCCACGTGGTCGCGACGCGCCGTGGCCAATCCGGCAATCCGGGCCGCGACATCCTCGTCGTCGACATCGACGATCCGTTGGCCGCCGGCGGCGAGCGCCTCGGCGCGCTCGACTACGAAGCGCTGCTCGCGGAGGGTGATCCTTCTTTCGTGCTCGAAGGTCCCGAGGACGAATGGGAGTCGGTGAGCCTCCTCTACACCTCCGGCACCACCGGGAATCCGAAGGGCGTCGTCTATCACCACCGCGGCGCGTACCTCAACGCGCTCGGCAATGCGCTCATGTTCGGCGTCACGGCGCGCTCGGTGTACCTGTGGACGCTGCCGATGTTCCATTGCAACGGCTGGAGCTACCCCTGGGCGGTGACGGCCGTGGGCGGCACGCACGTGTGCCTGCGCAAGGTCGATCCCGCGCTCATCTTCCCCATGATCGCCAGGCACAAGGTCACGCACCTCTGCGGCGCCCCCGTCGTGCTGAACATGCTGGTCCACGCGCCGGAAGCGGTGAAGCGGCGTTTCGACCACACGGTGGAAGTGGCGACGGGCGGCGCGGCGCCGCCCTCGGCGGTGATCGCCGCCATGGAAAAGATGGGCTTCCGCGTGACGCACCTCTACGGCCTCACCGAGAGCTATGGTCCCGCGACGCTCTGCGCATGGCAGGACGACTGGGACTCGCTCGACCTCGAGCCCCGCGCGCAGCTGATGGCGCGCCAGGGCGTGCGCTATCCAACGCTCGACGACCTGCAGGTGGCCGATCCCGAGACGCATCGGCCCGTGCCTCGCGACGGCGCGACGCTCGGCGAAGTCATGCTCCGGGGCAACACGGTGATGAAGGGCTACCTCCGGAATCCAACCGCGACTTCGGAGGCGTTTCGCGACGGCTGGTATCACACGGGCGACCTCGCGGTCTGGCACGCGGATGGCTACATCGAGGTGAAGGACCGCTCGAAGGACATCATCATCACCGGCGGCGAGAACGTTTCGTCGCTCGAGGTGGAGGAGTGTCTCTATCGGCACCCGAAGGTGATGGAGGCGGCGGTCGTGGCGCGTCCCGACGAGAAGTGGGGCGAGAGCGTATGCGCCTTCGTCGTCCCGAAACCGGGGACGGACCCCGTTTCCGCCGAGGAGATCGTCACCTGGTGCCGCGAGCACCTCGCGCGCTACAAGGTCCCGCGCACCGTTGTCTTCGGGGAGCTCCCGAAAACCTCGACCGGCAAGATCCAGAAGTTCGTCCTTCGCGAACGCGCGCGCACCCTCGTGCCCTAGAATGACGTGATGCACAACCGACCGACGCAGGTGCTGCTCAACGTCGGCCATGCGATCGATCACATGTTCCTGCTGATCTTCGCCACGGCCGTCACGACCATCGCGAAGGAGTTCGGCCTCACGCATTGGGAAGACCTGATGCCCTACAGCGCGGCGGCCTTCCTGTTCTTCGGCCTCGGGGCGCTCCCCGCCGGAAAGCTGGGCGACCACTGGGGCCGCCGATCGATGATGATCCTGTTCTTCGTCGGGATCGGCGCCGCGTCGCTGCTCGTGGCGGCCACGCAGTCGCCGCTCCAGATGGCGCTCGCGCTGGGGCTGCTCGGCATCTTCGCGTCGATCTACCACCCGGTCGGCATCCCGATGCTGCTGCAAGGCTCGAAGAAGCCCGGGTGGACCATCGGCGTGAACGGATTCTCGGGAAACCTGGGCGTCGCGCTCGCGGCCGCCATCACCGGTTTCCTGGTCGCGCACTTCGGCTGGCGGATGGCGTTCGCGGTGCCGGGAATCATCAGCATCGCGTGCGGGATCGCTTTCGCGCTCGTTTCGCATACGGAAGTCGCGCCGCCCGCGAAGCGCAAGCCCACGCAAGTCCAGCTGCCCACGAATCTCCTCGCGCGCGTCTTCCTCGTGATGACCCTGGCCGCGACGAGCGGCAGCCTGCTCTTCAACTTCTCGACCAACGGCAACTACGAGCTGTTGCACGAGCGATTCGCGGAGATTTCGGGCGATCCGGTCAAGCTCGGCTTGCTGCTCGCCGTCGTCTACGCCGTCGCGTCCTGCGCCCAGCTCGTCGTGGGCCGCCTCATCGACCGCTTTTCGCTGAAGCCCCTCTATCTCGCGGTCTTGCTGCTCCAGATTCCCTTCCTCGCCTTCGCCGCCAACGCCGGGGGCTGGACGCTCTACCTGCTGCAGATCCTCTTCATGATCACGATCTTCGGCGCCATTCCCTTCACGGACGCCATGATCGTGCGCTACGTGGACGACCGAATGCGCTCGCGCGTCTCGGGAATGCGCCTTGCGGTCTCGTTCGGCGCCAGCTCGCTCGCGGTCTGGCTGCTGGGGCCGGTCGTGAAGCAGTCAGGCTTCGGCACGCTGCTCATGGCCATGGCCGCCATCTCGGTCGTCACGTTCCTCGTCGTCACGCAGCTTCCGGACATGCGCGCCGCGGAGGTCCCGCAGGCGGCGGACTGATGTCGTCGAAACAGGGGACAGACCGGGATTTCGACTCGGCGTATAATTCAAACGCTCGTTTGAATTCCTGCGTCCTCCCACATATAACTCCATGAAAATCCTGGTCCCCGTGAAACGCGTGGTCGACTTCAACGTGAAGGTCCGCGTGAAGTCCGACCAGTCGGGCGTCGAGCTCGCGAACGTGAAGATGTCGATGAACCCCTTCGACGAGATCGCCGTCGAGGAGGCCCTCAAGCTCAAGGAAGCGGGGAAGGCGACGGAAGTCATCGCCGTCTCCGTGGGGCCCGCGGCCTGCCAGGAGACGCTGCGCACTGCGCTCGCGATGGGCGCCGATCGCGCGGTCCTCGTCGAGACCGACGTCGAGACGCAGCCGCTTGCGGTCGCGAAGGTGCTGAAGGCCCTCGCGCAGAAGGAATCGCCCGGGCTCGTGCTCCTCGGCAAGCAGGCGATCGACGACGACGCGAACCAGACGGGCCAGATGCTCGCTGCGCTCCTCGACTGGCCGCAGGCTTGCTTCGCGAGCAAGGTCGAAATCGATGGCGGCAAGGCGAAAGTCACGCGCGAGATCGACGGCGGCCTCGAGACGGTGGAAATCCCGACGCCGGCGGTGATCACCACGGACCTGCGCCTCAACACGCCGCGCTACGCGACGCTCCCCAACATCATGAAGGCGAAGAAGAAGCCGCTCGAGAACGTGAAGCCGGCGGATATCGGTGTCGATGTCGCACCGCGCCTCAAGACCCTTTCCGTCTCCGAGCCGCCGAAGCGCAAGGGCGGCGTGATGGTGAAGGACGTGGCGGAGCTCGTGAACAAACTGAAGAATGAAGCGAAGGTGATCTGACATGACGGCCCTCGTTATTGCCGAGCACGACAAGAATCATCTTCGGGGCGGCACGGCGAATGCCGTGACGGCAGCCGGCAAGATGGGCGGCGACGTCCACGTCCTCGTCGCCGGGTCCGGCTCGAAGGCGGCCGCCGACCAAGCCGCGAAGCTCGCGGGCGTTTCGAAGGTGCTGCACGTGGAGGCCGCGCACTACGACGGCGGCCTCGCGGAAAACTACGCGGCGCTCGTCGTCTCGATGGCCAAGGCGTATTCGCACATCGTCGCGCCGGCCTCCGCATTCGGAAAGAACTTCATGCCGCGCGTCGCGGCGCTCCTCGACGTTGCCCAGGTCTCCGAGATCTCGGCGGTCGAATCCGCCGACACGTTCGTCCGCCCGATCTACGCCGGCAATGCCTTTGCGAAGGTGCAGTCCTCGGACGCCATCAAGGTCGTGACCGTGCGCGCCACGGGCTTCGACCCGGCGCCGGCAACGGGCTCTGGCTCCGTCGAGGCCGCGCCCGCGGGTCCCGACAAGGGGCAATCGAAAGTCCTCTCGCAGGAGCTCACCAAGTCCGCGCGTCCCGAGCTGGGCGGCGCACGCCGCGTGGTTTCCGGGGGCCGCGGCCTCGCGAGCGGCGAGAACTTCAAGATGCTCGAGTCGCTCGCCGACAAGCTGGGCGCCGCGATCGGCGCTTCGCGCGCCGCGGTCGATTCCGGTTTCTGCCCGAACGACTACCAGGTGGGCCAGACGGGCAAGATCGTCGCACCCGAGCTGTATGTCGCCATCGGCATCTCCGGCGCGATCCAGCACCTCGCCGGCATGAAGGACAGCAAGGTCATCGTCGCGATCAACAAGGATCCCGAGGCGCCGATCTTCCAGGTCGCGGATTACGGGCTCGTGGGCGACCTTTTCCAGATCGTGCCGGAGCTCACGGAGAAGATCTAAATGGCCGAGTACATCGCTCCCGTCAAGGACATGCAGTTCGTGCTGAAGCACGTGGTCGGGCTCGACCAGGTGAATACGCTGCCGGGCTGGGAGGAAGTCACCGAGGACCTCGTCGATCCGATCCTGGAAGAGGCCGCGAAGCTCGCTTCCGAAGTCCTCTCGCCGCTCAACAGCACGGGCGACCGCAACGGCGCGAAGTACAAGGACGGCGTCGTGACGACGCCGCCGGGATTCAAGGACGCCTACAAGCAATACGCGGCGGCGGGCTGGAACGCGGTGAAAGGCCCGGCGGACTTCGGCGGCCAGGAGCTGCCGCAGATGATCGCGACGCCGATCGAGGAAATGTGGGGTGCGTCGAACCTCGCGTTCAAGCTTTGCCCGATGCTCACGCAGGGCGCGATCGAGGCGCTGCACCTCAAGGGGTCCGAGCACCTGCAGAAGACCTACCTGCCGAAGATGGTCTCGGGCGAGTGGACCGGCACCATGAACCTCACCGAGCCGCAGGCGGGAAGCGATCTCTCCCTCGTGCGCACGAAGGCGACGCCGCAGGGCGACGGCAGCTACCGCCTCAAGGGCACCAAGATCTTCATCACCTACGGCGAGCACGACTACACCGACAACATCATCCACCTGGTGCTGGGACGCGTCGAAGGCGCGCCCGAAGGCGTGCGCGGGATTTCGCTTTTCGTCGTCCCCAAGTTCCTCGTCAATCCCGACGGCAGCATCGGCGCGCGCAACGACGTGAAGTGCGTCTCGATCGAGCACAAGCTCGGCATCCACGCGAGCCCGACGGCGGTGCTCGCGTTCGGCGAGAAGGAGGGCGCCGTCGGCTACCTCGTCGGCGAAGCGAATCGCGGCCTCGAGTACATGTTCATCATGATGAACGCCGCGCGTCTTTCCGTCGGCCTCGAAGGCGTGGCCGTCGCGGAGCGCGCCTACCAGCGCGCGCTCGGTTGGGCGCGCGAGCGCCTGCAGGGCAAGCCCATTGGCGTGCAGGGCGCGAAGACGTCGCCCATCGTCCAGCATCCGGACGTGAAGCGCATGCTCCTCACGATGAAGTCCGTGACGGAGGCGATGCGCGCGCTGGCGTACTGGACTTCCGCGATGCTCGACCGCGCCCGGAAGCATCCCGACGAGAACGAGCGCCGCCGCTGCCAGGCCCTCGTCGACCTGCTGATTCCCGTCGTGAAGGGCTGGTCCACGGAGAACGGCATCGACGTCGCCTCCCTCGGCATCCAGGTGCACGGCGGCATGGGCTTCATCGAGGAGACGGGCGCCGCCCAGCACCTGCGCGATGCCCGCATCACGACGATCTACGAAGGCACCACCGGCATCCAGGCGAACGACCTCGTCGGCCGCAAGGTCGGGCGCGAGGAAGGGCGCACGGCTTACGCGCTCATCGCGGAGATGCAGGAGCACGTCGACGTGAAGCCGCTCAAGGAAGCGACCGACTGGATCGTGAAGAACTACGGCGCCAATCCCGCGGCGGTCGCCGCCGGCTCGGTGTATTACCTGAAGCTCATGGGGATCACGTGCGGCGGCTGGCTGATGGCGCGCTCGGCGAGCATTGCGAAGGACCTGCAGGGCAAGGGCGGCGACCCGGAGTTCCTGCGCGCCAAGCAGGCCACGGCCCGCTTCTACGCCGATCACATCCTCGCGCAGGCGCCGGGTCTCGCGGCCGCCGTGACGAAGGGCGCAGACAGCGTCCTCGCCGTCGAGGAGGCGCTGCTCTAGCCGATCGGGTTGCGCAAGACGCCGATCCCCTCGATCTCGGTTTCCATGAGGTCGCCGGGCTTCATGAACTCCGGCGGCGTGCGCGCGAAGCCCACGCCTTCGGGCGTCCCGCTCGAGATGATGTCGCCCGCTTCGAGCGTCATGCCGGCCGAAAGCTCCGCGATGAGCCGCGGGATCTTGAAGTACATGTGGCGCGTCCACGAGTCCTGTTTCACGACGCCGTTGACGCGGCATGTCACGCGCAGGTTCGTGGGATCGAGGCTGTCGGCCGTCACGATCGACGGGCCCATCGGGCACGTCCCGTCGAGGCTCTTGCCCTTGTGCCATTGGCCGCCGTGGCGTCTTTGGAGATCGCGCCAGCTCACGTCGTTGATCACCGTGTAGCCGAAGATGTGCCTCATCGCGTCGGCTTCGGAGATGTTCTTGCCCGTCTTTCCGATCACGATGCCGAGTTCGACCTCCCAGTCGAGCGACGTCGAGATCGACGCGTCGAAGGGCACGGTGTCGAAAGGGCCGTTCACGGTCGTCGTCGCCTTGCTGAAGAAGACCGGATGCTTCGGAAGCTCGCGGTTGTCCTGCAGCTTCGCGGCTCCCTCTTCGAAGTGCGGGAGGTAGTTCCAGCCGACGCAGAAGACGTTCTTCGAGGGCCGCGGGATGGGGGCGTGGAGCTTCACGTCGGCGAGCGCGACGACCGCGCCCGGCTTGGCCGACAACGCCTTCACGCGATCGAGCGCCGTGGGTCCACCGCGAATGACCGCGAGGATCGAGTCGAAATCGGCAATGTCCGCGATGCGCTTGCCGTCGAGGAGGATGCCCGGGCGCGGCTGGCCGGCGGGGAGCGCGGAGTAGGTGACCAGCTTCAATCGTTTCTCCAGTCGGGTTTGCGTTTTTCGAGGAATGCGTTGACCCCTTCCGCCTGGTCGGAATGGTCGAAGAGGTCCATGAATCGCTCGCGCTCCATGGCGATGCCCGCCCGGCGCGGAACGCCGTTGCGCGCGTTGTGGATGAGCCCCTTGCAGTATTCGATGGCGCGTGGGGAGAGCGTCGCGACGCGCTCGGCCAGCGCCGTCGCCGCCTCGAGCGACTTGCCCTTGTCGACGACCTCCTGGACGAGGCCGATGCGCAGCGCCGTGGCGGCATCGACGCGCTCGTTCGTGAGGATCATGCGCTTCGCCCATCCTTCGCCCACCAGCCACGGAAGGTTCTGCGTTCCCGTTCCGCCCGGGAGCAGGCCCACCGCGGGTTCGGGAAGCCCCATCTGCGCGTGCGACTCGGCGACGCGGATGTCGCAGGCGAGGCAGCATTCCAGCCCGCCGCCCATCGCATACCCGTTGATCGCCGCGATGGTGACGAACCGCGAGTTCATGAGCGCCTCGAACGCGGAGCCGAAGCGCGCGATGAAGTGGCGCGCGAGCACCTTGTCGCCCTGGAAGCTCTTGAGGTCCGCGCCCGCGGAGAAGAACTTCTCGCCCTGGCCCGTCAGGACCGCGGCGTAGACGCTGCGGTCCTCGTTGAGCCGTCCGACGAGGAGCTCCAGGTCGCGCAAGCCCTCGGGCGTCCAGGTATTGGCCGGCGGGTTCGCAAGCGTGATGAAAGCGGTGTGGCCATCGATTCGATGCTGGATCATTTCAGGCTGATCGTCGTGTGGATCCCCGGATTCACCGTCGCATCGTCGAACCAGCGCGCGGTCACCGTCTTCACCTGCGTGTAGAACTGCACGGCCTGCTTGCCGTAGGGGCCGAGGTCGCCGAGCTTCGAGCCGCGCGAGCCGGTGAAGCTGAAGTAGGGGACCGGCACGGGGATGGGCACGTTGATCCCGACCTGGCCCACGTCGATCTCGTTCTGGAACTTGCGCGCCGCGGCGCCGGACTGCGTGAAGATGCCGGTGCCATTCCCGTACGGGTTCTTGTTGATCAGGTCGATCGCCTCGTCGAGCGTGTCCACGGAGACCAGCACCAGCACCGGACCGAAGATCTCCGTCTCGTAGATCTTGTGGTGCGGCTTCACGCCGGAGAAGACCGTGGGCGCCACGAAGTTGCCCTTGTCATACCCGGGGATCTTCGGGTTGCGTCCGTCGAGCTCGAGCTTCGCGCCTTCCTTCACGCCTTCCGCGATGAGGCCCTCGACTCGGGCCTTCGCCTGCATCGAGATGAGGGGACCGAGGTCCGCGTCCTTCTCGGCACCGGCATTGACCTTGAGGGTCTTCGCCTTGGCGACGATGTCCGGGATCCACTGGTTCGCGTCGCCGACCAGCACGGCGACGCTGACCGCCATGCATCGCTGGCCCGCGGCGCCGAAGCCCGCGCCGACGAGCGCGTTGAGCGAGTGCTCCTTGTTCGCATCCGGCATCACGACGGCGTGGTTCTTGGCGCCCATCATGCATTGCGCGCGTTTGCCGTGATTGGACGAGAGCTTGTAGACGTGCTCGCCGACGCCGCAGGAGCCGACGAAAGAGACCGCCTTCACCTGCTCGTGCGTGCAGAGCGCATCCACCGCCTCCTTGCCGCCGTGGACGATGTTGAGCACGCCCGGCGGGACGCCCGCCTCGAGGGCGAGCTCCGCGAGGAGCATCGGCGTCAACGGATCCTGCTCCGACGGCTTCATGACGAACGTGTTGCCGCAGACGATCGCCATGGGGAACATCCAGAGCGGAATCATCGCGGGGAAGTTGAACGGCGTGATGCCGGCGCAGACGCCCAGCGGCTGGCGGATGAAGTACGTGTCGACGCCGCCTGCCACGTTCTCGGCGATCTCGCCGAGCCCGAGAGTCCCGATGGAGGATGCGTACTCGACGACTTCGAGGCCGCGGAAGATGTCGCCTTCGGCGTCGGGCAGGGTCTTTCCCTGTTCCGCGGTCAGGCACGCCGCGAGCTTCTTCATGTCGCGACGAATCAGTTCCTGCAGCTTCAGCATGATCCGCGCACGCTGCCCGATCGGCACGTTGCGCCAGGTCCTGTAGGCGGCCGCGGCCGACTTGACCGCCTTGTCGACCTCGCCGGCGCCGCACATCGGGACGC
>Ga0315912_10005063_pt1 | contig 12214 bp, 7 predicted proteins | sample VfabasoilMG_FD_204469 | JGI IMG/M metagenome (GOLD analysis project Ga0315912, IMG submission 204469) | Garden soil microbial communities collected in Santa Monica, California, United States - V. faba soil | ecosystem: Environmental > Terrestrial > Soil > Garden | place: USA: California... | reverse complement strand
AAGCGCCGACCAAGCCTCGCTCTCAGAACCCCTTCTCGTCTGCAGGTGCGGCTGAAGAAGGTTTGCCTCGCTTCGGCTCCGAAGAGCCCGTGAGCGTCTCCGACGCCGATCTGTTGGAAGAGTCTGCTCCGCGGATCACGGCGCTCGCTGCACGTGCAACCACTCTCGGGATTGGCCCGCCAGGGCCCAAGCTGCCGAGCTCGCAACCGAAGGGACCCGCTGTCGCGGCTCGTCCCAGCCCGGTCGTCGGCAAGCTGCCCTCGACCAACCCCAGCGCGTCGAAGCCCGCGGCGCAGGCGCGTGTCGCGCCAGTGGCCGTCGCGCGTCCCGCGACGGCTGCGCCGCGCCTGGAGGTCGAGGCAAAGCCGCGCCCGAGTGCCAGACCGGAATTCGAGGAAGTGATCACGACCATCACGCCTGCGCCGTTCATCGCGCCCTCTTGGCCCGAAGCAGCGCCGGCCGCGCGTGCACCGCTGCCGCGGCCCGCGATGCCGCCCGCGCCCGCGGTCTCGGCCCAAACGCCTGCGGTCCGCAGCGCGCTCGCCGTAGCCGAGACCATGGCTGCTCCCTCGTTTGCTTCGCCTACGCCGTTCGCGCCAGCCGCGACGCCCGTCTCACCCGCGAGGTTTGGAGGTCGAGGGCCGGCGTTCGACTCGGACGCTGGCACTGCCATCATGGGCGTCTCCAATCACGCGCCGGAGGCGGGCCTGGTGCTCGAACATTTGTCGCGCGTCGGTGTGTACGAGCCGGGTGGCGGTGCGCCGCCGGCGTGGGAGAAACCCGCGCGCCAAAAGGCCCGTGGGACTTGGGCGATCTCCGTCGCGATCGTGCTGATCACCGCCGCAGGCATCGGCTCCTACGAGTACTCGAAGAAGATCCGCGCCGAACGCGCGCAGCACGCCCTCGCGCTCAATGAAGAAGTCAAAAAGCTGCTCGAGACGGGGCAGGTCGCCGACCTGCGCAAGACCGATCAAAAGCTCAACGAGGCGTTCGAGCTCGATTCGTTGAGTCAACAAGCGGCCCGGCTCTGGCTGCAAAATCGCGTGCTGTACGAGATCCTGACCGCCGAAGAAGTGCGCGGCATCGATTCCGCCGTGCATCGCGGGAAGACCGTCGATTTGCCGGAAAAGGACACGGCCTTCGGCCGCATCGCCTCGTTCATGGCCGAGGGCGATCTAGCCGGCGGCGCCGCCATTCTTGCGCGCTGGGACGCAGCTAGCGCGCGCGATCCGTACTACCAGTTGGCGGCGGGTGCAGTGCTCGAGCGCGCAGGCGATGTGCGCGCGATCGAGCGCTACGACGCGGCCCGTCAGCTCGATCCAGAGTTCATCCCGGCGCAAATGCTGCTCGCTCGCCTGCTCTTGCTGGAGTTCGGCGGTGAGCGCGCCAAGCCCGTGCTCGAAACGTTGCACAAGCGGCTGGGCGATGCGCCGATCACGCGCGCGCTGTCGGCGTTGGCCTGGGTCGTGGACGCCGAGCGCCCCGAAGCGCTGCCGGACGACGCAAAGCTTTTGCCAGGGGACGCGGAAAAGCTGCCCGCGCCACTCAGCGGTGTGCCCGCGATGGTCGAGGCCGTACAGGCCATGCGTGCGGGGGATCTACCCAAGGTCTCGCGCGCCATCGATTCCGCAGTCGCTGGCGCCATGACTCCTTCACTCGCGACGGGCCTCGGCTTTTTGGCGATCGAGGCAGGGGACGAGCAATTGGCGCGCAAAGCGGCCCTGCGTGCGCTCCAGTTTGCGGCTGTCTACCCGCGCGCGCGCACCTTGGCCGCGAGGGTGGCCTTGCTCGGTGGTCGCCTCGACGAGGCGCAGAAGGCCATCGAAGAGCTGGATCCGAGCGCGCCGGACGTGGCGGTCGTGCGCGGTGTCGTGGCTTACGAAGCGCTCGAGCCCGCGGATCTCGAGGGCGCGCTACGCTCGCTCGGCGAGGCCGCGCACACACGCCAGGCTTACACGGCGCTCGCGGCCGGGCCGGGCGTGCTCACGGGCAGTGCCTTTCCGTCCCCGGAAAAGCTCGACGCCATGGCCACGCCCGCAACTCCTTGGGGTGAACTCGTGGCGGCCGACGCCGCGCTCGACGTGGGTGATCTGACGCGCGCTTCCAAGATCTTGAGCCGGCGCCAAGGCGACGCCCTGCGGCCCGTGCACCATCTGCGCCTGGCGCGCCTCTATCGCTACCAAAACAAGCCGGACGAGGCGCTCAAGGCGGCCGCTTCCGCTCGTGAGGGTTCCACCACCAGCGCCGTGCTGATCGAATCGTTGTATGCGGCCCTGAAGAAGGAAGACATCGCCGGAGCGCGTCACTTGGTCGCCAAGCACCCAACCGTGCTCGGCCCGCTTACCGCGTGGCTCGGGGTGCTGGTCGACGTGGCCAGCAAACAGAAGGCTCAAGCCGCCGCGCGCACGGCCAAGCTGGATTTGCCTCCGAGCGAAACTCCGCTCACGTTGCGGATCCTGGTTGCGCGCGCGCTCGTCGCAGCCGAGGACAAGCGCGCGCGTCCCTACGTGCTTGCGTTGGCCAAGCAGGTTCCCAAACACCCGGATCTGGTCGAGGCTGCGCTCGAGCTCAACAAGTGAGTCCGAGCGCGCTCGGCGCATTCACTAGCAGTGCTCAGAAATAATACGAAACGGCGCCAGTGAGCGACGTCTGCTTCTTCTTGCCGCCCCACAGGATCTCTTCGTTCGCGCCGTCGACGCGGAACTCAGCGCGCACCAAGAACGCGCCGGCGATCGTGTAACCCGGCGCGATACCGAGCGTCCAGAGGCTGGCCTTGGTCTTGTCGTTGACGGGGACGCCCATGTCGTCCTTCGGATTCATCGCGGGGCTGAACGCGATTGTGCGCGACAGCTGCTTGTCTTGGAAGAATTCGAAGCGAGCGCCGATTTGGAAAGCATCCATCTTGAATACGGGCTGCAAACCGAAGCCCATCCACGATGCGGTCTTGTCCGGGTCGACATAGCCGAGCTTCTTCTCTGAGCCGTAATTGCCCTGGAAATTGATGGCCAGCGCGGGGATGGGCGTGAACGCGCCCGTCAGATCGAGGGACAGACGCGGATCGGAGTCCCCGGCCTTTTCCACACCGTAGGTGCCAGAGAACGCGGCCCAGAACATCGGCGAAGGCGTGGCCGCCAGGCGCCAGATGACTGTTTTCATTGGGTTGTTGTCACCGGTGTAGAGGAAACCGTTGTTGGTGTCCCAGCCGTTGACTACGCCCACGCCAACATCGAACAGCGGCGTCGTGTAATGGAGTTTGGCGCCGACGTGCGTGATGGGTTCCGCGAGATAGTACAAGTAGCCGCGGGTGATGGTTGGGTTCAGCCAACCGTCGATCACTTCGATGCCTTGGTAGGTCGCAAACTTGCCGGCCGTGAAGACCAACCCGGAGCCCTGCGCCACCGCGTACGCTTCACGCACGTCGAACAGCGTTTGTTTGGGGGTGTTCGAGGTCAAGTTGTTGACCGCGGCGTTCGCGCCCGCATCGAAGCGGATCACGCCGTAGATGGTCTCGTTCAGCTGGTGCTTCACCGACAGCGAAGCTTGGTTCAAGGCGAAGCCGTTCGACGAGTCGTAGGCACGGGCCGGGGCGACCGTGTCACCCGGGTGCGGTGCGGCGAGCATGCGGCTGTAGCTACCCTCGATACCGCCACCGATGGTGGTCTGCGGATACGTGACGGCTGGTGCCGCCTCGGCCGGCGCGGGCGGTGGTGCCGGTGGGGGTTCGGCAACCGCTGGCGCGTGGTCGGCGGCCGGCGCCGGTTCCGCGGCGGTTGTGACCGGAGCCGAAGCGGGGGCCGGCGCGGGCGCGGGCGCGGCCGGGGCAGGAGCAGCCGGCGCGGGAGCGGGCGCAGGGGCATCTTGAGCGAACGCAGCAGCGGGGAGCAAACAGACGCCAGCAACTAGCGACAATAGGGAAAAGCCACTCTTACGCATCACGAAAATCTCCGGGGTTCAAAGCGGGGCCGCCCGCAGGAGTCACTAGCGACCGCTGTCGGACATGTAGGCGCGAGACTGCCGACCCAACATGTCGCTGGTGTTTCGCGTCAGTTTCGCCCGCCATGAACGCACGCATTCGCAACAGATTGGCCTAAAAATAGCCGGATTTCGTACCGCCCCCGAGGTGGAAGCGTGGGCTCCAGAAACAAACCGCGCTCCGTGTCGCGCTGGGTGTTTCAATCGCGTCTCCGCCCTGGCAAATCCGCATCACGCCATGCATGGCGTGCGAGTTCTGGAAGTGACCTAGGAACGAGCGTGTGCGTGAGACAAATTGAAACTACGCGAACATGGTGCGTACGCGTTTCATGAGGACAAATTTCCGCCTGAAACGCGGCCCTCGATCATCATGCGCAGCTCATCCATATCGTTCGATCTGCCCATCGCTTCTTCGAGCGTGATCAAGCGCCGCGCATACAGCGAGTAGAGCGATTGGTTCAGCGTCTGCATGCCGTGCTTGGCCTGGCCGACCTGCATCTGCGTGTACACCTGATGGATCTTGTCTTCGCGAATCAGGTTTCTGATTGCCGCGTTGGGGATCAACACTTCCAACGCGAGCACGCGGCCCGGTGCGCCGGCGCGTGGCAAGAGCAGCTGGCTGAGCACGCCCTCGAGCACGAACGAAAGCTGCGCGCGCACCTGTGACTGCTGATGCGGCGGGAAGACATCGATGATGCGATTGATGCTCTGAATCGCCGAGTTGGTGTGCAGCGTGGCGAACACCAAATGGCCCGTCTCGGCGATGGTCAGCGCGGCTTCGATCGTCTCGAGATCACGCATTTCGCCGACCAGCACGACGTCTGGGTCTTGGCGCAGCACGTACTTCAGCGCGTATTTGAAGCTGGAAGTGTCGCTGCCCACCTCGCGCTGATTGACGATCGATTTCTTGTGCGGGTGCAGATACTCGATCGGATCCTCGACCGTCATGATGTGCTGACGGGTCTCGCTGTTGATCTTGTCGATGATCGAAGCAAGGGTGGTGCTCTTGCCCGAACCGGTCGGACCGGTAACGAGCACGAGCCCGCGCGGTTTGGTCGACAGTTCGGCGACCGCCGGAGGCAGCCCGAGTTCGTCGAAGCTCAAAATTTTGAACGGAATCGAGCGGAACGCGCCAGAGACCGCGCCGCGCTGCATGAAGATGTTGGCGCGAAAGCGCGATAGGTTCTTCACGCCGAACGACAAATCCAGCTCCTTGTTCTTCTCGAACTGGATCTTCTGCTCTTCGGTCAAAACCGAGTAGCAGAGCTGCTTGGTTTCGATGGGCGAGAGCGGCGGCAGCTTGAGCGGCACGATCGCACCATCGATACGCAAGAGCGGCGGCGACCCCGTCGTAATGTGCATGTCACTCGCGCCCTTTTCGATCATGGCGCGCAGGAGTTGATGCAGATTGACCTTGAGGCCTTCGTCCGGGTTCATCTCTTTTTTTCCTCAATCCGCCATGGTCACACGCAAAATCTCTTCGGGCGTGGTGATGCCTTCGAGCACCTTCTTGATGCCGCTGGCGCGTAGGGTCGCCATGCCGAGCTTGATTGCCGCGGCCTTCAGTTCCGCACCCGACGCGCCTTGCAGCACGCGCTCCTTCAAGTCGTCCGAGAAGCGCATCACTTCGTACAGCGCGACGCGTCCCTTGTAGCCGGTGTTGTTGCAGGTCGGGCAACCGGTGCCCTTCATGATGTTGCCCTTGAGTGCCAGCTGCGCTTCGCTGACGCCGAGATCGAGCAGCACCTTGGGGTCGGTATCGACCGGCTTCTTGCAGTCCGCGCAGATCTTGCGAGCCAAGCGTTGTGCGAGCACCAGGTTCACGCTGGCCGTGATCAAGAACGGCTCGACGCCCATGTTCAGCAGACGCGAGATGGTCGCTGGAGCGTCGTTGGTGTGCAGAGTGGAAAGCACCAAGTGGCCGGTGAGCGCTGCCTTGACCGAGATTTCCGCGGTCTCGAAGTCACGGATCTCGCCGACCATGATGATGTCCGGGTCTTGGCGCAAAAAGGAGCGCAGGCCCATGGCGAAGTTCAAGCCGATCTCGTCGTGCATCTGCACTTGGTTGATGCCGTGCAAATTGTATTCGACCGGATCTTCTGCGGTGCTGATGTTGACGTCGGGCTTGTTCAGATCGCTGAGCGCGGAATAGAGCGTGGTCGTCTTGCCGGAACCCGTGGGGCCGGTCACGAGCACCATGCCCCAGGGCTGAGTGATGGCCCACTTGAAGTCGGCGAGCGGCTGTGGATCGAAGCCGAGCTTGGCCATGTCCAGCTGCAGGTTGCCCTTGTCGAGCAAACGCAGCACCACTTTCTCGCCCCACATCGTGGGTAGCACCGAGACGCGAAAGTCCATCTCGCGACCCTTGCCCAGCTTGAGCTTGATGCGCCCGTCTTGCGGCAAGCGGCGCTCGGCGATGTCCAGCTGGCTCATGATCTTCAAGCGGCTGACGATGGCCGCCTTGAGCTTCAGCGGCGGGGTCATCTCTTCTTGCAGCACGCCGTCCACGCGGTAGCGCACGCGCAGCTTCTTTTCGTACGCTTCCACGTGAATGTCGCTCGCGCCCTTGCGAATGGCATTGAGCAAGAGCACGTTCACCAAGCGTACGACCGGCGCGTCCGCGCTCTGCCGCTCGAGCTCGAGCGCGTTCACCTCCTCTTCGTCGCCGCCGAAGTCGATGTCTTCGTCGCCGAGGTTGAAGTCGGCCATCACCTCCTCGTAGGAGGGCCCGGCGTTGTAGTAGCGCTCGATCGCGGCTTGAATCGCGGTCTCGCTGGCGACGACCGGCTCGACGTTGTAGCCGCTCAAGAACTTGATGTCGTCGATCGCGTTCAGGTTCGTGGGATCGCTCATCGCCACGATCAGCGAGGACCCGGAGCGCGACACGGGGATGATGCGGTGTTTTTCGCACACCTCCTTCGTGACCAGCTTCACGACCTCGGCGTCGATCTCGTACTCGTCGAGGTTGATCGCGGGTAGGCGATACTGCGAGCTGAGAAAGTTGGTGATCTCGCCGTCGGAGATGAAGCCGAGGCGCGCGAGCGTGTAACCGAGGTTTTGGCCGGAGCGCTTTTGCTCGTCTTGCGCCTTACGAAGCTGCTGTAAGCTGATCAGCTTTTCACGAACGAGCAGTTCACCCAGACGATTCTGCGACATCGAGCTTCTCTCTCAAGGACGGGATGGTGCCGGATAGAACCGGCGACTTTAGCATTGCCGCTTTCGGCTTTACTGTCTCAGCAGACGGCCAGCTGGGGCTCCGGAAAAGTCGCGTTGCGCTCGGTTCCCCACACTCGGCCGGCTGGACCGGAACCGGAAAGGGAGGGAAATGCTCACCCCGGTTCGCCCCGCCCCTGGAACGAGCTTGACGCGCCCCCGGCTCGGTCGAAGATTAGCGCGGAAGATTGTCACATCGGAATACGCGACTTTCTTTCCGGCTCGTGAGCCGGCCGATGTCTTGATTCCTGAATGCTAGAAAGGCGCCCCCATGGCGAAGACCTACAGCGACTTGTTTTCGGAGATCCGCTCGAACGTGAAGCTCATCTCGCTCGAAGCGTTGAAAGAGCGCGTCGAGTCGCGCGCGCAGAAGCCCTTCACCCTCGTCGACGTGCGCGAGAAGGACGAGGTGCGCGCCGGTTACATCCCGGGCGCGGTGCACGTGCCGCGCGGCTTCTTGGAGATGCAAGCGGAGCAGAAGCTGCCCAACAAGTCGGAAGAGATCATCGTCTATTGTGCGGGCGGGACGCGCAGCGCCTTCGCGGCGAAGACGCTTGCGGAGCTGGGCTATGAGAACGTGACCAGCGCCAACCCCGGCTTCGTGCGTTGGAAGGATCTCAAATACCCAGTGGAGCTGCCCGCAGAGCTCACTGCAGCTCAGCTCGATCGCTACTCACGCCACATCCTCTTGCCCGAGGTCGGCGAGCGCGGACAAGAGAAGCTGCTCAAGGGCCGCGTGCTCTTGCTCGGCGCTGGCGGCCTCGGCGCACCGGCCGCGCTGTACCTGGCGGCGGCTGGCGTCGGCACGCTCGGCTTGGTCGATGCGGACACCGTGGATGCCTCGAACTTGCAGCGCCAGATCATCCACGCCACGTCTCGTCTAGGTAAGACGAAGGTCGACAGCGCGGAGTTCGCCATCAACGATTTGAACCCGGACGTGAAGGTCGTGAAGTACCAGGAGCGCGTCAACGCCAGCAACGTCGATCGCATCTTCGGCGCCGGCTGGGACGCGATCGTGGACGGCTGCGACAATTTCCCGACCCGCTATCTCGTCAACGACGCCTCGTTGTTCCACAAGGTCCCGGTCGTACACGGTTCGATTTTCCGCTTCGACGGCCAGGTCACGACCTTCATGCCCTTCCAAGGTCCGTGCTATCGCTGCTTGTATCCGGAGCCGCCACCCGCACATTTGGCGCCCTCGTGCGCAGAGGCTGGCGTGCTCGGCATTTTGCCCGGCGTAGTCGGCGTCATTCAGGCAACTGAGGCGATCAAGCTCATCCTGGGTAAGGGCGATCCCTTGGTCGGACGTCTGTTGACCTACGACTCGTTGCGCATGAGCTTCCGCACCCTGAAGCTGCGTCGCGACAAGAACTGCCCCACTTGCGGCGAAAATCCAACGATCAAGCAGTACATCGACTACGAGGGCTTCTGCTCTCGGTAAATCGTTGCCTTTGCTGAAAGCTGCGCGGTGTCTCCCGCGTTATCCAGCTGCCCGGGCCAAAGTCCGGGCAGGCTGGACAGCGAGCAAGCGAGCAAGCGAGCAAGCGAAACCGATGCAAGGACTCCTGAAAAAACTGCCCTCTTTCGCGCCCGTCCGGCTTCCTGATAGAACGTAGAGCCGCCCGCCGGGCAAGTGCTTGCCCGCGGACGCGTTCTTCAAAGGGAGAGATCGAGAAATGGCTGGAACAAAGCTTGTGCTGTGTGGCTTGGTCGCGCTGGGTGCGCTTTCGGGCTGTGGTGGTGACGACAAACAGTCCGTGGTGGGCCAGCCGGCGGCGACGCAGTGTCCGCCGGGCCAGTATTTCGACGGTCGTGCTTGTCAGGCACCCGCGGGCACCGCGCCTGCCGCCACGACGCCGGTTGCAGCCGCGCCTGCCGCAACCCTGCCGACGGCCATCCCCGGCGTCGCGACGACTGCGACGGGGCCTGCTGCTACTCCGCTCGATCCAGCGACCGCGCAGGTCGTCACTTCGTTGATCGCTCCGCTCGCCGCCAGCGCAGCGGCACCGGGCGCCAAACCGGTGGGTGCGGCGATCGCCGGCAACTTCGCGCAAGGGCAGTCGCTCGAGCAGACCGTGCAGATGAACCCGGGCAAGTGCTACACGATCGTCGGCGCGGGCGCGCCCACGATCCAGAATCTGGATATCCAACTGGTGCCGTCGATTGCGGTGCCGGGCCTACCCGCCGCAGTGGTCGCTGCCTACAACTCGCAGGGCTCGAACGCGATCGTCGGTCAACAGCCGAATTGCTACAAATGGGCGCTGCCCATGGGCGGAACGATGAAGGTCGTGGTCAGCGTTTCCGCCGGCCAAGGCATGGCTGCGGCTCAAGTTTTCGAGAAGTGAAGCCACCCGCGCGCGGCGTGCGCGGCCTCCGCGCGCACGCCGTCCAGCGTGTCGCCGAAGCCTCAGCCTGGGCTTTGCGACGCGCTGCCGCGGCCCTTACCCAGACCCAAACAAAAAACAGGGTGTTGGCGAGAGTGGGCGCTCTCGATCCAGCAGCGCAGCTCGCTGCGAGCGGTGTTGCCGCGTGCAGCGAGCGAAGAGCGCCGCTGTTGACCTTCGCGTTGACGATGAATACGCGGGGGCTGCGCGATCAGGCGGCTGCGACGCCGTTGGCCAGGTCTTTGGAGTCAGGGCCGCTCAGGGGGGCATTCGTGAATTCGGGCCAGAGATTGCCGAGGCCGCCGCGCTTTCGACGCGCAAGTTCCCAACGCACGATCGGGCGCGACAGGAATACGGCGCCAATGGCGATGGAGAAGCCCGCGATGACGTCGATCAGGTAATGCCAGCGCAGGAACATCGTCGCGATGATGATGTTGGCGGTGCAAAACGTGACGATGGGCCAGGTGTATTTGTACGGGAGTTCCTTGCGATTGCGATACGAAAAGAACGCCAGCACCGTCGGCGCGCCAGTGTGCAGGGACGGGAAGATATCCATCATCGCGCCGCTCGAATGAACGGCGTCCATCACGACGTCGTACCAAAGACCGTGCGGCAGCTGGTGCTGGAACGCATCTGCCATGGCTCGGTACGGACCATAGCCGGGGACGACCATGTACAGCGTGTGGCCGAGGCTGAACATGAGCAGGACCGCGAACGTGAATTCGCCCACGATCTGCTTTTTGCGCCCGAAAAACAGTAGCGGCACGACGTGCACGGACAAGAGCAGGAAATAGCCGAAGTAGAAGAATGCGAACCACTCGGTGGTGGCTTCCGTGACGTAGCGATCCCAGGCCATGGCTGGCTCGTAGTTAAAGAGCCGCAGGTCGAGTTCGTACAGCTTCTGATCCAGGGTCGTCGTGTTGACGAGTGGCAGCACGTGCTTCAGGAAGAAGTAGCTGACCTGGACCGGGCCGTAGACACCGAGCCGATAGACCAAGGCCGCCACCCACGAGCGCTTCAGGAGCCGGCCACGAACCAGCAGCAGGCTCGTAATGAAGATCACCAGCAAGCCACCGGTGCGCACCAGGCAGAAGCTGCGCTCGTCACTGCTCGGGGTTGCGAGCACCGCGCCGTTCAAAGCCAGCAGGAACCCGAACACGGCAAGATCGTGAATGGCGGTTTCGCGCATGGTGCGCAGCCACCAGGATTCTTTGTGGCGGCGTTCGGCTAGTTCTGAATCGAAGGGCATACTGTTCGCTGTAAGTTAAGGCCGGCTGACGCCTGAGCTGGCTCGGGTGGTTTCCGCAGCAGCAGCTAGCTCTTCCGGATCTGCCAGTTCGGTGACGCGCACTCGGCCGGGCAGTGCAGTCGGTGCGATGAAATCTTGCACGCTCAGCTCGGCCAGTAGAAGTTCTGCGCGCGGCTCGTCGATGCGCAGGAGCTGAGCCAGCTCTTGGCTGCTGAGCGGACCACCGTGCGCGGCCGCGAGCCGTGAGGCTGCCAAAAACCAGGCTTGCTGCAACATGCTCTCGAACTCGCGGGCGTGTTTGCGGGCACTCCTGTGCGTAAAGAACGAAAGTGCGAACGGCACCACACTCGCCAGCAGGGCCGCGACTTTCGCGATCGGCGAAGGTGAGGCGACCATGAACACGAGCAGCGTGACCAAGAGCGACAGCACGCCCGACGCGAGCGCAAAGGCGGAGCCTGCCCGAAATGCGCTCGAGCGGAGCTGCTCACTGCGGGCGCTCTTCAGAAGCTGGATCTCGGCTTCGGAAATGGGGCTTTCGCTGGGCGGGATGCGCGGGCCACCGCAGCTGCGACAGCGACAGTAAGGTGTGGAACTCGCCTCGACGCCGGCAATGGCCTGGCACAAGGGACACCGGTAGGCCTCGCCGAATACGGCGCCGCACTTGGCGCACCGCCCCAGCGCGTCGAGCGGGCCGGAGCAGGCGGAGCACACCTCCGGGCGCTCGGTGAGGGCAGCGGGTGAGTTCACGCGCTCGGCTCCTATCGCGGCCGGTGCGAGTTGTCCAACCCCTGTGATTGTCCCGCATAAAGCCCGTTGAACCTGCGGAAAAACTCGTCGAGGACGCGGTAAGTCAAGCCCCAGACCAGGTGCCCGTCGATGTCCCACGCCGGGAATTCCAGGTTTTGCCCCCCCCGCGAGAGCGTGTAGATCGCTTGCGCGGCGCCGCCCAGCAACGGCGCCATTGGCACCCACAGGGCTTGTCGAACCTCCGCGCTCAGCGAGAGGGTCGGACGAGCTCGCAGTAGATAGACGAAGGGACGGACGCCCACCGCCCCGTCGCGGATCGGCTGGTGATCGGAAAGACGCCCCAGGCGTTCGCCGTGCGCTCGTAGATCGAGCCCGACTTCCTCCAGAGTTTCGCGCTCGGCGGTGGCGGCAAGATCGGCGTCCGTCGCATCGTGGTGGCCTCCGGGGAGCGCCATGTGCCCCGACCACGGGTCGCCCTCACGTGTGGCCCGCTCGATCAGCAAAAATTCCGACGAGCCATCGATATCGAGCAGGATCAGCGCGATGGCGGCGGCGCGTCGAGCCGCGAGCGGAATCTCCGGCGCGGCGTCCGAAAGGGAGCTCTGGATGCGCTCGCGAAATGACGTCCTCGATGGCGCGCTCATTGCTC
>Ga0315912_10005062_pt1 | contig 12215 bp, 8 predicted proteins | sample VfabasoilMG_FD_204469 | JGI IMG/M metagenome (GOLD analysis project Ga0315912, IMG submission 204469) | Garden soil microbial communities collected in Santa Monica, California, United States - V. faba soil | ecosystem: Environmental > Terrestrial > Soil > Garden | place: USA: California... | reverse complement strand
GCGAGCATTTTTTCGAGGCGCTGGATTTCGCTCACGTACTGTGCGAGTTCGCCTTCGGTAATTTCACCCTGCACGCGCGCCACCAGCGGCACGGTATGCCAGGCCCCGAAAAAGATACCGATTTTTCCCTTGGGTGGCAGCGCGCGCCAGTAGCGCCACATCAGCGGCCGTTCGCGCTCCTCGTCCGACAAATCGGGAAACGCATGGGTTTGAATATGGCGCGGATCCATCCACTCGTTGAGCAGGTTGACCGTCTCGCCTTTGCCCGCGCCCTCGACACCGGCAATCAGTATCAATACCGGAAACGTACCGTTTTCCTTCAAATTATACTGCGCGTGGAGCAGCGCCTCGCGCAGCTTCTGCGATTCGCGCTGGTAAGCGGCCTTGTCTACCTTGTAATCGAGATCGGCAGATTCAAACATGGCGCTCGTACCTAGAGGGAGGGTTACAGCATGCCCGGAGTCATCGCCGCAAGCAAGCTGCACTCGCCAGGTTCGCGTCCCGAGATCCACCAAGCCGCGCCCTTCTTGACCCCGAGATCGCCCTCACTGCCGGTCAGCAGCAACGAAGCAGTTTGTCCCAAAGTCGGCTGATGACCAACGATAAGCGTAACTTGCGCGGCACGCGGCCAGTTCGCGGCTTTGAGCACATCCTGCGGCCCGGCACCGGGCGCGATTTCATCGCAAGTGACGAACTTGCGGTGCAGCGCCAGCGCGGTCTGCTGCGCGCGCGTGGCCGGACTCACCAATATCAAGGCATCTTTGGGCAAACGCTCGTTGAGCCACGCAGCGACGCGTTTCGCCTGCGCGTGACCCTTGCCGCTGAGTTGGCGCTCGGCGTCGGGATAACCGTCCTCGGCGTCAGCGTGACGCCACAATATCAATTCCACTTTGCCATCCTTTGCGTACGACGGAAAACCTCACCAGAATTTTTCCGTTCCATGATACGCGCGCCATGCTTTGCCTAGCTTGCGGCGCAGCGCCCTCGCCCGCGCATCGCACCATGGGCGCAACGCCGCGCGTAATTCGGTCACGGCGGGGCCGCGCCGATGTGTCAGCGCTTCGTCTACATGCTGCTCGGCAACGCGAATATCATTTATCGACCCAAGTATATCCTGCAAACGCGATAGATTATCCAGCATGCCGTCGGCAGCCGCACCCCCGAACAATGACCCGAAACTGTCCGCGGCATAACGCAGCTTCTTGATCCGAATGCGTAGCGCGTGCAGCCGTTCGTCATCCAGTTTGGTAATGGACTGGCCGTGGCGGCGAACCTTGCGGTCGCGGTGCTCCAGCACGCGACGCGCGAAATCACTTGCAGGACCATCGAGCACGGCAAGCTGTTCCTGCGACGCCTCTGTGAGCCACACCTCAGCGGCGAACTGGCGCCAGAATTCCGGCATCAGACGCTGATAACGGCGTGACATAAGTACGCGGCGTGCCTTCGTAGTCGCAACATGCCGTTGCGCCGCCCAGCGTGCATCGAGCTGCGGCAGCAGCGGATTCGCATTCAACTCAACTCGCAGCGGCGGCCAGATCTCGGTAATGAACACATCGGCATCGCGTGCAGGCCCCAGTGCACGGGCGAGCCATTTAAGCTCGGCAACGAATGATTGCAGTGCCGATTGCGGCAGCGTCTTGGCGTACGCGCCACACAGCGCGCGCAGCCGGCGCACCGCAACACGCATCTGGTGCAGGTATTCGGGGTCGCGGTCTGCGATCACGCCGAGTTGGTTTGCCTGCGCCTGCGTAAGCAGCGTGCTTGTAATGTCCTTGAATGCCTGTATCGCGGATACGCCGGATACAAGTTCCAACGCACGCGCTCTCACCGGTGGCGGTGCTTCGCCGTGATGTGGCGCGCTATCGCGTCCAGCTTTCGAACGGTTTTCTATTTCGAGCGGCACGTTTTTCAGCAAACTCGGCGCGGGATGAATTCTCGACTATCAGCGAAATCACTATAAATATTTGTTTTTATTGATATTTTTATTACTACTGGGTAAGCAATTAGAAATCCAGAGCGAACAGCGCGATAGTAAAGTTATTCCACTCGCCGAACCCGCGATCCCACCTCATGTGGTGGCAAGCTTAGCAAGCAACCGCTGCTGCGCGCCAGCCGCTTTACTGCCGGACGCCCCGGCAAGCTGGTAACCGCCATGCTGATCCATGATCCACGCCTGCACGTCATCGTTGAGGTAAGGCGTCAGTCCTTCGTCGATCACGCGCTGCTTTAGTTGTGCGTCGAGCACAGGAAAACATACTTCTACGCGGCCAAAGAAATTGCGGCCCATCCAGTCGGCGCTAGACAGGTAGACGTTTTCCTGTCCGTCGTTATGGAAACAAAATACGCGCGAATGTTCCAGAAAGCGCCCGACAACCGAGCGCACGCGGATGTTCTCCGACACGCCGGGCACGCCCGGACGCAACGCGCACACGCCGCGCACGACGAGGTCGATCTGCACGCCCGCCGCTGAAGCCGCATACAGCGCGCCGATGACATCCGGCTCCAGCAATGCGTTCATCTTGGCGATAATGCGCGCCTTGCGTCCGGCCTCGGCGTGCGCGGTCTCGGCCTGGATCGCGCGCATGATCTGCTTGTGCAGGGTGAACGGCGCCTCCCACAAATGCTTGAGTTTTGTCGCACGCCCCAGCCCGGTCAACTGCATGAAAACATCGTTCACGTCGGCGCAGATTTCTTCGTTGCAGGTAAACAATCCAAAATCCGTGTAAATCCGTGCCGTCCGTGCATGATAATTGCCCGTGGAGAGGTGCACATAGCGGCGCAAACCGTTTGTCTCGTTTATCTCTTCGCGCCGCACCACCATCAGCATCTTGGCGTGCGTCTTGTGCCCGAACACGCCGTAGACGACATGCGCGCCGACTTCCTCCAGCCGCTGCGCCCAGTTGATGTTGGCTTCCTCATCGAAGCGCGCCAGCAATTCGAGTACTACGGTGACTTCTTTGCCGCTGCGCGCCGCGCTGATCAAAATTTCCATCAACTCGGATTCCGCGCCAGTGCGATATACCGTCTGCTTGATTGCGACGACCCTGGGATCGCGCGCGGCCTCTTGCAGAAATGAAATCACCGGCTGAAACGACTGAAACGGGTGATAAAGAAGAATATCGCCATCGCGTATGGCGTCGAACATACTCGTCGCATTTCCCGCGCGCGTGACCTTGCCTGCGCTAAACGCCGGAAACTTGAGGTCGGGCCGGTTCACGTCGTCGGGCACGCTCATCAGACGCACAAGATTCACCGGGCCATCGACGCGATAGACATCTTCCGGGTCGAGCATGAATTGCCGCATCAAAAATTCGCTGATGTGTTGCGGACAGCTGGCAGTGATTTCAAGGCGCACCTCGTCGCCAAACTGACGGTACGGCAATTCACCACGAAGTGCGGTACGCAGGTCCTTCACCTCTTCTTCGTCCACGAACAACTCGCTGTTGCGCGTCAGGCGGAATTGGTAACTGTCGATCACTTTCATGCCGGTGAACAGTTCCGCCACATGCGCATGCATGATAGACGACAGCAACACGAATTCATGTTCCGCCGCCGATACCTCTGGTGGCAAGCGGATCACGCGCGGCAGCACGCGCGGCGCCTGCACGATGGCTGTACCCGATCCGCGTCCGAACGCATCCTTGCCTTCGAGCTCCACTGCGAAATTCAGGCTCTTGTTCAATACACGGGGAAACGGATGCGAGGGATCAAGACCTATCGGCGTCAGCACCGGCATCACTTCGCGGCGGAAATACGCCTTGATCCACTCCGCCTGCGCCAGCGTGTAGCCGGTGTGCGGCACAAAGCGTACGCCTTCGCGCACCAGGCCCGGCACAATCTCTTCGTTGAACAGCCGATACTTCTCCGCTACCAGTTGATGCGCGGTTTGCGACACCTGTCGATAGACCTGGTCGGCCGGCATGCGGTCCGGGCCGACGGCAAGCGTGCCCGCCTCGATTTCGGCCTGCAGACCGGCGACGCGAATTTCGAAAAACTCGTCGAGATTGCTGCTGACGATGCACAGAAAACGCAGCCGTTCCAGCAGCGGCGTGGCGGGATTCGCGGCTTGGGCGAGCACGCGCCGATTGAATGCGAGCTGGCCCAGCTCGCGATTGAGAAACAATTCGGGGGCGAGACGCGCCTTGCTCATATATTGGAGGCCACCCGCATCGAGCCACAGTGCGTACTACTTGCCGGGGGGCGGCACATAGCCTGCGGCACTGTCTGCGCCATCGCCAAAGAAATACTTTTCCGTCTGCTGTGCAAGATACTCGCGTGCCTTTTTGTCAGCAAGGTTGAGGCGGTTTTCATTGACCAGCATCTTTTGCTGTTCGAGCCACTGCTTCCATGCCTCTTTTGAAACATTCTCGAATACGCGCTTGCCGAGCGCGCCCGGATACGGCGGAAAATCCAGCCCCTCGGCTTCGCGCCCCAGTTTCACGCAACGCACGGTTCTTGCCATGTGACAACCTCTCAGAATATTCAGTAATCTTTACAGTATTGTGACAGCCGCATCCGCGGCACGAAATCAAGCGCTGAACGGAAGATCCAGCGTGCGGTGCATATTGGTCGCATTCAACATCATCGGGTGGTCCGTGCGCGGCCTCTCCAAATGGTATCCCTGCATGGCGTCGACACCAAACACGCGCAACATTTCAAACGTGGCCTCGTCTTCCACGCATTCCGCGATTATTACCTTGTTTAACCCGCGCGCGACCGACACCATCGCTTTCACAAACAACTGGTTGTCGTGCTCCTGCGGCAAGTTGCGAATGAACAAGCCGTCGATCTTGATCGAATCGACATGCAGGTGCTTGAGGTACGCAAATGAAGAAAACCCGGTACCAAAATCATCGAGGCAAACGCCACAACCGGTCTGGCGCAACGCCTCGATAAAGCGGCGCGCGTCATGCAGATCGGATACGGCGGAAGTCTCGGTCAATTCAACCAGCAGGCGGCGCGCCGCAACGCCGGTGCGCTTGAGCTCCTCGGCGATAAACTGCGGCAGCGTCGGATCGTCAAATGAGCGGCCGGAAATGTTCACCGCCAGCGCCGGGATAACGCTCACTTCGGCCAGCCTGCGTATCGATTCGCGCAGCACCCAGCGATCGATATCGACGATCTTGCCTGAGCTTTCCGCCACCGGAATGAACTCCCCGGGCATGATCAGCACTTCCGCGTCGTCCTTGTCGCGCATGCGCACCAGCACCTCGAAATGAGACAGCGCTCGCGTCGCGGCACTGTAGACACCCTGGAACTGCAACTCCATCAGATTGGTTTCGAGCGCGTGCGAAATGCGGTCGTTCCACGACAAGCGGGTGACCATGCGCTGCGTCGTATCGAGATCGCCGCGATAGATGCGCCAGCCGTTCTTGCCGGCTTCTTTTGCCTGATACATCGCCGTATCGGCGCGTGCGATCAATTCCTCCGAACCTTCGGCGTGATCAGGATAAATCGCGATGCCCAGACTACATGTGAGGCGCAGACTCTGGCCTTCAAACTGGAAGCTGATCTGCGCGATGGTACGCGTGATGCGCTCGGCAAGCACCCTTAGCATCTCGTCCGAAATTTCGGGCACCAGTGCAGCGAACTCGTCGCCGCCCAAGCGCGCGAAGATTTCATTGCGGCGCACCTGCCCGCTCACTTCGCCCGCGACGCGGATCAGCATGGCATCACCGGCGCGGTGGCCGAAGGTGTCGTTGATGTACTTGAATTCATCCAGATCGAAGAACAGCAGCGCGAGCCGCGAACCGCCGCGATGCGCTTCGGCCAGCATACGCGTGAGTTCCTCGTTGAAACGATGGCGGTTGTAGAGCCCTGTCAGCGCGTCGCGTTCGGCCAGATAGACGAGCTGATCCGCGGTACGCCGCTCGTACGTCACGTCCTCGAAGATCCACAGCCGCCCCACCTGCCGGTTGAATACGTCGGTCACTGCGTGGCTCTGCTGGGTAACGAGCCGGCCGTCGGTCAACTGAAGTTCGAGGGTCGTGGTCACATCGCCGTCTTCGGGTATGCGCAACAGATGGCGCGATTGTTCGTCCGGACGCGCCAGCAGCGCGAACGACGGCGCCAGCGCTTCACGCGGCGCGGCACCGATCAGCCGCGCTCCCGCTGCGATCGCCCAAATACGCAAAAATGCCGGATTGCAATAAACAATGCGGTCATCTGTGGAAACAAAAAGAATGCCGATATCCATCGCGCCGAGCAGCGCAGCGAGCCGCGCATGCTCATCCTGCGCGCGGGTCAGGTATTGCTGCTGTGCGACTTGTGCGTCGCGCAATTCTTTCACCGTCGCTTCGAGCCGCTGTTCGGCGTGTTTGCGCTGGTCAATATTGCGGATGCTGATGCGGATGCCCAGATAGCCGCCGCGGCTGTCGTAAATCGGCCGCCAGTCGGCCGCCGCCCAGAATTCCACGCCGTCCTTGCGCCGCGCGCGGAATTCGAAATCCTGTCCGGTGTTGCCGCGCAGCGCCAGCCGTATCTGGCGCACCGTGCGTTTCACGTCCGGCCCGCTGATGAAGGCTGCCGGAAAATCCTCGGCCGCCAGACACTCTTCCGGCGTGTAGCCGAACATGTCCTGCACGCGCGGATTAATCCAGATTAACCTGCCCTCCGGGTCGGCCCACAACTCGCAGTCATAGCTGTAGTCGGCGATCGCGGAGAACTTCGCTTCATTGTCCGCAAGCGCCTTGATACGCCCCGACAACGCGTCAGCCATGGAATTGAACGCGCTCGCAAGCCGCCCCACCTCGTCGCCACCCTCGACCGGCAGCCGCACCGCATAGTTTCCATTCGCGAAGCTAGCGCTGGCCGTTGCAAGCTGGCGCAGATTGCGCGTGAGCCAGTAGTAAAGACCGAGCACGATCAGTACTGACAGCACGACCGCAATCACCCCTATTAGCAGGCTTTCCGTGATCAACTCGACGCGCGCTTTGGCGATAAAATCGGTGGAAAGTCCAAAGTGCAGTTTGCCGAGCAATTTGCCTTTGCGCGCGACCGGCGTCTCGACATCGATAGACCGCGCGTATATCCGGCGTGCGGCGTCCAGCACCTGATCCGCCGGACCGGCAACGGTTTCGTTCAGTCCGCTGGAAGCCACCAGGCGTCCACCGGCATCGAGAACCACCAGATAGACAATGCTATCGGCTCGGCGCATGTCGCCGATGAGATCGCGCACCGCCGCATCGTCGCCCTGTGCCAAAGGCGCCGAGAGCGCCGCATTCAGCAGCCGCTTTTGCTCCTCGATTTCGATGCCCACGCGTTCGTTCAATCGGTCATTTAACACACCGATGCCGGTGGCGACCAGCAGCACCAGCATCAGCACCTGCACCAGCGTGCAGGCAAGCAGCAGCTTGGTGCGCAACGACAGGCTCATGCGCCGCCAGCCCGTAATTTTTTCGTCAGCACCACCGAGCGGCGCTGGTAGTTGTACATCTCGCGCTTGCCGCGCGGCAGTTCATGCACGTCCGTTTCAACGAAGCCGTGTTCGACGAACCAGTGTTCGGCGCGCGTGGTAAGTACAAAAAGTTTCCTGAATCCGCGCCGCCGCGCGCGCGCTTCGATGGCTTCAAGCAAACGTACGCCGGCGCCGCGTCCGCGAAATTCGGGATTCACCGCCAGGCACGCAAGTTCGGCGGCGCGATCCTCGGAAAACGGATACAGCGCCGCGCAGCCGACGATCATGCGGTCGTGTTCCATCACCATGAAACGGCCGATCTCGCGCTCCAGCAGATCGCGGCCGCGTTTGACCAGCGTGCCATCCTCCTCCAGCGGTTCGATCAGGCGCACCACGCCACCGATGTCGTCGATTTTCGCGTCGCGCAGCGTCTCCATCGGATCTGGCGATACCATGGTGCCGACGCCGGTATGCGTGAAAAGCTCAAGCAGCAGCGCGCCCGGCGTGTGGCGCGAAATCAGATGCACGCGCTGGACACCTTGCTGGCATGCACGCACCGCGCACGGCAGATACAGCGCCGTATCGCCGTCGAGCGAGCCGTCTTTCGAGATGAGTTTTTGCGCCTGATTCGGCGTAAGTTCGCGCAGCAAATTGCCGCGACGGTTGGTAACCCCTATCTTGTCCATCATGAAAATCAGCTTGTCGGCGCCCAGCGCGACCGCTGTCGCTTCGGCGATGTTTTCCAGCGCCACATTGAACACTTCGCCAGTGGCGGAAAATCCCAACGGCGATAGCAGCACCAGCTCGCCGAAATTAAGCCGGTCGCGAATCGCAGCAACATCGATCTTGCGCACTTCGCCTGTGTGTTGAAGATCGACACCGTCCAGGATGCCTATGGGCTTGGCGGTGACAAAATTACCGCTTGAAACACGAATATCAGCGCCGGCCATCGGAGAATTGGGCAGACCCATCGACAGCATCGCCTCGATTTCAACTCTGAGCCGCCCGCTGGTTTCTTTGGCACAGGAAAGTGTCATGTCATCGGTTACGCGCAGCCCGCGCACATAACTTGTCGCGTGACCCAATTCGCGCAGCCGCGCGTCGATCTGCGCGCGCGCACCATGCACCACCACCAGCCGCACGCCGAGCGCGGCAAGCAAATTAAGGTGATGATTCAGTCCGACGAACTTGCCTTCCGACACCACTTCGCCGCCGAACGCAATGACAAACGTGCGTCCGCGAAACGCGTGTATGTACGGCGTCACCGACTGGAACCAGTCGATGAAATGCTCCGGATTGACACTGCGTTGACGCCGCGTGGCGGGGGTCAACGCTGCCGGAACCGGATCGCCCGAGGTTTGGTGTGCGTTCTTGTCCGGGGCCTTGCTAATCGCCGTCTCCTGAGGCTCGATGTGAGTGGTACGGCCAAGCCGCGCCGTCGTGCATTTTACCGTCTTTCACCACGGTAGCCGCAGTTGCCCCGGACGATTACGGCACAAGTTCACACTCGCGGCTCATTGACTGTCTCTCGATGTCAACGCAGTTTGCGTGATGAAATTCGCACGCTAAAAATCTCCCCACAACGTTTGCATCGCGGCTAGCGCAGCCACTGCCGCGGTTTCCGTGCGTAACACGCGCGGGCCGAGTTGTATTGCGACGAATCCGGCGATTTTAGCGGCGCTTTCCTCTTCAGGCGACAAGCCGCCCTCAGGGCCTGCGAGCAATGTCACGGTTTTGGCGGGTCGCGGCAGATCACGCAGACGCATCTCCGCGCGCGGCGAAAGCAGCAGACGCGGGACGCTGCCGGGCATGCCCAGCCATTGAGCGATGGTTTGTAAGGCTTTGATTTCAGGGATAAAATTCCTTCCGCATTGCTCACACGCTGCAACCGCCACGGCGCGCCAGTGCGCCACACGCTTTTCCGCTCGCTCGCCCGTCAAGCGCACTACGCTGCGTGAAGTCAGCAGCGGTTGTATCGAGGTCACGCCGAGTTCGACGGCTTTTTGCACGGTGTAATCCATGCGTTCCCCGCTCGAAAGTCCCTGCGCGAGCATCACTTCCAGCGGTGACTCACGGTTTACGTAACGCCGCTCGCGCACGTTAAGCATGACAACGTTTTTGCCTGCGCGCGTTATTGCAGCCGAATATTCCGCGCCGTGTCCGTCGAACAGGGTAACTTCGTCGCCCGCCGCCAGCCGCAATACATGCTGCACGTGATGCGCCTGAGCGGGCTCGAGTCGGCATTCACCGTGATCGGCGATTTCCCCGGAAAAATACAAACGCGTCAACGAGTTGACTCCAGTAACCAGCATACAAATTATGCCATATGCGCCAACGCCAGCTGGCGCTTTCGTGCATCCGGCATGCGGGCGGAATAGAATCGCGGATTGTTCGGGAGATAGCGCGTTGAAAATCGTCATTCTGGGCGCGGGTCAAGTGGGTTCGTCCGTCGCTGAAAACCTGGTGTCGGAAGCGAACGACATCACCGTGGTGGATACCAATGCCGAACGCCTGCGCATACTCGCCGACCGGCTGGATCTGCGCACCGTAGTCGGTAACGCCGCGCATCCGGCCACACTCGAGAATGCGGGTGCTCGCGACGCCGACTTGATACTTGCGGTGACGCAAAGCGACGAAACCAACCTCGTTGCGTGCAAGCTCGCCGCGACCATGTTCAACATTCCAACCAAGATCGCACGCATACGCTCGGCTGATTATCTGTCACACCCGGAAATTTTCTCGCCGGAGAATTTTTCGGTTGATGTGCCGATCTGCCCGGAGCAGATACTCACCGACTACATCGTCAAACTGCTCGAGTTCCCCGAAGCCCTGCAAGTGCTTGAATTCGCGCACGGCAAAGTAAGCCTGGTCGCAGTACGCGCGTTTCACGGTGGTCCGCTGGTCGGCCACGAAATTTCGTATTTGCGCTCACATATGCCACAAATCGACGCGCGGGTGGCGGCGATATTCCGTCAGGACAGCGCGATCCTGCCCGAGGGCCAGACCGTGTGCGAGGCCGACGACGAGGTGTTCTTCATTGCGGCCACTGAAAACATCCGCGGCGTGATGCGCGAACTGCGGCGCATGGACAAGCCGGTCAAGCGCGTCATGATCGGCGGCGGCGGTAATATCGGACGCAGGCTCGCGAATGCGATCGAGGATCGCTACGAGGTCAAAATCATTGAATACAATAAAGTCGCGGCCGAGCGCCTCGCCGCTGAATTGGACAAAACCCTGGTGTTGGTCGGCGACGTGACCGACGAAGCCTTGTTGCAGGCCGAAAACATCGGCGACATGGACGTGTATTGCGCGCTCACTAACGACGACGAGAACAACATCATGTCGGCGCTGCTCGCCAAACGCTTTGGCGTGCGCAAGGTAATCGCCCTCATCAACCGCACCTCCTACGTGAATCTGCTGCAATCGGGACGCATCGACATCGCGATCTCGCCGGTGCAGGCGACCATAGGCACGCTGCTCGCGCGCGTGCGGCGCGGCGACGTGGCAGCGGTACACTCGTTGCGCCGCGGCGCCGCTGAAGCACTCGAACTCGTGGCGCACGGCGACGCCAAATCCTCGCGCGTAGTCGGACGCAAGGTCGAGGACATAGACCTGCCCAAGGGCGCCACCATCGGCGCCCTCGTCCGCACCCGCGAATTACCTGCACGCAAAAACGAAGGGCCGCGTCTCGAGGATCAGGTCATCATAGCCCACCACGACACGGTGATCGAGGCCGACGATCATGTAATCGTGTTCGTGGTGAACCGGCGCATGATCTCGAAGGTCGAGAAGCTTTTTCAGGTCGATGTCGGATTTCTTTAACAACACATGACCTCATTTCTGACCGTGGCCCCGTTGCTGGGGCTGATCGCCATGGTGATGAGCCTGACGCACGCGGTACCGATCGCAGTATCGCTCGCGTACGATGACGGCGCCGCCTATGGGTTCGGCCTTTCGATGGCGATCAACTTCGCGCTCGGCTGCCTGACCTGGGTGTTCACGCGCCGGTGCCGGCGGGAACTGACGCCGCGCGACGGCATTCTGCTGGTGGTGCTGTCTTGGTGCGGCGGCCCTGCTTTCGCGACGCTGCCGCTGCTTATGGGCATACCCGGGATGTCGTTTACGGACGCCTACTTCGAAAGCGTCTCCGGTCTCACTGCCTCGGGCGCAACGCTGCTTTCCGGACTGGATGCGCTTGCGCCTTCGGTCAACATCTGGCGCGCGCTACTGCAGTGGCTTGGCGGCATGGGGCTGATCGTGCTGGCGGTGGCGATCCTGCCGTTGCTCGGTGTCGGCGGCCGTCAGATATTCAAGGCCGAGACGCCAGGCCCCATGAAGGACGAAAAGCTTACCCCGCGCATCACCGAGACCGCGAAAGGACTGTGGTTTGTGTACTTGCTGATCTCGCTGGCATGCGCATTTGCGTATCGTTGGGCGGGAATGAGCTGGTTTGACGCATGGCTGCACATGTTTACCACGGTGAGCCTCGGCGGATTGTCCAATCACGACGCAAGTTTCGGCTACTGGAATTCACCCGCCATCGAAGCGGTTGCCGTCGTATTTATGCTGATCGCGTGCGTAAACTTCAGCACGCATTTCCTCGCGCTGCGTTCGCTCAGGCCGTTTCCCTATTACCATGATCCCGAGCTGCGGCTGTGTCTGACGGTAATCATCGCAAGTTCCATTGGTATCGCCGTCTATCTGCGCGTAACGGGAACCTATCCCGATTTTGTCACTGCGTTGCGCTACGCCGCATTCAACGTGGTTTCGGTCGCCAGCACCACCGGCTACTCCAACACCGATTACACCTTATGGCCTA
>Ga0315912_10005061_pt1 | contig 12215 bp, 8 predicted proteins | sample VfabasoilMG_FD_204469 | JGI IMG/M metagenome (GOLD analysis project Ga0315912, IMG submission 204469) | Garden soil microbial communities collected in Santa Monica, California, United States - V. faba soil | ecosystem: Environmental > Terrestrial > Soil > Garden | place: USA: California... | reverse complement strand
ACCGCCAACGTGGAAATCGGTGGCGACGGTGCGTACCTCCGCTACGGCACCTTCCGCTCCGAAGTCGAGATGAAAGATGTGTTCGCACGCTTCGACCTGGACCTGGGCGACAGCACCAACTGGTACGTCCAGGGCTCCTGGGGGCAGGCGACAAATGCCGCCGACTGGACCAACTGGGTAGTCAGTCCGTCAGCCAGCCGTCCGAACACCTTGTTTGCCAACAATCCCTACCTGACTCAAGAGACCCAGGATCGGCTGGGCGCGAATATCGTCTGCGGCACGCCCGCCGCCGTGGGCCGGCGCTGCTTGCCGGCCGTGCCTCCGACTTCTCCTCAGACCGGCAGCACGCCGCCGGCCGGGCCCGGCGTGCCGTATTTCTCTTCACCCACCTACATCTGGAAGGTGGGCGGTGAGGATGTGGACAGCCCGAACCGGCTGTATCGCACGCTCGGCGACCAGAAGACCTGGAGCGCGGAAACCGGTGCGACCGGTGAGCTCGGCAACTTCAATTGGGACGCGTACTACATCCACACGGTGAGCGACCTGACGGTCGTCAACCCCAGCAACACCGACAACGGCAAGTACCTGGCCGCGCTGGATGCGGTCAATGTGGGCGGCACCATCCAGTGCTGGGTCACCACGCAACCGCAGTTCGCGAGTCTGTATCCCGGCTGCGTGCCCATGAACATCACTGATCCCGCCGGCCCGTCGGCCGAGGCCTGGGAATACCTGCGTACCAGGACCGACTGGAATCTCACGCAGAAGATGGACAACGTCGGCTTTTCGATCGGCGGCGGTCTGTGGGGTTTCGGCCTTCCCGCGGGCGAGATCGTGGCCAACTTCTCCATCGACGCGCGTTGGAACACGTACACGATGGAGAGCGACTTCCTGCCGACCGACTTCGTCAATTGCACCGGCCTGCGCATGTGCCTGGCCAATGGCGGTGCTCCCGTGCGCTGGGTGCAGAACGTCAACGCGCCCGTCGACGCGAAAACCCACGTGTACGAGGGTGCGCTGGAATTCAACGTGCCGCTGCTCAAGGAACTGCAGGGCGTCCAGGAACTGTCGCTGAACCTCGCGGGCCGCTACTCCGACTACGAGGCCTTCGGCGGAGTCGAGTCCTGGAAGGTCGGCCTGAACTGGATGCTCGACGATTCGGTCCGAGTTCGCGGCACCCTGTCTTCCGACATCCGCGCGCCCACCCTGAACAACCTGTACCAGCCGGCCGGCGTGTCGTCGACGGGCTTCGTCGATCCGCTGACCGGGGGCAACAACAGCCTGCGGCTGGTGTCGCGCGGCAATCCGGATCTGGTTCCGGAAAAGGCGCGCACCATCACCGTGGGTGCGGTGTTCACGCCTGAGTTCCTGCCGCGTTTCTCGTTCGCCCTCGACTACTACCGCACGGAGATCGACAACGCGATCCAGCAGATCAGCTTCCAGACCATCGCCGTGCAGAACTTGTGCATGGCGAGCGCACCGACCTTCGATTCGCCGTACTGTTCGCTGGCGATCCGCCCGATCAACGATCCGACCGATCCTAACTACAGGAACCCGGCCTTCAATTTCCCCACCGAGATCCTGAACCAGCCGTTCAATGCCTCGCTGCTGAGACTTTCCGGGTACGACTTCCAGATCGATTACAACTGGGACATGGCGGGTGGACAGTTCTCCTTCCGGCACATGGCGAGCTGGCAGCCCGAGAACACCACGATCAATCTACCGGGCGCGTTTCCCGTGTGGGCGGTGCAGCCCGAGCTGTCGCAGACCACGTTCCTGACGTACCGGCACAGCGGCTGGACCGGAGCCCTGCAGAATCGCTGGCTGAGTGAGGTGAGCGTCGTCACCAGCGACAACACTCGCAACGGCAACGTGCAGAACTACGTGGAGCCGAGTCTGGAGTCGTTCGACGTCGTCGACCTGACGGTCAGCAAGGAGTTCGAGATCAGCGACGGCAACATGGAAGCTTTCCTGACCGTCAGCAACGCGCTGAACGAACGCGCCCCGCTGTACGGCTCGGCGTCTGGACTGCCGGGTTTGTTCTACCCGACGCTGGGTTTCTACGACGACATGGGCCGGTACTACACCGCAGGATTCAGGATGAAGTTCTGAAGCGGCTTTGCGTTCCGACGCCCGCATCGTTCATCATGTGCCGCGCTGACCCACACACATATATAAGAGGGCGGCAGGGCGGGCCTGATGGATCTCGCAGGGCGTCGGACGGTACTGGTTGCGCTCCTGGCCGCAGCGTCCGCGGTGGCGTGGGCCGCGACGCCATTGGCGCAACGCCTGGAGGCGGCCAAGGCGGCGTTTGACCGGCGTGCCTATCCACAGGCTCTCGAGGCGCTGGCGCCCATCATGGCGGACGCGGAGCGCGCCGGCGACCAGGCAGTGCTCGCCAGGGCCAGCTACTACAGCGGTCGCAGCCACTACTTCCTGACCGACTACAGGACGGCGCTGCCCTTCATGCAGCGCGCGCTGAAACTCAGCCGCGCGGACGGGGACGCGCCGTTCGAAGGTGAAGTGCTGCTCGGCATCTGCAAGTTGCACAAGCAGCAGGGAACCTACGTGGATGGCTTGCGGGTGTGCGCCGAGTCCATCGCGAAGTTCGACTCGCTCGGCCTGACGCGTGATGCCGGGCGCGCCTGGATGACGGTGGGCGCGCTGCGCGACCTGCGCGGCGAATTCGAGCTGGCGCTCGAAGCCAATGAACGTGCGCGCGTCGCCATGGAGTCCATCCACGACGCGGATTACTTCACGCTGCTCAACGAAGTCTCGATCACCTACACCAACCTGGGGCGCTACGAAGACGCGCTGGCGGCGCTCAAGCTCTCGCTCGAGGGCCGCGAAAAGCTCGGTGACCCGTACTACATCGGCATCTCGCACTCGAACATCGGCGCCGTCTATTACGCCTACGGCCAGTTCGAACGCGCGATCGAGCATTACCTGGTCTGCCTGCAGCTTTGCGGAGTCGCGGGTGATCGGCGCAGTCTCGCGATCACGCTGGAGCAGCTCTCCAACGCGTACATCGGCCTGGGCAACTTCCAGAAGGCGCGCGAGTACGTGGAGCGCGAGCTGGCCGTGACGCGCGAGTATCAGCTGGAAGCGCTCGAAGCCGTCGCCCTGCGGCAGATGGGCCGCGTGCAATTGCTGCTCGGTGACCTCGGAGCGAGCCAGAAATTCAACGAACTGGCGCTCGCCGCGGCACGCAAGGTCAAGGCGCAGGGTGATGAGGCTGCCTCACTCAATGCGCTGGCCGATCTCGCGCTCGCGCGAGGCGATGCCGCCGCTGCGCAGGCACTCGCGGAACAGGCGCTGCGCCTGGCGCGCGACATGAATGCGCCGGACTTCGAGGTGGAGGTGCGGCTCACGCTGGCGCGCGCGGCGCGCGCGCGCGGCTCGAACGAGCTGGCGCTGACGCAGCTGCGCGCCGCGGTGAGCATCATCGACGACGTGCGCGGCGGGGTACGCACCGACAGCGGCAAGATCGGCTACCTGGACAAGCGCCAGAACGTGTTCGAGTTGATGGCCCTGACGCTGGCGGAATCCGGCGAATCCACCGCGGCGCTCGAGGTGGCGGAAGCGGCGCGCGGCCGCGCCTTCAGTGACCTGCTCGCCACCCAGCGCGTCTCGCTCAAGACTGCGGACACGCGCGAGTTCGACGCCATCCGCTCGATGGAAGCGCGGCTGCGGGCGACGCTCGACCAGGACTCGACGGACCCCGCGCAGCAGGCGGACCTGCTGGCGACACGCGCAGCCAACCAGTCTTCGCTCGGTGCCCGCCTGTACAAACTGCGCAATGAGCAGCCGGAACTCGCCAGCCTGGTCGCGACGCATCCGCTGGCGGTGGCCGACATCACGGCCGAGGCGAAGCGGCTGGGCGCGGTGCTGGTGGAATACCTGGTGACGGATGAGCGGCTGCTGGTCTGGGTGGTCGATCCGGCGGGACACGTCGAAATCCGCACCGTGACGGTGGGTCGCGAGCGGCTGCGCGCGGCGGTGGGTGAGTTGCGACGCATGATGAATCGCCTGGACAGCGCACGTTCCGCCGACGACGCGCCGGTGAGCCAGCAACTCGCGCTGCTGCATGGCTGGTTGCTCGCGCCCATCGAAGCGGCGCTGCCGCGCGATGCCACGGCGGTGGTCTATATCGTGCCGCACGATGCCGTGCACTTCGTGCCGTTCGCGGCGCTGCGCGATACCCACGGCCGGTACGCGCTGTCGCGCCATACCTTCGCCTATTCGCCCTCGGCCGCGGTGCTGCGGTACACGGCGTCCAAGAAGCAGCGCGCGTTGTCGCCGGCGCGTCCGTATTTCCTGGCGCTCGCGGATCCGACGCCGCCCGCGGACGTCGTGCAGGAGCCGCTGCCCGGTGCGCGCGCGGAGATCGCGGCGGCCGCCAGGCGCTTCGCCGTCGACCGGCGGCTCACGCTGTATGGTGATGCGGCGAGCGAGGCCAGTCTCAGGCGACTGGCGCCCGCACAGACGACGCTGCACTTCGCGGTTCATGGGCTGGTGCGCGACGATCGGCCATGGGAGTCCGCGCTGATTCTCGCTCCCGGTGAAGGCCAGGATGGCTGGCTCAAACTACCCGAGATCTTCGGGCTCGACCTGCGTGCGGACCTGGTGGTGCTGAGCGGCTGTTCGACGGGTACCGGAAAACTTTCGGGAGACGGTATCGTGGGCCTGGCACGCGCGCTGATCTATGCCGGCGCGCCGTCGGTCATCGTCAGCCAGTGGGACGTGAGTGACCGCAGCACGGCGTACCTCATGGACCGTTTCTACGCGGCGCTGGCCTCCGGCCGCGACAAGGCGGCTGCCCTGAGGAGCGCACAACTGGCGACACTCGCGCGCCATCCACAGCCGGCGCTATGGGCGCCGTTCGTGCTGGTCGGCGAGCGTTGAATGGCGCGATTCGCGTTGACAGAGGAAGCCTTCGCGGCGCGGCTGCGCGAGCTGGCGCGCGAGGCCGGACACGATTCAGCCGAAGCGCAGCGCGAGTACCTTGCGCGCCTGTCGCTCGACGACCTGTACCTGGCACAGGCCTGCCTGGCCGGTGAGGAAGCCGCCTGGCGTGAGGTGGCGCAGGCCCATTTTCAGTTCATGCGCGATTTCGCCCGGCGCTTTCTGCCGGCCGATGCGGCGCGGGAAGTGGCGGACGAAGTCATCGCCGATGTCTGGGAGCGCGGCAAACTTCGCCAGTACGGCGGCCGCAGTACCTTGCGCACCTGGCTGGGGACGGTGATCACGCACGCGGCGCTCAATGCGCGGCCAGCGCTGGCGCGCACGCAATCGCTCGACGCGCCGGGCGTCGCGGCGGTCGTCGAAGACGGTGCCGGCGCCGCCGATCCCGCCGATGAGCAGAGCGCGGCACTGGTCGCGCGCCTGCTGGGCGAAGCCCTGGGCGCGCTCGCACCGGCGGACCGGTTGTTGTTGCGGCTGTATTACGAGCAGCGCATGACGCTCGACGAGCTCGGCGTCATCCTGCGTGCCTCGGCGCCGGCGGTGAGCCGCCGACTCAAGCGCACGCGCGATGACTTGCGCGCCACGCTCGAAGCACTGGCGCGGCGCAGCACCGGTGAATCAGCGGCAAGTCTGCGCAGCGGCCTCGACCTGTCTCATATCGAGTTGAATCTCGACAAGCTGTTGGGCCTTCCGCTGTCTAACCCAAGGGAAGACTGATGTCACAAGACCATCCACTCGACGAGCTTGCGGCCATGGTCGAGGACCGCCTCGACGCGGCCGAACGCGAGCGCCTGACCGTGCATCTCGCCAGTTGCGCCGGCTGCCGGGCCACGCTCGCGGCGATGACCCGCGCGCAGATCGAGGGTGCGCTTCCCCGCACGGCGCCGGGCTCGCGCCGGCGCCCCACACCGGGCCTGCGGGTGGGGCTGGCACTGGCGGCGTCGGCCGTGCTCGCGACGTTTGCGTGGCAGTACCTGGCAACGCCGATCGCGGGGGACGGCCACGGAACGGACGTGCGGCGCGCCGCCGGGCGCATCGTGCAGGGCAAGACTTTCCGGCTCGAGGACGGTGTGTGGATAGATCGCGCCAGCGACGATGCGGGCAGGCTGCCCACCATCGTCGTCCAGGGCGCCGAGGCCCGTGCCGAGCTGCTGGCGCGCCAGCCGGAGCTGGCCGAGTTCGCCGACCTCGGCTCGCGCGTGGTCGTGGTCCACGGTGGCACCCTGTACCGCTTCGAGTAACTTTCGGCGCAAGAATTTCCGGCGCTCCTGTCAAAGATCCAAACAACCATGCGCGGTGATGCGCGGGGGAGAGGATCATGGGACGGGATTCGAAGAGCGGTCGTGCGGCCGCGGCGCTCGCGGCACTCACTCTGACGTTGTCACTGGCCGCGCAGGCGCAAACACCGGCGGCCGCGCCAAAATTCAAGGGTGTGTGGGAGCCGGTCAACTACGGCGAAGACATCACCCTCAACGACGTGTTCTTCGTGACGCCCGACATCGGCTACGTGGGCGGCAACGCGGGCACCATCCTCAAGACTACCGACGCCGGCGCATCGTGGAATGCCTTGTTAGGGGGCGACCCGGGCTCGACCGAGCGCGGCATCACCCAGCTGTGGTTCGTGACACCCGAGATCGGCTGGGCCGCACAGATCACCGGCACACACACCAACCTGCTGCACACCACCGACGGCGACAGCTGGACGCGCATCGGCACCATTCCCGAGCACTACGAGGACTTCGCCTTCGCCTCGGACTCGCTGGGTGTCTACGTCAATGACGAGAAGATCTTCCAGACGCGCGATGCCGGCAAGACCTGGCGCCAGGTGGGTACCTGCGCCACCAAGGCGGTGATCGGCGGCTTGACGCGCGATGCGATGTGCAATTTGTGGAAGTTGCGCTTCGCGACACCGGACGTCGTGTACGCGCTGGGCCAGGGCAAGAGCGGGACCGACGCGGCGTTCGTCATGCGCTCGGACGACGCCGGTGAGAACTGGTCAGTGGTGAGTGTGATCGAAGGCCAGGACGGCGGCGAGGGCGGCTTGTTCTTCCTCGACGAGAACGTCGGTTACTTCTCCACCAAGTATGGCAAAGGCTCCTATCGCACCGTCGATGGTGGCAAGACCTGGAACGCCATGCCGGCAACCGGGGTGTTCCGTCGCATCGTCTTCGCCGATCCCGAGGTCGGCTGGTCGATGATGTACCAGACGCTGGCGTACACCACCGACGGCGGCAAGCGCTGGTTCTCGCGCGAAATGCGCTTCCCCGCCATGCCGAACGCCTTCAGCCTGCCGCGACGCGACCGCGCCTACGTCGTCGGCCCGCACGGCATGATCTTTCGCTACAGCGTGATGCCGGAGAACACGCCCGTGGCCGCGGCGACGCTGGTTTCACCCGCGATGCCGGCAATCGACAACCGCGTGGTCATGCAACTGGCGCAACTCGACACCCGCGTCGATAGCTTGTCGAAGCAGCTCGAGTCCGCCGGTGCCGGCGTTGCCGACTGGACCACGACGCCCGCCGGGCAGGAGCTGCTGCAGCTGCAGGGCACCGTCGACGCGGTCGCGACCGGCGCGCCCAACATGGGACGCAAACATCGCAGCCTGAATCTGCTTGGGTTTGGACTCACGCTGCTCGGCGATCTGACCGGCGAAAGCGGCGAGCTCAAGGAGGCGTTCGCGGCATTGCGCCAGGCGCGCGACGCCAAGTCTCTCTCGGCGGCATTGACCGGCCTCAACGGGCAGATCGATGCCATGAAAACCAGTGTTGCGACATTCCAGAGCGCCAAGCGTGGCGGAGGTTGAATCATGAACACTCGCAAGTCGGTCCATTTCGTCCTCGCGTTCCTGTGCGGCATGGCCGCGCTGCAGGTCCGCGCCGCGGAGCCGGTCGGCATCACCGCCATCGATGCGCGCAGCGGCATCGTCACCGCGGTGAACGGCTCGCGCAGTCTCACGGTGCAGTTCAAGGTGGTGAACGCCGCGACCTTGCGCGCCCTCAAGGTGGGCCAGGTAGTTAGCGCCGACATCGGCCCGAAGAAAGTCAGCATCAACCACGCCGAACCCTGCTGCGGAATCGTCGGCGTGCAGAACGGCGCCGCCGGATCGCAGACCGGCGCCGTGGCCAATGCCTCCATGAACGCGCCGGGCAACGATCCACTCGGCGCAGGCGGCGGGCCGCCGCGCCGCATCGGCAAGGACGACTATCCCAGCTGCAACACCTGCGCCGGCGACTGCAAGGTCTGCGCGGAGTGGAACCAGGAATGCCGCTGCACGCAAGTGGCATCGGGCTCGAGCCCCGGACCCGAGGACGATGTCTGGTCGTGCTCATGCACCGGCCCGGAGCCGAGGATGCCGGGAACGCGCAAATGAACTTCCCGACACGAGTCACGGCCGGACTGGTCGCGTCGATCTGCGCGCTGGGCGTGCCGCGCGACAGCGCGGCGATCGACCCGGGGCAGGTGGCCCAGCAGGCCCTGCCGGTACTGCCGCTTGCCACCTACAGTTCGGGCCCGGCCATGCTCCAGCAGGCGATGTCGCAGCTGAAGGCCGACGTCAGCGTGAAGTTCCTCGACAAGGACTACGAGAACGACGTCTACGCGCGCGAACCCATCACCAACAAGAAAGTGCGCGTGTCCTGCGTGCGGTTCCGCGCCAACAGCGGCTTCCACGTCGCCATGGATCCGCCGGCCTACAACCTCACCAGCCAGCAGCTCACCATTACCGCGAAGTTCCCGAGGATCCGCGCTGACTCACTGTCGTTCAAGTTCATGCTGGGACCGTGCGCCTGGGCAGGCTCGGGTTACGGCGTGCAGCTTACCGACGTGAAGCTGGTGTACAAGGCCCGCCCGATGCTGAGTTTCGACGAGAACGGCGCCTGCCGGCTTGCGTGGAACAATGATCCCAACGGCATGGCCATGAGCATCGGCGACCTGAACATCATCGGGGTGCAGAACGACCTGGACAAGCTCGCCAAGGACGCGGTGCGCGAGGCGATCAACTATTCGCTGGATGCGGTCTTTGGTGGCGCGTTGCGCGGCGAACTGCAGAAGGTAGTCCTCGATACCTGTGGGGCGAAGCGCCGATGAGCCGGTTCAGTGCTTGCGCGATCGCGCCTCGTGCCAGCTGGGGGTTTGCGCGAAGAACGGCGGTTGCTCGGCGGGAAGCCGGGCAACCGGCTGCGCCAGCAGGTATCGGTCGCCAAGCCACGACACGGCAGTCTGCAGTGCCAGGCCGTAGTCGTACTGCGGCAGGGGCCGAGCAGGGGCCTTTGAACGTTTCATTGCGCTCTCCTTTGGCCGCCAAGGTAACGAATGGCGACTGAACCCGACCTGAAGCAGGGCGTTACAGGTGAGTTGCGGAACCTGGCCCGGAGGTTCCGGCGAGGCCCGCGGAGAATTTCTCGATCGCCTCCAGTACTTCCCGCGGATTCGACTGGATGACGTAGTGCGTGGCGTTCGGCAGTTCGAGCACCTCGCCTCTTGCCACCCCGCGGCGGAACAGCTCGATGTTCCTGCGCCTGGCGTCGTTGTTGATGCGGGCGATCTCGGCCAGCGTCGCTTTCAACGCGACATCGTTCGCGTCGTACCACGGTGGTAGCGGCTTGTTCGGGTCCTCGAACGCATACACGGCCAGTGCCGGGATTTTCACGGCGGCGTAGTCCGGCGCAACGATGGCCGCGCTGATGGCCTGCTGGGTGCGCGAATCGATGGACGGTGCGCCGGCAATGAACGGTTTGTCGGCGTTGCGGAATGCGATGAGCTCGCCTTCGGGCAGGGGCAGGTGGCCGCGCTCGGCGAGAAGTTTGCTCATGGCCTGGTAGTTTCTCAGCGCCTCCTGCGGGAGCGGTGGCTCGGGCGGCAGGCTGCGATTGAGCTCGCGGAGCCGGGAATTCCCGGATTCACCGGAGCGATCGTAGGCAGCGTCGAGATACACGAGCCCGTTGAAACGCTCCGGATGATGGCCGCCCAGCCACGTGAGTTCGTCGCCCGCGATGGAGTGGCCGACCAGCAGCACCTGCTCGAGGTGCAGCGCGTCCATCACCTGCAGCACGTCCTGCGCGAGCCGCGGAGTGTCGAAGCCGTAGTCGGGTTTGCCGGAGTAGCCGGTGCCCCGCCGCGTGATCGCAATCACGCGATGTTTTTGCGCCAGCAGCGGCGCGAGCTCGTCGTAGCTGTGCGCGGTGGCGCCGAGACCGGGCAACAGCACGACCGGTGGGCCACTTCCGCCAAAGTCCAGCACCTCGAGCTGCACTCCGTCCTGTACGGTGATGGAAGATGCCTCGTGCTTCGCCGTGTCGCGCCACACGGCCTGCTGGAAATGTTTGCCCTCGGCAGAGGAGGGCAGCGGACAGGTGCGGGTGTCGTTGCCGAGGATTCCGGGCAACACCAGCGACTTGTCGAGGTAGCCCGCAACGGTCCACGCAGTGACCGTGACGTGATCCTTTTGCGAGAGCCGCGGAGATCCGATGGTCAGCTCGTGGCCCGGACTGAACGGCCACCGGCTCCAGCGCGGCGAAAAGTCCGGCGGGCCATAGACACGCGTCGCGGGAATCTCCGCGAGTTCGGCGCTGATTTGCGCGGGCTCCTCGAAACCCAGGAAACACTTCACCTTGATCTGGCCGCCGGTGGAGTCGAGCCGGGCGCTGCAATATCCGAGCTCCGGGACTCTGTGGCGCCGCCCGTCAGTCGGCAGACTGAAGTCGTGCGGCTCGAGCAAGGTGAGGTAGTAGCGCATGCGGAGTTCGACCTGCGGCTCGGCACCGAGTCGCCGAACGGCCGTGTCGGGCAGCACCCAGGCATGCGACAAACTACCGCTGTTGCTGTCAGCGGTGTAGCTGGTGGGCCGCAACGAGTACATCGGCGAGGTGTTCGCCGGGGTGTAGTACTGCGCCTCCACGAAGGCGACGTTCACGCGCCAGTCCTGCGGCAGGCGCCGCGGGTCCATGGACGTGAGAAATACGATGGAATCCGGGCCCGCATCGCGCTGATCTTCCCCGGTCCAGTCCTGCACGCTGGCCGACTGGCGCGCGACCGTGAATGCCGGCTCCGTGGCGAGATCCCGCACCCGCGTGGCGGGGAAGCAGGCTTTCGAATTTCTCAGGTAGATAGTCTGTCCATCGGCTGCCGTTGCGGGCGCGGCCAGTGTCGTCTGGACCGCGTACACCGCCTTCCAGGGAACCAGCCACATGGGCGCCAGGACCATCAGCATGGTGAGCGACACGGTGACACCGAGCAGCACCCGTGCGGCCAGGGCGTTCCGCCGCCAGTACATCAGCCAGCAGCCGGGCGCGAACAGGCAGATGGGTACCAGCGTGGCCGGCGTGACCGACAGCCAGCCGAGGCCGGAGAAGATCAGCGTGTCACCAATGGCCGGCTCGAGCGGTCCCGGCGTGCCCACGAACGGCGTGGGAATCGCGAACACGGCGACGAAAATGGCGATGAGCACGACGAAGCCCTGCACGATGGTGCGCGTCACCAGCGCCGTGAACATCAGGATGGGAAGCAGGAGCACGGCCAGCTGGTCCTGGAGCAGGAAGGCCTTCTGCAGGGACTCGGCGAGCGATGTGCCGAGTGCGGGGTCGATCACCAGCGTCGCGAGGGCGCGCGACAGGTACACCGCCGCCAGCAACAGCACCAGCTTCGCGGTGAGCAGCTCGGCGCGCGGCACCGGCCGGCACAACCAGTCGTCCACCTGGCTCACGGGCGCGTCCGCCTGGAATATCGCGAATATCAAAACCGTTCCGGCCAGCAGCAGCACCGGGAACCGGAAGATGGACCAGACCGGGATCAGCTCCAGCCGCATGAGGAACACGTCGCCGGCAAACAGCAGGGTTGCCAGGAGTACCAGTGGATAGAGGCTCCGCACATCCTTCCTGAGGATTGCGCCGAAGATGCTGAAGTTCATGACTGCAGGTTCAGCTTGCGCTGCTGCATGAGCGCGTTGGCGATGCCCCGCAGCGGCATGGGTTCGCATTCCATTTTCACGGCACCGAAGTGCCTGGCCAGTTCCTGATAGAGCTCCGGGTCTCCGCGGTAGTGAGACGCGAAGAAGCGCAAGCGGTGACCTCCGATGGTGGGCAGCAGCCATCCTTCAGGCAGCGGCTGCGGCAGTTGTTTCACGGCCGAGAGCGTCACGTGCACCTCGCGAAATCGCGACTGCAGGTCCTCGATGGCTTCCTGCAGCAGCAGCCGGCCGTTCTGCATGAATGCCACGTGCGTGGTGAAGCTCTCGATCTCCGACAGCTCGTGCGAGG
>Ga0315912_10005060_pt1 | contig 12218 bp, 5 predicted proteins | sample VfabasoilMG_FD_204469 | JGI IMG/M metagenome (GOLD analysis project Ga0315912, IMG submission 204469) | Garden soil microbial communities collected in Santa Monica, California, United States - V. faba soil | ecosystem: Environmental > Terrestrial > Soil > Garden | place: USA: California... | reverse complement strand
AGGCACGAGTCGCGCTACGCCCCGCTTCCAGCAAGTGCCGCTTCTTCTCCTGTCCAATGCCAAAATCAGTGACCAAAACGCCCTGGTCGCCGACCGAGATGGTGCGCGCGCAGTCGAGCGGTCGATTGTCCAGGTCGCCCTCTTGCTGACGCACGAGACAGCCAAAGAGGCCCGCAAAGTAGTCGTGCGGCGTAAAGGTATGATTCGTGTGCGGCAGCGCGCTGTTGACGACGTGAAAGCCGAGGGTCTCGTCGTTCACGCTGTCGAGATCGTCGAACACGCCGATCGGATAGTTCCACATCACGCCGCCATCCACGTAAACGTCGCCCTGGAACCTGCGCGAGCAGAAAAAGAGCGGGATCGCCATCGAGATGCGCACCGCATCCGCGATCGCCATGCCCTCCGAGCCCTCATCGGGGAAGACGCGCACGAGACGCTTCGTCACGTTGGTGCCGACGATCCGCAAATCGTGATAACCGCGCCGCTTGCACTCGGCAAAGGTGATGCGCCCGCTACCCGTCTTCTTCTCGACCAGCTCTTGGATGCGCTCGAGAAAGTAGTCACCCTTGAACCAGCCATAGCGCGTGAGTAGGCGCCCGAGCCCACCCACGGTGCTGCCGTCGAGCAGCTTCGAGAAGTCGAGCTCCAGCACCGCCCGTTCGATCTCCTCGGGGCTGTAGCCGATGGCGGCGAGCGTCGCCACGATCGAGCCCGAAGACGTGCCCGCGAACGCACGCACTCCCGTGAAGAGTCCGGCTTCATCGAGCGCGAGCAGACCGCCCACGAAGATCGAATTTCGCACGCCGGTGCCCTCGAAAACCAGATTCCTGATGACTCCGTTCATCGCCTTTGCCTCCGTCTGCGTACGAGCCTCTATTGGGCGCTCACGTTCAAACTCGAAAGGAACCTGAGCGCGCGAACGCTCGGCAAGAAGAAGTACTCGCCGCCCCGCACGTCCACGAAGCGGGGCAGCCCTTCGAGGCGCTGACGCGCCGGAAGGTCGGGGATCGTGAACTCACTCGCAGCGCCGTCGTTGTCACCGATCAGCGGGTCGCGCTCCTCGTACAGGCCGCCAAACTTCGGGTTGTTGGCCCAAGTTTGCTGGACGAACTCGAACTGTCGGCGAATGTTCGCGTTGAGGCACACGAAAAATAGCCCGCGCTCGGCGCGGTCGTCGCCCTCGACGCGCCACGGCGTGTCGATGCCCGGCCCGTAGGAGCGACCGCGGCGCAACAGGCGATGGCGGTCGACGACGCGCTTGGAATTGATGGGATCCGGCTCGAGCGAGTCACGCGGATTCATGCGCCGAATGTGCGCGCCGATCGGGCAGCGCTGCCCCTCGCGGTCGCGCCAAAAGTAGCCGAAGTCATTGTCCTGCGCGAGCCGCCGATCGTCCGCGTCCGGCGCCTTGGCGAGCGGCGCGCCGCTCGGCCAGCGCCCCACGCATTTTGCGGCCAGGCGCACGGCGCCGTCTGCCGCCGTGCTGCCTGGGTTCAGCTGCTCCGCGGCCTTTCGCAGGTAGTTCCAGAAGTCATATACCCGCTGATCGAGCTCGCGCACGACCACGAACGAACCGTTGTGCCCGAGCGCTTTGCGCGTCCGATCGGGTTCGCAAGGCGGGAGGTGCGCGGCGGCGTCGAGCGCCGGGGCCACGTTGGGCACGAACGGCAACTTGCCGTACTCGTTGCGATAGCCGAGGATGAATTCGCCCGCCTTGACGCTGGACACGCCGCGCCGCTCCTGCCCGCTGCCCTCGATGACTGGCTGCGCGATGCCGTCGGTGAAACCGAAATGTTCGCGCCGGTCGGGCAGCGCGCGGGTGCGCCGCTCGTAGACCACGCTGAGGGCGCCTGCAAAAATGCTCTGCTGCGCCGTGACCAGCCGCTCCAGCACCACCTCGTCCCGCGCAAACAGCATCAGCAGCACGTGCACACGGTTGTTCGGCTGACCCCAGCGCCACTGACTGGGGTCGCTCGAGCCCGTGTCACCGAGCGTCCGCGAGCGCGTCTCGGACCCCACCATGCCTTCGCGAAATTCGAGCGGGAACGTCTGCAAGGCGTCGTCGGGCAAGCCGAGCGCAGAGAGCCCCGCCGCGCTGAGCGCGACGTTGAGGCACGCTTCTGCTGGCCGATCGCTGCCGGTCGTGACCAGCTGCGCGACCTCGCGCAGAAAGCCGCGCGCCCTGGCCGGATCCGTGACCTTGAGCAGCAGATAGCTGGCAAACGGCTTCTGCAAGTAGCCGCTGAACACGAATCCTTGAGTGTCTCCGAATTCGAGCATGCTGTCCTCCGCCTTCACTCTTTCAGAAACGTCCGAGCCAGCGCTTGAGCGCTCGCTCGCTCTCGAGCCCCCGAGCAAGCTCCGCGCAGATCTTGCGATTGACGAGAATGTTGCGCACGGTGAGATCCGGATAGGCGCTGTACCAGAGCTGAGTCGTCACTTGATGCTCGCGCGTCCAGGCCTTGAAGCGCTCTTCGTCCGTCGCGCCCTTGAAAGCCAGGAACACGGTCTTCGGAAAGCCCTCCGTGTTGCTCCACACCGAGGTCAAGCCGGGCGCCGCGCGGTCGATGAAATCACCGAGGTAACTCTCCCAGCTGCCGTCGTAGTTGCTGAAGAAGAGCAGCCGCTGGCCCTCGTCGATCAGCACCCAGCGCGCGAAATGGATGCTGGTGATGCCGCCCAAATTTCCGCGCGTGAACAGCTCGTGGGCCAAAAAGTCGATCACGCCGAGCACGACGCGCGTCGAAACCGAGCGCAGCGTCCCGGGCTTGAGCGGCACGACGTGCGTGAGTTGGTTTTGCACCTGCAGGTCCTCGCGCGCGGCCAGCGCCGCAGCGTCGTCCGGAATCGAAAGCGACGAGGTCTGCACGTCGAAGAGCTCTTTGACTCGAAGCGTGAACAGCGCAGGCACGAGCGCGGGCACCGCGGCCAGACCGGCAAGCACGCCGCCCGCAAGGCGCAGAGGATGAAACGGGAAGCGGTCGCTCGCGGTTTCCAGCGCTGGGCGCAGCTCCAGATCGTCGTGAATCAAGGCGCGCGCGCCTTCGTACAGCGCGCGTGCATTGGTCTCGCCCGAAGGCTCGCCGCGCGCGCCGAGATAGGCTTCGACCCGATTGCGGATCTGCTGCTCGCTGCGGATCTGCTTCACGCTCGAACCGGGCACCCCCACATAGAAGGCGCAGTAAGGCAGCGCGTGCGCCGTGAGAAACTGGAGCTCGGGCGCGGTCGTGCTGCTAGACCCGGGAAACCCCTGACAATGCCCGTAAATCTCGCGCATCAGCGTGGGGGCTTTGCTCAACAGCTCGCTCAATAACCGTTCACGCGGACCGTCGTGATTGCACTCGAAAGCGAGCAACGCCGGAGGAGCCGAGGCCGAAGCCTTGGGCAGCACGACCCAGCGCAGGAAGTGCACCGTGTCGAGCGTTGCAAAATCGATATAGGGATTGTTGCGAATGTGCGTTCCGACGTCATTCAAAAGCGCGCTCAAAGCTTGCTCGTGGCCGGCGCTCACCGGCACGACGATGGTCAGTGCGTTGCCAGTCGGCGTCGCTACCTCGCTCTCGCCACGAGCCCACGCGCGCACGCGCGATTTGCCGTTGCCCGAAACGCTTCTGCGCGTATCTACGGTGTCCATCGCTGCCCTCTGCTCCTCTGTGCAAGGCCTGGCGCTCCCGCGAACGTCAGTCCGGACACGGTATCTGACTGAACCCATGCGTCAATCGCGCGCTCGAAAGCGCGCGCTTCTGCCAAACCTCGACCAGGTCAGGGCTTCGCAGTCCCACCGGATTTCCGCTCAGGAGCGCGCTTCCGGTCGCTGAAACGGTTGCCACCGTTGCAGACATGAGTCGGCTCGTTCGCTGAATTGGGGGTTGGGGACCGCACTGAAAGAAAAACGCGCGCTCCCAGCGAACGACTGCAGCGTTGCGATCTCAGGGCCGATTCGTTCGAAGCGCGTTGAAGCGGAGCCCGGCCCCAGACACGAGCGTCAAACCGCACGGCCCGAGCCCCCGCTCGGTGGACAGTCTTGCGCGCATGTTTCCGATCCATGTGAGTGACCGCCCACCCGTGTAGTTCCGAGGCTCACTCCTGCCCGCTCGATACCCACACGCCAGTCGTTCAATTGCCGACTTTGAATCACGAGAACCAAGCACGAGAACCAAGCACGAGAACCAAGCACGAGAAGCACGAGAACCAAGCACGAGAACCAAGATTGAGTATTAATTCGCTCGCGCTCGCGCTCACCCTTACGCTCAAAAGTGTTGCTTTCCGCCACTCGAACGCGCGTCACACTCGAACGCGTGTCACGAGCGAGGAAGACTACTGCGCGCTGAAAGTGCTTGCGCGATTAGTCGCCCTCAGTGAACATCAAAGATTGAACTCGGTGCGGGATTCGATCTCCAGCTCACGCGCCACTTCGTGCGGCGCGTGAGGCAAGCGGCCTCGGCTTTGACGCCAGCACAGGGGCCGTGAACGGTAGCGAGATTTAGGGCGCCAGACACAGAGGTGTGGCGTGTCGAATATCATCAATGATCGGGAAGAGCTGAGCGCAGGCCAAATGCTGGGCCGCTACGAACTGCTCATGCCGATCGCCAAGGGCGGCATGGGCAACGTGTGGGCCGCACGCCTGAAGGGCACCCGCGGCTTTTGTAAGCTCGTCGCCGTCAAGACCGTCGTGCGCACGCTGCAGCATCCGAAGGTCGAGCAGATGCTGTTTCAGGAGGCGATGCTCGCCTCCCAGATCCACCACCCGAACGTGGCAGAAACCCTGGAGCTCGGCGAGCACGAGGGCACGCTGTATCTGGTGATGGAGCTCGTGTCCGGCGAGTCCTTGAGCTTCGTTTTGCGTGAAGCGCACGCGCAGGGGGGCATACCGGTTTCGATCAGCATCAACGTCATCGCGCAAGTTTGCCGTGGTCTTGCCGCAGCCCATGACCTGCGCGACAAGGACGGACGGCGCGTGGGGCTAGTGCATCGCGACATTTCTCCACCCAACATCATGATCACCGAAGCGGGCACGGTGAAGATCGTGGACTTCGGGGTGGCCACCACGGCCAAGGATAGGAGCGATTCTGCCGACGAGATCAAGGGCAAGGTGGGCTACTTTGCGCCCGAGCAACTGCGTGGTGAAGGGCTCGACGAGCGTGTCGACGTGTTCGCAACGGGGATCTTACTGTACTTGCTCACGGTCGGCCGTCACCCCTTCCGCACCTCGACGGACTCGAGCACCATGGCACGCATCGTTTCCAAGGTGGCTGCCACCACCCCTTCCGCGCTAGTCGAAGATTATCCGGACGCGCTCGAACCAATCGTGATGCGTGCGCTGCACAAGGATCGACAGCAGCGCTATCAATCCAGCACGGAGCTCTTGGAAGCGCTCGAAAATGCCTTCCCCGAAGCCTTCGGCCCTCGCGCTGACGAGGCCGCTGGCGTGTACCTGCGGCAGTTGATGAAGGATCGCCTCTTGCAGCGCAGCACCACTTTGCGCATGGCAGAGGAACTGGCAGAGCGATATTCACACAGTCACTCGGCGTATTCGCTGCCCGGGATCACGACCAGCTCGGCTCCACTGGCCAAGCCCAATCGCAGCGCGCTGTTCGGTGTGGCGGGCGTGGCTGCCGGCCTCGGCATGGCCGCCCTGATGGCGACGCAGTACGTGCCAGGAGTCCGTCCGAGCGCGCTGTCCAGCACGGCGCTCGCCGCACGCGAGCCGCCGGCGGTGGCTGCGCTGGGGCTCGCGGCAGCGGGGGCTGGGCAAAGCAGAGCGGCAGCGGGTGGAGCAAGCGCGCTCGGCACTGCAAGTCCCGCATTGCCCGCGGCGCTGCTTCCAAGACTTGCGCCACGCACCAAGCCTGCGCCCACGCCGCGCTCCCTTCAGCACGAATCAACCGCTGACACCGAGCCGTCCGAGCTCCTGCCCCTGACACCGGCTGCCGAGCAGCTCATGCCCGCGCCCGCGGAGAGCACGGCAACGCAGGCTGAAAACGCGCCCGCTCCGCCTCCAGCGCCGCCGAGCCCCAACCCACCGGACACGAGCCGTGCGCTACAGGTGCTCGCGCCCACACCAGCCGTCGCTGCACCGCCGCCCGCGCCAGCAGTCGCTGCGACGCCGCCCGCGCCAGCAGTCGCTGCGACGCCGCCTGCGCCAGCCGTTGCTGCACCGCCGCCCGCGCCAGCAGTCGCTGCGACGCCGCCCACGACAGCCGTTGCTGCGCCGCCTGCGCCAGCCGTCGCTGCACCGCTGCCTGCGACGCGAGCGGTGTCTTCGAGGCTCGGCCGAAGTCAATTGTTGAGCAATCCAGCCACGGTCGCGCCCAGCGTGCGACTCCCCGCGGGGCTCGACCGAATGGGACAGACTTTCAGCGCCATCGTCAATGTTTGCGTCAGCGCAACCGGCCACGTATCGAAGGTGAGCATCCTGCGTTCGGCCGGGCCCGCGCTGGATGCGCAGATCCCGCGGGCACTCTCGCGTTGGCGCTACCGACCACTCTTGGAGGACGGGAAGCCGACACCGTTTTGCTACGTGCTGAATTACGAGATCGCCGCTCGCTAGAACGCCGGCGCCCAGCGAGGCACGTTGCCGTACAGGAACTGGGCACGAAAGGCGCACACGCCCTGATTCAAAGCGTGAGCGTCAAGCGTGCGCCGATCAAGCGCGGTGGGTTGAAGAACCGTAGGTTCAAGCCGGGGTTGTTGATCATCGTGGTCAGATAAGCCACATCCGTGAGGTTGTTCACGAAGCCATCGAGCCGCGTATGGCCGTCCGGGGTCGTGAAACCGACGCCCGCATCGAGCCGCGTGTAACCGGGCTGCACGTCACTCAGGTTCGGGTTTACATTGCCTCGTGTGTCACGACCTTCCCCGTTGAAGGGCGTGAAGTACTGCTTCGTCTTGCTCTGCGCGTTCAGCGTCCAGTCGAAGTAGCCGAAGCGCGTGGTGATGACTTGGCTCACGCCATAGTTCACGGTCAACACCGGGGCGCGGGGCAAGAAGTTGCCCTGCAAGTCGACCGTCGTTTGTTGGTTCGGATCATAGCTGACGCGTGGATCGTTCACGACGCCTTCGGTGAAGCGCGCATTGAGCAGCGTTGCCGCCAGCGCCAAGCTGAAGCCCGCGGGCAAACGCGCCTTACCCTCCGCTTCCAGACCGAGCACGCGTGATGCGGCGGCGTTGATGCGCATCGCCGACGAGGGCGGTGGCGCGTCGCTATCGATGGGGGTGGGGCCAATCGCTTGCACGACCTGGAATTGCTGATTTCGATACTCGTACCAAAAGCAGGCAAGATTCACGGTCAGCTTGTGTTTGAAAAATTCGTTCTTGCTGCCGATTTCCGTCGCGTAAATCGCTTCTGGATCGTAGGTCTTGGCCAGCGTTCCGCCCGTGGGCAAGGCGATGGTGTCGTTGAAGCCGCCGGACTGATGACCCGTCGAAAACATGATGTACTCCATGCTGTCCGGCGTGATGTGGTAATCGAGGCCGGCGCGGACATCGACGAAGGTCGCGCTGTAGGACCCGTGCTGCTCGTTCAGACCACCGGCTTTGATCGTGGCACCCTGCGCGATGAGCTGGCTCACGTTATCGCGATTGCCATAGTGGCCAACGCCGTTCTGGAAGTGGTCCGTGCTGTTCCCCGGAGTGACGCTGTAGTCGCTGCGGTTGCGATCGCTCGGCGCGAAGCCTTCCGTACCGAAGCGAGTGGGTGAGGGCTGCTGGCCCGTGAAGTTGTCGAAGCTCAAGCTGTACTGATTGCCCACGCCTTCGCGGCTACGCCTCTCGTTGGTGACGCGCACGCCCAGCGTGCCGCGCAGGAATTTCACGATATCGAAGGTGGCGTCGGCAAACCCCGCATAGGAGCGCGTGGGCACCTTGGGCATGTTGTATTCGCCGCCCAAGTAGTCGCCCGACTTGTCGGCGGTGTTGTACAGCAGCACTTGCTGTTGCTCATCCAGGAAGAAGCCGCCCGCGGTCCAGCGAATGCGCGCGCGGTCCGGCGCAAAGAAGCGCAATTCATGGACGTGGGACTGGGAAGCGGTGTGCCAATAGGAGGTCGACCAATTGTCCAGGTCGACACTGTCCAACAAGCGGCCCGGAAAGTTGACGCCGGCGTTGCCCGCGCTGATTGAGCGGTAGTCCAAGCTGCGATACGACCCCAAGTAGCCGATCAGGATTGGCCCCAAATCCAGCGTGACGTCGCCATGAATGCCCCAATGCTTCATGTCCTGCATGCCCTGCGGTCCGCGGTAGATGACATCGCGCGGATTCTTGATCTCACTCGGGAGGAGCCCTGAATTGAGCGCGGGCGTGAAGTTCGTCCCGCTGAAACCGGTGCCCTTTTCTTGCGTGTAGTCGCCCTTGAGGAAGACGGTCAGCTGCTCGAGGGGCTGCCATTTGGCGCTGCCGCGGAACGCGAGCGCGTTGCCCGACTCGGCAGGCTCGAGTGTGTGGATGGGCCCCGCATTGGTGTAGTACGCGTCGTGGCTATCGCCGAAGCCGGCGAAGCGCAGCGCGAGCTTGTCGCCGAGCGGGATGTTGAGCATGGCCTGAACCACGCGCTGCGAGTAATTGCCCATTTGGTACGACGCGGACGATTGCCACTCGCGCAGATGCGGCCGGGCAGTGACGATATTCAGGGTGCCGGCCGTCGCGTTGCGCCCGCGAAGCGTGCCCTGTGGACCGCGGTTCAACTCCACGCGCTCCACGTCGAACAACATCGTGCCGAGGCCGCGCGCGCGCGGGATGTAAACGCCATCGATATGGTTGGCGACCGCGGGATCACCGAGCTCCGTATTGTAGTTGGAGCCGATGCCGCGAATGTACATCTCGGTGTTGCCTTCTTGGGTACCGATCTCCAAAGAGGGCGAGGCTTGTTGCATATCGCGGACATTGCGAATGCCCGTGCGCGTCAGATCATCTTGCGTGAAGGCGCTGACGGAACCCGGGTAATCCTGAATGTTGCGCTCGCGACGGTCGATCGTGACTTTGACCGTCTCGACTTCGTTTGGATCATAGGCAGGCTCACCGGCAGCGTCGTCTGTCGTAGGCTCGCCTTGCAAATCGGGGCTGAGGGGGACCGATTCTTGAGCGTGTGCGCTCGAGGTCCGGAATGCGCCGATCAGGGCGTTCAAAACCACCGCCGAGTGCAGCGCGCGTCGGCAGCTACGAGGACCTAAGCCGAACATCGAACCCTCTTTCTTGCGCGCCATCGGCCGACACTCCCTGCAGCCATCAGGCGCGCGTTCTTCAATTCATGCCCCCTGCCCCGGCGTCAGCCGCGGCAGGGGGCAATGCCGCGGGGAATGCGAGAGTGACGTACGCGGCGACTGCACCATCTTCCTCGATGCGCACGCTGGTTTCGCTCGCGAGTGGGGGCGTGAAAGGCAGCGCACCTACTTGCAGCGCTTCGACGTGGATCGATGCGTCTCGATCGTCGAAGTCTTCGGGCAGGGTAATTCGCTGAAAAAAGCTATCCCGAATGGACGGCCCCGCGTCCCCCATACCCGCCTCACTGGGGGGCGTGAAGTCATAAACGAACGAGCGAGAACCTTGGGTGATGGTGACGTGAAGTCGATCCACCACGGGAACATCAGCGCCCGAACTGACGTTGAGCGCGACGACCGAGGCATCGACCGAACAAGCGAGGAGCGCACTGACGGCAATCAGCGACACGGCCAAGCGTCGGGACGTCATCGCCTGCACCCTATTGCACCGGAACACAAACAGTCAAATGATGCCTCGCACCATTCGATACGACGAACCGCGTTCGACGCACGGCACGATTGCAACACAACCCCAGTGATCGGGTCCGCTGCGCGGGGAGAATCCGGCTCGGGATCGCCCACGGAGCGCAAGTGCTCCGCAGACACGATTTGTCGCGCGCGGCATGCCCCACACTCGCGAAATGCGAATAGACAAATCTATTCGTATTTGGCCGCGGGAAAGGTCGGCAGGCTAAGGTGCGGTCAAAAATCCGCGTGTGCTGACCGAACGCGCTCGCATCCGCCCGATCGTTAGGTTCGACTCACCAGGTCGAGAAGCCGGTGGAGGCCGGCGGAGGAGTAGCTCACCGACCCAAAGCTTCGGCGCGATTGACGATGCGGGGGGTCAGGAAGATCACGAGTTCGCCGCGCGTGTCGCTGGCGCGACGGCGTTGGAACAGGATGCCGAGCAGCGGGATATCTCCGAAGAAGGGCACCTGGTCGAGGTTTCGGCCGGTGTTCCTGGTGAAGATACCGCCGATGACCGCGGTGTGACCGTCCATCACCAACAGATCGGTTTCGGCTTCGCGCTTCAAGATGGTTGGATCGCCGCGCGCGGAGGTTTGGTTGTAGTCCGGCTCGTCGCGGTTGATTTTCACGTGCATGGCGACGCTGCCGTCGGCGGTGACGTGCGGTTTGACCAGGAGCTGTAGCTTGGCTTCCTGGAACGTAGTCTGCACACCTTGCGCGCTGACCTGTGAGAACGGGATCAAGGTGCCCTGCGAGATGCGCGCTTCGCGGTTGTCCAGGGTCAAGATGCGCGGGCTGCTCAGGATGCGCAGCATGCCGCTCGATTCGGCCGCGGACAGGCGCACAGCCAAGTTGACGGTGTTGTCGATCGAGCCCAGGGTCAAGCCGAGCGCACCACCGGAACCGGTGCCGACAGCGGCGGGCAGGTTGACCGCGAAGTTCGGGTTGGCCACCGTGCGCGTGAAGGGGCTGAGACCCGCGGTCGGCGTGTTGCCGTCGCTGGCACCGCCGGCAAGACCGATAGAGCTCGGAAACGCCAGGCCCGTGGGATTGCCGGTGGCGGATGAAAACGTCGTATCGCCACCCCACTGAATGCCGACGTCGCGAATGTAGCGGCTGGTCGCTTCCACGATGCGCGCTTCGACCAGTACTTGCGGGGTCTGCGTATCGAGCGAACGAGTGAGCTCTTCGATCTGATTCAGGTTGCCGGCGAGATCGCGCACGATCATCACGTTCGTGCGCTCGTCGACGGCGATCGAGCCGCGCTCGGAGAGCAGAGGCTTGGCGCGGTCTTGGATTTCGGCAGCCGTGGCGTAGCTCACCGGAATCAAGCGCGTTTCGAGCGGTGCCAGCTTCACCTCTTGTTGCCGGCGCGCGATCTGTAGTTCGCGCTCTTTTTCCAGATCGGCCAGCGGCGCCACGCGCAGCATGTTGGCGCGCTGCACGACGCCCAGGCCTTTGGCTTGCAGCACGACGTCGAGCGCCTGATCCCAGGGCACGTTGCGCATGCGGATGGTGACCGTGCCGGACACGTTGTCGGCCGTGACGATGTTCACTTGCCCGACGTCGGCCAGCAGGCGAAGCACGTTGTGCACGTCCGCGTCTTTCAGATCGAGATCGATGCGTCGACCGGTGAACGCGCGCTTGTTCTGGCCGAGCAGGTTCGGCGCAAAGGCGCCTGCCTCGGCCGGGCCGGAGCTGATTTCGCGCTCGCTGTCGCGCTTGCCCAGCGCGCCATCCGCCTCGGAGCCGTCGCGCACGACCGGGATGTCGTCTTCGGCCTGATTTTCCGTGTGCACAGTGCGCGCGCGACGCGCGACGCCGCCGTCCAAGCCGATGCCCGTCAACGATGACGGCAATGCGCCGGGTTTGGCGAACGACCAGATCAAGGTATTACCGCGGCGCAGCACGCGGGCCACGGCGATCTTGTCGGCTTCGCCCTGAATCACTACGGATTTTCCGTCGCGTTCGGCAACGAAGCTGGAGACGGAGCTGAGCACGCCACCGAACGCCGAGACGTCGAGCGTGCGCGAGAGATCTTTGCCGAGCTCGGCGCCGGACAGGGTGAGCGTGTGCTTCCCGGGCACGGACGAGGTCTGACGAAATTCGGGCACGTCCGTGCAGTCGATCAACACGCGATCTTCGACATCGCTGTGTTCGAAGCGAACGGCTTTGACGAGCGGCGTGCCGTGCGCGGCCTTGAGAGTTTGCGTCGGCTTGCGCGGCGTCGGCAGATCGGCTGCGTCCTTGGCCAGCGCGATCACCAAATCCGTACCGTCGACGATGATCGAGTATTTGGCTTGCTCTAGCAGCGTGATCAAAAGCCGCGTGGTCGATTTGCCGTCCGTCGGGAAGGCCTGGGTCATCACTCCGCCAACGACGCCCTGACGTTCCGTGAGCGCGCTCGGAGCGCCTTGCAGGTCTGCGTTCGGCACATCCACGACCAAGCGCAAGCCGTTGCGATCGAGCCGGGCCGTGAACGCAGGAATATCGCTG
>Ga0315912_10005059_pt1 | contig 12218 bp, 8 predicted proteins | sample VfabasoilMG_FD_204469 | JGI IMG/M metagenome (GOLD analysis project Ga0315912, IMG submission 204469) | Garden soil microbial communities collected in Santa Monica, California, United States - V. faba soil | ecosystem: Environmental > Terrestrial > Soil > Garden | place: USA: California... | reverse complement strand
GGGAACCGCGTCATCGACCGCACCATCGAGTGGGGCGACAACACCTACGACATCGGCGCCCGCATCGAGACCGAGTCCCAGGCCAGCTTCGGCCGCGTCGGCTACGCCTGGTCCTTCGTCAAGAAGCCGAAGCTCGAGGTCTCCCTCCACGGCGACCTCGCATACCTCGAGACGGGCCTCTCGCTCGAGGGCGCCAACTCGACCGGTACCATCTCGAAGGAGGAGGGATCGGCGGGCTTCCCCTATCCCACGCTCGGCCTCTCGCTCGAGGGGAACCTGGGCAGCCACGTCGTCGCGGATCTCCGCATCGACGGCATCGGAGGCGTAGAGGTCTCCGGCATCGACGGCAGCATCCTCGCCGGCGAAGTGGGCCTGCGCTACTACCCCGCCAAGCACTTCGGCATCGGCGTGCATTGGCTGCTCTGGGAGCTCGACGCCGCGACGACCGACGCGGAGCGTGACTTCGAAGTGGACTGGGGCTGGAACGGCGCGACGGGGACCCTCTCGTTCGTCTGGTAGGCGTCCGCCGCGGGCCCCGACGCCCTCCCACGCGAAGGCCCCCGACAGCATCCCCTGCAGGAGAGATCGCATGACCGACAAGGGAATTTTCTCGCAGCGCGAAGCGGCCTTCGAGGCCGAGTACTTCAACCGCAAGAACGCCGAGCAGGTCGACAAGCTCAAGGCCGTGTTCCGAAAGAAGGCCGACAAGGAGAGCATCTCGAAGATCACCGGCGTCACGGACGACAAGGTGCTCTCGCGCATGGTCGAGCTGCAGCTCAACGGCGAGCTCATGTCGGCGTTCCAGCTCTATCCCCTCGTCGAGATCGCCTGGGCCGACGGGAAGCTCGACGACGCCGAGGCCGCTGCCGTGCTCGGCGCTGCCGAGAAGCGCGGGCTCGCGACGGACAGCAAGGCCTACTCCTACCTGAAGGAGCGTCTCGCAGCCGGGCCGAGCAACGACCTGCGCGCCATCTGGAGGATGTACGCCTCGGAGCTCAAGGCGACGCTGCCCGCGGCCGACCTCGAGGCCTTCCGGAAGGACATCGTCGAGCTCTGCAAGGCCGTGGCGGAGGCGAGCGGAGGCGTCCTGGGGAGGGCCTTCACGACGTCCGGGAGCGAGAAGAAGGCCCTGGCGGACATCGAGAAGGCCCTCTCGGCCTGACGGCCGGCTCGAAAGGGGCCATCCGCCAGCTGCCATGGCGTCCTGGGCGCTGCCCGACGCGGTTGACTCTCCCCCCCTTGCACCCTGCGAGGCGCAGGTCCAGCATCTGGACGTGCCCTTAGTCCCGCGGCGGCGTCCCGGAGGTGTCAACCGGGGCCTGGGCGTTCCCCGTTAGGGGCGCGCTGCCGCGAACCGTTGGATGAACGCGTGCTGCCTGATGCTGCCATCAGGGCGCGCAATCGGCTGCAAACGCCACTAGGTCAAGATGCTGCACGTGTCCCGTGGTTGCGCGGCGGATCCGTGCGAAGGCCCATCGGCCTCCCGCAAGTCATGCGCCGCGAGAGCCCCCATGCACGACGCAACAGGAGAAAGAAGATGACGAAGCGATCGAAGATGTCGGCGGGCGTGCTGTCCGCCGTGGTCCTGCTCGGAGTCGCCGGATCCGCCATGGCGGCGGACACCATGGCAGCCGCGCCCACGCCGGTCATGAAGAAGGCGCCCGCGGGCGAGAAGATGACCCTCAACGGAGCGGTGATCAACCGCACCGGGGAGGGGTTCACGTTGCGGCAGCTGGACCGCAGCGAGTACCAGATCCTCCTGACCGACGAGACGACCATCAAGACGCAGGCCAAGGGAGTCTTCCGCGGCCGTCAGCCCCACGACGTCTCGGCCATCATCCGCGGACTCGTCCTCGAGGTGGACGGCAAGGGCGACGAGCAGGGCCGCGTGGTCGCCAACAGGCTCCGGTTCTCGGAGGAGGATCTGCACGCGGCCATCACGGCGCAGATCCACGCGAAGCCGATCGAGGAGTCGGCGAACGCCGCCCACGAGCGGATCAGCTCGCTCGACGACTGGAAGGAGCTCGGCCTCGTGTCGGTCTACTTCCCCGTCAGCGTTTCCGAGATCAGCCCCGAGGGCAAGAAGGCCCTGGACGATCTCGCGGCGAAGGCGCCGGGTGCCTCGAACTACCAGGTCGAGATCACCGGTCACACGGACTCGACGGGCAACAGCAAGATCAACGACGAGCTCAGCGCCAAGCGCGCCGAGGCCGTCGTGAAGTACCTCACGGTGACGAAGAACATCCCGCTTCGCCGCATCGTGCTGCCCATGGGCTACGCGGCGACGCAGGGAACGGCCGACAACAGCACCGAGGAAGGGCGCGCCAAGAACCGTCGCGTCGATGTCCGCGTGCTGGTGAACGAGGGCATGGTGGCTTCCGCGCCCGGCGCGGGCGGCTAGCGCACTCCCCGCTGCCGGGACCTGCGTTCCGGCGACGGCACCTGCCGGCCCGGGTCCTCGCTGCGCGAGGGCCTCGGGCCGGCGCTTCTGTTCCTGGGCTCTGGCGCATCGCGACTCGCTTGCCGAGCGAACGCGCCTTCGATGCACCGCCATGGCCTGGTGTCGTGACGCCAAGGTCTCCTCGCGCGACTCGCGCCGGTTTCGCGCGCCGACGCGAGGACGTCATGGCAACGGCAGTCATCGCGGCGCGCGAGCACTCCTTCGGGTCGCACGGTCCCAGAGCGGACCGTGCGGCCCTCAGGAGTTCTATTCGGAACCTCCTCGGGAAGGCCCATTTCGTGAGACGACACGGAGGGCGCGTGGCGCGCAACGCTTCATGATTCACGGGGTGCTCAGCGCGCTCTCGGTCCAGTTCGCCGCCCTGTTCAGCATCATCAACCCCCTCGGCAGCGCCTTCGTCTTCTTCGCGCTGACGAGCGGACTGCCCGATGCCGAGCGCCGGCGCCTCGCGGGGCGCGTCGGCCTCTACACGTGGGTGACGCTCCTCGTCTCCCTCTTCGGGGGGCTCTACCTGTTGCGCTTCTTCGGGATCTCGCTGCCCGTGCTGCGGGTGGCGGGAGGCATCGTCGTCGCCCTGACCGCGTGGCAGGTGCTCAACACCTCCGAGGATCCCATGAAGCGCACGCTGCCGGCGCTGGCCGAGGGACGCAGCGCGCTGCAGCTCGCCTTCTACCCGCTGACGATGCCCATCACGATCGGTCCCGGCACGATCTCCGTCGCCATCGCGCTGGCGGCCGACGCGCCCAACCACCTCCCGGAGCGCCTCGCCGCCGCTGGCCTCTCCGCGCTCGCCGTCACGCTGATCGCCTTGACGACGTACCTCTGCTACCGGAACGCGGATCGGCTCACGCGCCTCCTCGGCGCGACCGGCACGGGCATCATCGTCAGGGTCTCCGGGTTCCTGCTGTTCTGCATCGGCATCCAGATCTCGTGGCTCGGAGCGCGCGAGCTGATCGAGCAGGTCCTCTCGGGCTGACGACGCTATTGCCGCTTCTCGGCGTTGCGCTTGACGGACTCGAAGAACGAGCGGACGGACTTCTCCATCATCCCGCGTCCGATGCTGCGCTTCATGCCGCCCATGGCGCCTGCGACCGCATCGACGTGCATGCGGTTCGAGTAGACGAGTAGCGTCCCGGCATCCGTCTCGACGAGGCCGCCGAGGACGAGTGCCGCGTTCCAGGAGTGGCCGACGAAGTACTGCCGCTCGGCGGCGAAGACGGAGCCCTCCCCGCTCACGATCATGCGGTGCGACAGCACGTAGGTGGGGCGGTCCTGAGCGATCTGGCGGAGCCAGAGCCAGCGCTGCGTCGGCTGGCCGGCGGGAAACTCCCGGAGCGCCTTCGCGAGCCCGGGGGCGACCTCCGCGAGAAGCGGCGTGGCGTCCTGCGTGATCTCGAGCTGCACGGCCGGGTCGGTCGTCTCGTCGGCGCCGCGATCGTAGGGCGCGATGCCGCCGACGCCCTTCGCCGCGTAGGCCTCGATGCGCCCGGCGAGGATCGCGCGATACGCCTGGCTCGTCACCGCCGCGGCGCTCGGCTGCTTCCATGGGGACGGCGTCCCGAGCTGCGCAGCGGCCTCGCGGAGCCGCGCACGCTCCGCCGTCGCGAGATTCAGCGCGTCACCTTCCTTGGCCTGGAGGAGCCGCTTGATCTCGTCCTCGTCCGCCGAGGCGAAGGCGACGCCATCGAGGCTCGCGAGGGCCGCCTCGGGATCGACGTCCCCGTGCGCGACGATCTCGCGGTCCTGCTCGAACCACGCATCGGAGGCGATGAACCCCTGCACGTCCGACATGGGACGCCGCACGAGCACGGCGAGCGCCACGCCGAGCTCCGTCGGAGCCGCAGGCTCGAGCGCCCTGGTGACGACCTCCCCATTCGCGAGGCGCGCGACGTCCGCGGCGGGGATGCCGAAGACGGCAGCCGCCTGCGCGAGCGTGGGCGGAGCGGCCCCCGCAGGCAGCGCGACGCCGATGAGAATGAGGAACGCAGCGAGGCGGCCCGTCGGCGAGGCTGGCATGGCGTCTCCCCTGGCGTGTCGCGCACGCGGAGACGATCGCTCAGGCGGTCGTCCAGCGAGGGCGCGTCACCCGCGCTTCTTGCGCGGCAGGTCGAAGTTCACGATGAAGCGCACGTCGTCGATGTCGGGATCCCCGCCGCCGTCCTGGTCCACGTGCGCGTACCGCAGGCGGAAGGAGAAGCCCCGCATGGCCGTCTCCTGATCCGGCGTCCACTGGAGGTTGAGGTCGTACTCGTCCTCGTTGTACTTGGGCTCGTCGAGCCCGAAGCCGTGCACCCACAGCGCGTACGTGCTGAAGCCCTTCAGCCCGTGCTTGGAGAAGTCGTAGGAACCCCGCAGCATCACGGCGCTCTCGTCGGCGCGGTAGAAGTCCTGGAGCTGCACGCTGGTGTAGCCCGGATGGCCGCTCCAGGGATTGCGCATGGTGTCGCCGTCGTCGGTGTCGGTGCCGGCGAGCGTGATCATCCCCGCGCCCAGGGTGATGTCGGCCTTCAGGCCCCACTGGTAGGTCGAGAAGTCGGAACCCGTCAGCAGGTCGTCGCCGGTGCTCTGCTGATCGGTGAACTGCGCGGAGAGCTTGAACTTGTTCTTGCCCTCGGCGAACGCCCACTCGTTCATCAGCTCGGTGTAGAAGATGTTGATGATGTCCACCGAGTAGTAGTCGAACATGCCGACCGAGAAGCCCTTCTTCTTCCAGTTGAAGCCGGCCACCGCGAGGCCGCGATCGACGTCGGCGCCGGCATCCTCGGCCATCGAGACGAACTCGTCGGCGTTGCGCTCCTTGATGCCGAACACGTAGCCGCCGCCGAAGCGCCATTCGCCCCTGCCGTCCTTGCCGCCGCGCTTCCCGTAGAAGCTGATCGCCTCGAAGGTGTTCGGCGTCATGCGCACGTCGTTCTTGTTGAGGTACGGCGTGTTGTACTCCTTGCGTCCGAAGGACGTGGAGATGCCCTCGGCCAGCTTCACCTCGCCGAAGGCCTGCCCGATCACGGCGTAGCCCTCCTGCCCCGGCTTCAGCAGCAGCGTCCCGTCGCGATCCTCGGGCGCGTGCAGCGGGAGCGACGTGTACGCCGTCGTGCCGAGCCTGAAGCGGCCGGCCCAGCCCGACAGGTACGAGAAGGATCCGCCGGCCGCCCAGGCCTCGCTCAGCGAGTCGTCGTACTTGTCGCGGTACAGGTAGAACGAGCGCACCTGGCCGCTGAACGTCGAGTCGGCGAAGAAAGCCGGAAGCTCCTTCTCGGGGGGCTCCCGCTCGGGCGGCTCGGGCGTGCCGAGATCCACCTGATCCATGGGCGTCGTGCCCGTGTTCGCCGAATCGAGGGGCGGCCCCATCGGGTCGGAGGCCGTCGCCCCGACGACCGGCATCGCGGCAGACAGCGCGAGGAGGATTGCCATGGCCACGGTAGGCGCAGGGACGGCGTGCGCCCTCCGATTCTCGTCTCGAAGCAGCATGGGAGCTCCCTTGGCACGGCGCCCGTGGCGCGCGCCGAAACTGCGCTAGTGCGCGAGGATCATCGCGAAATAGCCCAACACGGTCAGCAGCACGCCCGACACCGCGTACGCGACCGGGAAGCCGATCCACGGGACGGAGCTGTTGATCTCCTTTGCCGCCTCGCGGCAGGGTCCCGAGTGGCTGCGCGCCCCGGCGACGGCTCCCATCAGCACCGCCGGATTGGTCTTGAACATGTGGTAGCCGATGGCCCACACGACGAACGGGGGAATCGTGCAGGCGACGAAGCCCACGAGGAAGATCTTGATGGCGATGGCCCCGGTGAGCTGCGCCAGCAGGGTCGATCCGGAGTTGAGCCCGACGATGGCGACGAAGACCACCAGTCCGAGGTCCTCCAGCACGTTGCGCGCCGCATTCGGCGTGCTGCCGAAGAAGCGCAGGCGCGACGAGATGGACGCCACGATGATGCCCGACACGAGCAGCCCGCCGGCGTTGCCGAGCCCGATCTTGCTTCCGAAGGCCGGGAACTGGATCATGCCGATCAGGAAGCCGAGGATCATGCCCACGGACAGCGTCAGCAGGTCGGTCGCGGTGCTCGGGCGAGCGATGATCCCGAACAGCTCGCCGGCGCGAGCCACGGCCGGCTTGAGGCCGACGAGGAACAGGACGTCGCGCTTCTGGAGCTTCGTCTCGAGGCCGACGGGAATCGGCACGCCGCCCCGCTCGATCTTCTGGAGGTGCACCTGGCCCGAGATTTCCGAGTCGCGGTACTCCTTCAGCGTCTTGCCGATGGCGTCCTCGTTCGTGACCAGGACCTCGGCCTGGTCCAGCGGGACGTTCAGCGTGCGCTGATCCGCGACCTCGGGGCCGATGAGTCCCATCTTGTCGGTCAGCGACTCGATCCGTCCGCCGAGCGCGATGATGTCGCCCTTCTGGAAGACGATTCCAGGATCGGCGCCGAGCAGCTCGTCGCCTCGACGCACGTTGACCACGCGGTACTCGGGATGCGCCTCGCGGAACTTCGCGATGCTCATGCCCGCCGTCGATGCGTTCTCGAGGCGATAGGCGCGAAGGCCGCCGGGCCGGTAGCCGGAGAGGCCGGCGTCGTCCACGTTCTTGACGCCGAACTCCTCCTCGTACTTCCGCGCCGCCTCGACGGCATTGGCTCCCCACCAGCGCGGGAGGTACTTGACGATCAGGATGATGCCGACGGTTCCCCAGATGTAGCTGATCCCGTATGAGACGGCGATCATGCCCGCGGCCGCCTCGGGTGTCGTCCCCGCCGGCAGCGTGACGACGCCGTCGGTGACCGCCTGCTCCGCGGAGCCGATCGCAGCCGACATCGTCTGGCTGCCGGCGAGGAGGCCGCCGGCCGCGCCCACGGGGAGGTCGAAGAGCATCGTCCCGCCGACGACGATCGCGAGACCGATGAGGGGCGCGACGATCGCGAGAATCGTGAACCGCAGGCCGTCCTTCCCTAGGCTGTTGACGAACGACGGCCCCACGCGCAGACCGACGCCGTACATGAACAGGTAGTAGAAGAGCGACTTCACGAAGTTGTCGAGCTGCAGCTGGATCCCGTACGTGGAGGCCCAGATCGACAGCGCGGCCCCGACGACGACCGCGCCTGCCACCATGCCGAGGCCGTAGCCCTTGATGGAGAAGCGGCCGATGGCCACGGCGAGCCCCACCGTGAAGAACAGGAGGATGTAGGGATAAGCCTTCAGGAAGCCGAAGAACCATTCCATCGCGGCACCTCTCCCTTCACTTGGCCTTGGCGGTCTGGACCTGCGCGCGGGCCGGAGCCGGCGACTTGGACGCTCCCTGCCGCGCCTTCTCGATGGCCGAGAGCTTGATGAGCTTCAGCCCTCGCGTGGCGTTGTACCCGTGGATCTCCTTGACGTCGAGCTTGCGCATGAAGCCGATCGTGTCGGCCGCGATCACCTGACCGGGCACCATGATCGGGAAGCCGGGCGGGTACGGGATCACGAAGTTGGCCGAGACCATCTCGGGGCCCTTCGCGAGCCTCTCGTCGATCTGCGGGCTCGAGAGCGGGATGTACTCGCACTCGTCCTCGTTGTAGGCGGCGAAGAACGCCCCCCGCATGTCGCCCTCGAGCGTGATGCTCTTGGGATCCTCGCGGTAGCCGTCGTGGAAGCGGCTGAAGTTCGGGAGATCCGGCACGTCCGTCATCAGGTTCTTCACGCGCGCCGCGAAGGCCGTCCGCTCGCTGTCGCCGCCCTCGGCGAGCCGCGCCTCGATCCCCTGCGAGATCTCGAGGAGCACCTTGATGAGCAGCGCGACGTCGCTGCGCGTGTTGTTGATGTTCGTCTGGAGGAGGACGCTGTTCCTCGACGTCTTGTTGAGCTGGATGTTGTAGGTGGAGGCCAGCAGTCCCTTGAACGACGTGCCGTCGAAGCCCGCCGTGCCGCACACCAGCGTCATGCGCGTGGGATCGAGGAAGAACTCGTCCTCGTTCACGGCCTTGATGGCGTCCACCCACGTCGTGCCGGGAGCGAGGAAGTCGCGGAAGCCCGACGTGCGGTACGCGGCGGGCACCATCTTGTCGGCGCCGAGCACCGCGAAGTACTTGGAGATGATGGGGTGCTCCGACACGGCGCGCCGGATGGCGATCGCGGTCTCGATGGACCGCATCACCAGCTCGTAGCCCTCGAGCTCCATCTGGCGCCGGGCCACGTCGAGCGACGCGATGATCTGCGCGTTCGGCGAGGTCGACGCGTGGATGAACACGGCCTCGCGGAACGCCGAGACGTGGTGGCTGTAGTCCTCGTCCCTCACGGCCACGATCGATCCCTGGCGCAGCGCCGACATCGACTTGTGGACCGAGTTGGTCTCGTAGACACGAATGCGGATCTTGCGGGGATCCGGCACCAGCCGCCGCTGCATCAGCCGCGGATCCTTGGGATCGAGCTTCTCGCCGAGCTCCTTCGCCTGCGCCTCGTACGCCTTCAGCGCCTCGGGCGTGGCACGCCACTCCTCGATGGCGGCGGCAGCGCCCATGGCGGTGCGCGGGCGCAGGAACGGCGACCAGCGCGCGAAGCCGAACCACGCCTCGTCCCAAAGGAAGATGAGATCCGGCTTGATGGCGAGGCACTCCTCCATCACCCGGCGCGTGTTGTAGACGTGGCCGTCGAACGTGCAGTTCGTCAGCGTCACCATCTTCACGCGGTCGAGCCGTCCCTCGGCCTGGAGATCGAGCAGCGCCTTCTTGACGGCCGCCAGCGGCACGGCGCCGTACATCGAGTACTCCGTCATCGGGAAGGCCTCGACGTACACCGGCTGCGCCCCCGACAGCACCATGCCGTAGTGGTGGGACTTGTGGCAGTTCCTGTCGGCGATGACGATGTCGCCCGGAGCCGTCACGGCCTGGTAGACCATCTTGTTGGACGTCGACGTTCCGTTGGTGACGAAGAAGACGTGATCGGCGCCGACCGCGCGCGCGAACTTCTCCTGCGCGACCTTGATGTTGCCGGTCGGCTCGAGCATGGAGTCGAGGCCGCCGGTGGTGGCGCACGACTCGGCCAGGAAGAGGTTCTGGCCGTAGAACTCTCCCATGTCGTGGATCCAGTTCGACTTGCTGATCGACTTGCCGCGCGCGATGGGCAGCGCATGGAACGTGCCGATGGGACGCGAGGCATACTTCTTGAGGTTGTCGAAGTGGGGCGTTGACAGCCGATCCCCGACGCCCTCGAGGACGCTGAGGTGCACCTCCATGAGCTCCTCGACCTCGTAGAAGACGCGGCGGATCATCGAGGCCGCCGGATCTCCCGCGACCTGCTCGACGCGGCGGTCCGTCAGCAGGTAGATGTCGAGCTCGGGCCGGATGCGCTTGATGGCGCGCGCCAGCGTGATGCCCACCTCCCGCGGGGCGGCGGTGCTCGCATCGAGCTGCTGGTGGCTCGACAGGAACGCGCGAAGCAGCGGCACGTCGTGCTGCGAGGGGATCGGGATGCCGTCGTAGATGACGACCGCCTCGATCTTGCCGTTCAGCACGGTGCCGAGGATGGCGTCCTCGAAGCTGCCCACGAGCACCGGCTCGTAGACCATCGTGTCCTCGGGCCGGCGCATCCTGCGGATCTCCTGCGCGACCTCGACGAAGCTCGACGCGGGAGCCGGCGACACGAAGAGCGTCTCGAAGTAGGGCCTGCGTCCCTCGCCGCCCCCGCCGGGGGCGAGGGGGATGCGATCCGCGAGCCCGCCACCGGCATCGTCCGCCGTCTCCCATGGACCGGCGTCATGTCGGTAGCTGCCCGACAGCAGCGCGCCGCTGAGACGGCCGATCAGGCGGGCCGCGCCCATGGCGTCCTCGTCGCTGATCCGGTCGGCCACGGCCTTCATGAGGCGGGGGCCCGGATAGGCGAAGAACGATTCGAGCGCACGCACCTCCGCGAGGGCGGACTCGACCGTCGAGCGGCCCTCGCGCCCCTTCCCGGCGCGCGTGCCGGCGGCCCAGGTCTGGGCCTTGCTGTTCAGCTCCCGCCAACGATCCAGGCGGGCTGCCGAGCTCGAGAAGAGATGATCGACCTGAAGACTGCTCCCTGCTTCGGGTGACATGTTCGCCTCGCTGGTCTGTGGTGAATTCTCGGTGGGTGCGGCGGCTCCGGGAGGTAGTCGAATCGCAGGCACGGGAGCCGGGGATCGATCCCTGCCGGCACCGGCGTCGGATCGCCTCGTCACCCGTCGGCAAGGATGAGTCGTGCTTCGAGAGTCGTCCCCATCAAGCCCATGGCGGGCTCACGATTGGCACCTGGGGAGTGATTCACACTACATCCGCGCCCATCACGCCCACAAGCCCTGGGCGTGCGGAGGACGAGGCAGGTGCGCCGGAGGGCCTCAGCTCCTCGTCCGACCCAGCGCCGTGCCGAGCAGCTCGGCGACGTGGCCCACGAGGGAGATCGCGCGCTCGTACTCCATGCGCGTGGGGCCCAGGATGCCGAGCGTGCCGACACGCGTGCGATCGATGCGGTAGCTGGTCGCGACGACGGCGAGACCGCTGAGCTGCGGGTCGCCCGTCTCCGATCCGATGGCGGTCACGACGCCCTCGGCCTCGAGGCAGCCGTCGAGGAGGCGCAGCAGCCGGCCCTTGTCCTCGAGTGCCGAGAGGAGCTGCTTCATGCGATCGAAGTCCACGGCGTCCGGGTGATCGAGCAGGTGCTCGGTACCGTCCACGTGGAGCCCGCGCGCCGCGTCCTCCTCGCTGAAGCATCGAGCGGCCAGCTCGAGCGCGCGCCGCGCGAGGCCGTCGTGCTGCGCGCGCTCCTCGCGCATCATCTCGAGGATCCTCTCGCGCACCTGCACGAGCGATCGGCCTTGCAGCTCCTGGTTGAGGAAGTTCGCGTAGCGCTCGAGATCCTGCGGCGAGTGCGCCTCCCTCGTCGCGACGACGGCCTGCCGCACGAGGCCCGATGCCGCGATGAACAGCACGAGGATGCGGTTCGCGGCGAGGGCGACGAACTCGACGTGGCGGAACGTGGTGACGGCCTGGTCGGGCTCCGTGCCGATGCCCACCTGGTTGCTCGCGACCGCGAGCAGCTTGCAGCAGCGCGCGACGAGCGAGTCGATGTCACCGGTGGCGAAGAGGCTGTCCCTGATCGAGCGCCGCTCCTCGTGCGAGAGCCCGCGTCCGCCGTCGAGGGCATCCACGTAGGCGCGGTACCCGAGATCGGTCGGGACGCGCCCCGCCGACGTGTGCGGGTGCGTGATGTATCCGCCCTCCTCGAGGTCCGCCATGATGCTGCGGAGGCTCGCCGGCGAGAGGTTCTCCGAGTTGGTGCGCGAGACGACGCGCGAGGAGACAGGAGCGCCCGTCTGCACGTACTGCGCGACGATGGCCTCGAGCACCTCGCGCTGGCGGGGCGTGAGGCTGCGGCGTTCGGGGGCGGGAGGGACCTGCGACATGCGTGGCTGGCACTCGCGCGAGCCGAGTGCCAGGACGAATCCTAGCCGCGCGAGCGAGCTCAGTCCAGATCGCGCGCGAAGCGCAGCCCCGTGGACTCGTAGCCGAGGCGGCGGTAGAAGCGGTGGGCTGCCTCGCGATGCTTCGCGCTCGTGAGCGTGATCCGCTTCGCGCGGCGCTCCCGCGCGCGCGCCTCGACGCAGGCGACGAGCTGCGCGCCGATGCCACGCGAGCGGTAGTCCTGATCCACCACCAGGAGCGCGAGCGTCGCGGAGAGCCCGGCACGATGGAAGACCTCAGCGAACTCCAGCACGGCGCAGCCGACGGCGGCGTCGTCCTGCGTCGCCACCCAGATCTCCGTGTTCGCGTCGGCG
>Ga0315912_10005058_pt1 | contig 12218 bp, 12 predicted proteins | sample VfabasoilMG_FD_204469 | JGI IMG/M metagenome (GOLD analysis project Ga0315912, IMG submission 204469) | Garden soil microbial communities collected in Santa Monica, California, United States - V. faba soil | ecosystem: Environmental > Terrestrial > Soil > Garden | place: USA: California... | reverse complement strand
TTAGCGCCAGATTTCTACCCGGTTTTAGAATCCGGCCAATTTCACGGATCAATTGCGGCTGATTTTCGATATGTTCGTCACCTCCACGATATTGACAGCATCGAAGCGGCCGGTGCGAAACGGCAAAGGAAGATTTAAATTCACGCCGCCGACCCTTCAGATGCCGGCACTCATCGGCACTGGCAAGCGGTATTCGGTCGTGACAACTCGAAAACCCAATTCAGCTGACAGCTCCGAACTATGGCCGGCACCGGCGTTTAAATCCAACACGGTCCGACCTTTTGCTATTTTATTCGACCATGCCGCCTCAACGGCATCACGAATCTGCGAATTCGACCGTCTTTAGGTTCACCAGGATCGTGCAGGCGCCACCGAGAAGACGCGATTCCCGACTCATGAACTAGGGCCGCAATCGCAGCGCGGTTTCCCCCTGCCAAGACATCAGTTTTCTAAAACTAACCGGCGCATCGACTCCGTCGACGTCGTGACGGCGCTGCCGAGTCTTCTGCTCTAGCCAAACGGCGAAATCCCTCTGCGCTTTGCCGAAGCGATCGACTTTCAAGTAGCTGCGCAAAAAACGCATGCGATCTTGCAATGTGATATGGGCCAAAGGTATCCGATTTAGCTGGACTAAATTCCGATTGCGCAAACCGACTGTCAACCACGCCGGAAAACGTCGGGTGCGGTCGTTATCCATCAGGTAGAAAACCGGCGAGTCATCGATCTGGCGCGCGATGAAAATGTTTGTCGCAACGAGATCGCCATGCACGAAACCCAAGTCGTGAAATCGCCGCACCAACTGACCAAGTTGCGCCAGGGCGCGGCGCTTCATTTTGATCTGCACGATATTATCACGGGCGTACACCAAAGCCGATAAAAAAACCGGCGCCGGCTGACCGGCGATTTTTTCAGTCAGAACCAAAGACCGCTCTGGTGGTCCCCAACGGCGTTTTTCGCCGATCACGACGGATTGCGGCACATTGAACCCCGCCGCGCTGAGCGCCAGGCCTTGACGCCAAAAATGGCGCGCCTTGGTCTGACGCAATAGATCTTTAAGCTTCGCCGCGCCGCGGCGGCGATGAAACACTTTGAGAAAAAATTGCTTCGTGGTTGTTTCCGGCGGCCAGGCGAACGGCAGGGTTTGCGGATGTTTGGAATAGGGCTGGTTATCGACAATGGTCGCAAGACGCTCGACCATGCTGGAATCCATCCCTCCCTTCAGCGTCCAGAAGACCCAGTGTCCGACACGAATGATTCGATAGTCAACCGCACTCGACATGTCTCACGAGTTCCGTCTTTCCGCCATCAATAACCCGCTTGAGTTTCGCAGCGATGTCCTCCGTTCCAATCGACCGCATACACTGCCGGCCGATCGAACAGCGTTTACGGTTGCAGGGGCTGCAAGGGGCTGCGCCTTTGATCGCCAGACTTTCGAAGCCGTAGGGGCCGGTTCTCGCGGGATCGGTCGCACCCCATAACGAGATTACCGGGACATTGAGCGCCGCAGCGATATGCATCAAACCGGTGTCGGGCCCGACCGCCAACTTCGCCCGGGCAATAATCCCGATGGCCTCACGCAAACTTGTGCGACCCGCAAGATTGACTACGCCCGGACCGATCAAAGCTAAAGACTGCGCCGCCAGCTGTCGGTCGTTGACGCCACCGAGCAAGACCACCGCGAGCCGGTGTTCGCGGCGCAGCAAGTCAGCGCATGCGGCAATTTGATCGGCAAACCAATTTTTGCTTTCCCATCGGGTACCAAGGAATAGAGCCGCGAAGGAACCGACAGTATCCGAGAGATACATATCGACGCGATTTCGCTCGACATCGCTTAGAGCGAAGTCCCACCGTAGTGGAGCTTTCGGCAAGCCGAGAAACTCGGCAAACTTGAGGTAGTGGTCGAGCTTAGAAATCTGATTGCCACACCGATCGATAAACAAATTATTGAACAGCCAGTTGCACTCCTTGGCGTCGCCACGGTGAAAGCCCAACCGGTGCGGCGCGCCACTGCAACGGCTGATCACGCCGCTTTTGAGATGGCGCTGCAGGTCCAATACCAGATCGAATTTGCGCCGGTGAATTTGCCGGAGGAAACCTATGACGCTCTTCCACCAATGGCGCCGATCGAACAAAATCACTTCATCGATCGCCGGGTTGCCTTCAAGCAACGGCGCCGATGACGGTTCTACCGACCAGGCGATGAATGCGTTGGGATAACCGGTCCGCAACAACCCCGCCAGCGGCAATGCCCGCGTCACGTCGCCGATGGAACCATGCAAGACCAGCAGGATTCGCCGGGCATCGATCTTAGGCAGCGGCAGCATTGTAGTATTCTAAAAAACCATCCCAACGTGCAGCGGAGAAGTATTGCCGTTGCGGGTCGAGCTTCCGGATCGATCGTAACAAGCGATCGAGATTTTTCTGCGCCAGCGGCGCGGGAAGTTGCCCCAAGACCAAAATCGCCTTATCGAAATCGATCACATGGCTCTCCACGCCGACGGCGCTCGAACGAACTAAAATATTCTTGAGATTGAGATCGCGATGATAAATCCCCTCGCGATGCATCCGGCGAATCGACGCCGCAACCGCTTTCAAGATAGTCTCGATGCCAACGCTTTCGGAGTATCCGTTTTGCAATCCTGCCCACAGATCCTGCGCGCCTTCCAACCGTCGGGTCACCAACCAGCCGCGGTAAAACGGTCCACGGATTTTTTCGACGCACGCGGCCAAGACCTCCACAGTCGGAAAACCTCGGCGGCGCAGCTCCTCGGTGATGATCAATTCACGGAACGGCCTGGGCGGCCAGGAGAAAAACCACTTGCCGGTTAGCGAACGGAAAAACCCGCCATGATGGTAGCAGCGAAAAAGCGCGGTGGTGCCATCGGCCAATTGCACCGACCGCATATCGCCACGCCCAAAAACGCTCGCCGCATCGCCTCGACTCTCGATCTCCAAGCAAGTCGAAAAAAGTATTTCCCGTTGGCGATCGGCCCGGACCGCCAAGCGATTTCCGCGCGGGTCGGTCAATTTCTGAAAACCTTCCGGAATCGCGCCCCAGATCATTTTCTCCGAAAACATACCGCGGGAGCTCTCTAGGAGGGTTTCCTGGGCCGCCAAAAAGTACCTCTAAGCAGCGATAAATTCCGGGGCAAAGAGATCACGACCTCCCCTAACCTTGCCGGCGAGAAGTTTTTCCACCGCTGTCAAAACCGTTTGAGGGCGAATCTGGCGGATGCAGTTCTCGTGGGCCAGCGGGCACCGTCGACCGCCATGGGAGGTACAGGGACGGCAAGCCAGCTGTTTTTCAATGACGATGGCATTCGCACTGTATGGATAAAATCCCTGATCCGGCGTGGTCGCGCAAAAAATCGCCACCGTCGGCACCTTGCGGGCGACGGCGATATGCATCGGCCCGCTGTCGTTGGTGACAAATACCCGACAGCGACCAATCGCGGCCGGCAACTCACGCAAGCTGAATTTTCCCGCAAGATTCACCGCTGCTCCGCCGCAACTGTGAAATAATCGCTCAACGATATCCCCATCCTCAGGTCCGCCGAAAAGTAAAACCTGACAATCGAGATTCGCATGGGCGAGCCCGATAAACTCGGTGAACCCTTCCATCCACCAGCGCTTGGTCGGCCAGACCGAACCGGAGTTTATTCCAATTGCCAGTGTACCATCCACAACGCCCAAATCGCGGAGTTTCTGGGTAACTTGATTGTCGATTTCCGGCCGCGGTACAAGTTCGATTTCCCGAGCGCAGTCTTCAACCCTCACGCCTAGCGGTTCCAGAACAGACAAGTTACGCTCGACGTCATGCCGGGACGGATCGCGCTCGGCCCGATGATGAAAGAGAAACCAACCTTTACTCTGGCGGAAGCCGATTCGTTGGGGAATCTTTGCCTGGTACAACAGGTAAGCGGTGCGCGCCGACTTATGCGGCGTCAGAGCAATCGTAAATTGCTTCTGTTGCAGCACCGCCGCTTGGTCTTGCAATCCCCGCCAACCGCGATGTTGTTTTTTTTTGTCATCGACGATGATCTCATCAATCGCCGGGTGATCCTGCAAAAGCTCCTCACCGAGCGGTGTGCACATCAGCGACAGCTTTTTGACCGGAAATCTTCGCCTGATTTCCGCGATCAATGGCAGCGTCAACACCATGTCGCCGAGAAAGCTGGTTTGTAAAACCAGCACGTTGTCCCAATTGACCGCGCGCATTTTTTACAGCGGCACCGCCTCGTCGATCAACATCACCGGGATATCGTCTTTAATTTGATACATGAGGCGACAGGCATTGCATACCAAACCGTCACCCTTGTCGTTGAGATGAATGTCCCCTTTGCATTTGGGACATGCCAGGATATCGAGAAGATCTTTACTAATAGCCATGATCGCTGCCTCCAATTTCACCCAAAATCTTAATCTTGAACTTAGTCTAAACTACCGTAGATACGGCGTGTACGCGTCCCAGCCGCGCCGGTAAGCGCGCTGGGTCTGGTTTACGTCGCGGTTGACGAAGAACCGGTTATACATTGGATGGCGCAGCGATCGCACTTCGTGCTCCAGCGAGAATTTGTGGCTAGCGTCGACCGGATCGCTGATTTCCTTGAAGCGAAATTGGTGATTGCGCACATCTTCCGAGATGGCTCCCCGGCCCTTCAAGATTCCATAGGGACCGGAAAAGTTAGCAACATAGATCGCGACATGGTGGCCATCATACGGTCGCAACGCCCGATCGCTTTCGCGAAACAATAGCGACTGACTCCGGCCGATCTTCACGCGGCCGAACTCGCCCCGGGCATCCGAATCGACGGCGGTCGGCGCGCCGAAGACTGTTTGATAGAAACGTAAGATCCCCGCCAGGGCGCCGCGCGCTACGGCGAACTCGACGTAAGGCATCCCGGCGGCCATGTCGCCGAATTCCGTTTGGCTGGGGTGGCAGCGGAAACGATTGCCCCAGGGACAGGTCACGACGATGAGCTCGCCTTCTTGTTGAAACGAAAATTGGGTTCCCTTGAGCCCCTCAGCGATGGATTCCAAGCGCTTGACCAAGCCTTCGAAGTGGGGCACCACCAGACCGATGTAGCCGTCGATCACCTGCGGGCTGCGCGTCGGCAAGTGGAACTGCTGCTCACCGATATTAGCCCACATGTTGTTGAGACCGACGTTGAGATAGGGATCGCGCGTGCAACCCAATCCCATCACGTAGAATAACGTCGCCAATGCTTGGTCGGGGATTTGCACATTAACATGTTCGAGGGAAATGATGTTACCGATATCCTCATCGCTATAGTCGCTCATGGCTTACCTCCCAAGGGAACGAATCCATTCCCATTGTTGTTTGAGTCCGTCTGCCAAATCGACCTGTGGCCGATATTTCAATTTTTCCCGCGCCAAATCCAAGCGCGCGCGGGTATGGCGCACATCGCCGCGCTGGCGGTCGAAACGTTGGAGCTTGGCCTTGATTCCGGCGAGCTTTTCCGCCAGGTCGATGGCGCTGAGCAAACTCACTTGGCAACCGCCGCCGAGATTGAACACCTCGCCCTGACCGGAATACTGTGCCGCATTGAGGAGACCATCGACGATATCCCCGCAGTAAGTGAAATCGCGCGTCTGCTCACCATCGTCGTAGAGCGGCACGTCGTCACCGGTCAACAGCGCGCGCATGAATATGTGGAAAAACATATCGGGCCGCTGGCGCGGTCCGTAGACGGTAAAGAAACGCAGCGCCACTGTGGGAACAGCGTAGGCTTTGCTATAGAGATGACAAAGATGCTCCGCGGCTAATTTGGTGGCGCCATAGGGCGACACCGGCCGGGTTAGACCGTCCTCGCGCATCGGTAAATCGGTAGTATCGCCATACACCGACGAGGTCGAGGCGTAAACGAATTTGCCAAGTTTTAGATCTTTGGCCGCTTCCAAGAGAAGCTGGGTAGCGCTGATGTTATTTTCGGTATAACGCGAGAACTCGCTGCCCCAGCTCGACCGCACGCCCGGCTGGCCGGCGAGATGAAAAACATAGTCAACGTCTTGCAGCAACTTCTTCAGATCGATCCTGGTGAGATCCCCGCTAAAAAAGGTAAACTTCGGGTGCTCGATGAAGCTCGCCAGATTGTTTTCTTTAAAATGGCGCGGATAGTTATCGAGGAAACTATCGACACCGACGACGTCGTGGCCGGCGCCCAGAAGCTTCTCAACTAAGTGCGAACCGATAAATCCAGCAGCGCCGGTAACCAGAGACTTCATGGGCTAGTCTCCTCGGTCCGCCCCGGACCACGCGCCAGAATCCAGGCCGCGGCGGATCTTAGGTTGTCAAAAACTTGTACATGAGAAACCAGAGCCTGCTCACCGTTACTGCGGACCAGGACAGGCGTGGCCCCCACCCGCAGGGCGAGTTCAAGATCGACATTCTGATCGCCGACCACATAGGATCGCTTGGGCGCCAAAGCCAGATCTTTGACGGCACGTTGGATCATGCCTGCGTTGGGTTTGCGGCAATCGCACGCCACGCGATAAGTCTCGATGCCCTCGCTCGGGTGGTGCGGACAATAATAGATTGCATCCAACATCGCACCTTGATCGGCCAGCCGCTCTCGAATGAGTAGGTGAATCTGCTTCAACTTTGCTTCTGTAAGCCAGCCGCGCGCCACCGCCGACTGATTGGTCACTACCACAGTTCTAAAACCGCCATCGCGCAAGGCCCGGATTGCCGCGGGCACACCATCCAGTATTTCAATCTGATCGAGTCGCGTAAGATAGCCGACGTCGCGAACCAATGTGCCATCGCGATCGAAAAATACTGCGGGTTGGAGATTCGCTGCAGTCATGAATCACGACTACACGCTTCACGAATCCGGCCCACGACAGCCGCCACCAGTTGTTCGCCGCCAGCGACATGCATACCGACCCTGAGCGCCATGAGCTTATCACGCGCGAACGGATAGCGAATCAATTTAAGAATATCTTTCTCGGTTGTAATGATCAAATCGATCAACCGCGCCATCCTGCTGATCTCTTGCCAATCTTTGGTACTGTAAGCGTGATGATCGGGAAATTCCAATGTATGAACGATCTGACCTTCCCACTCGTGAATCGTTTGGTAGAGTTTTTGCGGATTGGCGATGCCCGTGACCGTCAGGATCTTGCTGTGATGCAAAATAGTCAGCGGATAGCGCTTCCAGCGGTGCGCGTCGAAGGTGATCATATCCACGGGTTGCAAGGAGCCGGTGAAAGCCGCTATTGACCGGTCCGGTGGCAAATGTCGGCGCCACTCGGCTTCCGCTCCGGTGAGAAGCCAGTAATCGCCGCGCTTCAAGTTGCCTCGCGGTTCACGAAATGGACCGGCCGGTAACACCCTGCCGGAATAGTCGCTGCCGAGCAGCACTAAATCGACATCGCGTTGGATTTGCCGGTGTTGAAATCCGTCGTCGAGGACAAAAACGTCGACATCTTCCCGGCGCAACAATTCCTGGGCCGATTGCATGCGATCGGCTCCCACCCCCACGGTCTGCTCGTAAAGGCGTGCCATCATCAGCGGTTCATCCCCCGCCTGAGCCAACTCGTCTTCGTTTTGAGCGATATCGCTACTCATCTTGCTCGGTTGCAAAATGACCGGCTGAGTTTCCTTGCGCCGGTAACCCCGGCTCAAGATTCCGACTTTAAACCCTTGACGGCGCAACTCACCGGCGAGCCAAACACAGGTTGGCGTCTTACCGGTACCGCCGACCGTCAAGTTACCGATACTGATGACCGGCCTGGGCAGGCGAACCGACTGAATCCAACCCCGAGTGAAAAATAAATTGCGTAACTGCACGATGACTGCATATCCCAACGACGCCGGCCATAACAGTGTTCCAAGCAGCTTGCCACGGAATCCGCTCCGCTGCCACACCCGCCGCACCACCGTACTAGACATAAAACGTTAAACCGATCACCGATCTCCTCATCCGCACTATGAAACCTGCACTGTCGCACCCCGCGAGTCTGATAAGTAGCGTGCCGCCAGGGCGTAGTTATTCTCGACTGCCACATCTCCGTTTACCGACACAGTGAGAGCCTGCTGTCCCATGGCGATCCGCTTGTCTTCGTCCGCTAGCAATTTAGCCAGTGTAGTGCACAAGGCGTGGCCGTCAGCAACCTCGATGGCGGCCCCCTTGGCTTTGAATTCCTCGGCGACCGCTTTCACATTGGACATGTAGGGGCCGAAGAGAATCACGTTGCCCGCCCGCGCTGGTTCGAGAATATTGTGACCGCCGACATCGACTAGACTGCCGCCGACAAACGCGATATCGCCGCAAGCAAAAAACTCTCCGAGTTCGCCCAGCGTATCCAGGAGCAAGATATCTTGAGCAAATAGCCGATCATCCGCGGTCCGGCTCCTCCGGCAATAACCGAAGCCACTGCGCCGCAGGAGATCCTCCACCTCATCAAAACGTTGGGGATGGCGCGGCGCGAGAACCATCGTTAGCTCGGGAAATTTCGGCCGGAGCGCGGCGAAAGTCGATAACAGCGTTTGCTCTTCGCCCGCATGCGTGCTGCCAGCGACTAGCAACATTTTCCCGTAACGGGGCAATTGCGTGAAGCGAGGCGATTGCGGCTTTGCCGCGGACGATTTAAGGCTGCCGACCACCGACACCCTGCTTTCGTCCGCGCCGAGCTTGATGATCCGTTCGGCATCTTCGCCGGTCTGCATCCCGATGGCGGCAAAACGGAGCAGCACTTGGCGGAAAAAGCTGCGGAATTTTTCATAGTGTGGATAGGAACGTGCCGACAAGCGACCGCTGAGCATTACCGTCGGAATGCCGCGGCGAAAGCATTCGCCCAACAGATTCGGCCATATCTCGGTTTCGACAAAAACCATCAAAGACGGGTTCCACTGGGTCAAGGCGCGCCGAACGGTCCACAATAAATCGAGGGGCAAGAAAATCACCGCATCGACCCCGGAAATTTTCTTGGCAATCTCATTGCCGGTGAACGTAAATGTCGACAACAAAATTCGCCGGCGCGGATGGTGCGCTTTCAACTCCCGTATCAGCGTGGAAACCGAACGCACTTCGCCGACCGATGATGCGTGGATCCAAACCGGCCTGGCGCCCGCCATGGAGCGCACTTGTGCTTGTGGGAAAAAACCATAGCGCTGCCACAGCCCAGCGCTAAATCGTTTGCCTAACAGCGGCACAATTAGCGTAATCGGGAAGGTCAGCAAGAACAGGAACGTGAGCAGGCAGTTATAGCCAATGAACCACATCGCTCGTGAGACGCGTCCTAGTGAACCAATTCGGCTTCGTTCGTTTGGCGGTTATCCAGCAATTGAAGCGAGTAGAGCCGGCTATATTCGCGATCGCGGGCAAGCAATTCGTCATGGGTGCCTTCTTCGGCGATCGCACCATCGACCATCACGACAATCCGATCAGCCTTGCGTATAGTCGACAGCCGATGGGCGATAACGATCGTCGTCCGGGTGCGCATCAGAGTTTCCAGCGCGTCTTGAACCGAACGTTCGGAGTCGGCATCCAACGAGGATGTCGCTTCGTCGAGGATCAGGATCGGCGCGTTTTTCAGCAGCGCCCGTGCGATCGCCAACCGTTGGCGCTGGCCACCAGATAGTTGCAGCCCCAATTCGCCGATCTCCGAGTCATAACCGTTGGGCATCGCATCGATGAACTCATCGGCATGGGCCGCCTTGGCCGCGGCGATGATCGCATCCATATCCCGCTCGGGATCGCCGTAGGCGATATTGTTGCGTATGGTATCGTTGAACAGGAACGTGTGCTGCGTAACAATGCCTATTTGGGCGCGCAGTGACTGCACCGTGAGATCACGAACATCGACACCGTCAACAAGGATTCGACCTGATTTGACATCGTAAAAGCGCGGGATCAAATCGACCAGCGTGCTTTTACCGACGCCGCTCATCCCAACCAACGCAACCATTTGGCCCGCTTCGACGGTGAGAGTGATGTTTTTCAGTACCGGAGTTTCCGCGTAGGCGAAGTCGACATTCTGGAATTCGATCTTGCGCGTGAACGGCTTAGCCGGTTGGGCGTCCGGTTTGTCGCTAACCTCAGGCTTTTCGTCGAGCGTCTCGAAGACTCTTTCGGCGCCAGCCAGACCTTGATGGACCGCCGCATAGGTACGACTCAGGCCTTTGAATGGCGCGTACATGAGAAACATCGCCGCCATGAACGCAAAGAACTCGCCTTGGGTGCGGCCGCCCCCGATCACGCTCCAGCCGCCGTACCAAACGACGCCGGCAATACCGAATGAAGCCAGTAGTTCCATCGAAGGCGCAACAATCGACTTGATCCTACTGGCGCGCAGCGATTGTTTAAACAGACGGCCATTCTCGGCCATGAAGCGCCGGTCTTCGTAGTTTTCCATGCCGAAAGCCTTAACGATTCGGTTGCCTTGAATGCTCTCTTGCAGCAGCACGGTGAGCCTGCCGGTGCTCACTTGCCCGCGCTTGGTAAATTTCTTCATGTTTCTGCTGAGTCGCATGATCGGCAGCACGGAGGCGGGAAAAACGAAAAAGGCGATCGACGCCAGTACCCAATCCTTCAGGAACGCGACCGTGACCAAAGCGATCAGGGAAGTGGTGTCCTTTAGAAACGACGCCAGCGCATCGGTGATCGAGAAGCGGAGTAACACGACGTCGCTGTTGACCCGAGAAATCAAGGTCCCCGTAGGATGGCGGTAAAAAAATGACAGGGAAAGCGACTGGAAGTGGCGATTGAGCGCATTACGCACATCGTTGATGATGCGCAAGCCAACATAATCGGTAAGATAGCTTTGGCCAAATTGCATCACACCGCGGAACACAAAGAGGCCAATCACTAAAAACGGGATCATGTTTAGCGTCGCTTGATCCTTTCGACCGAACACTCCGTCCATGATCGGCTGCACCAGGAACGGAATCGAACCGTCGGTCACGCCGTACAGCACCATACAAATCATCCCCAAAACAAAATACGGCCAGATATAAGGCTTTAGAAACTGCAACAAGCGGCGGTAGGTTTTTAACGCATTGGTCTGCTCTGGGTTTTTCATATAATCATACCAAGTGCTATTTGCGCCACACGTTCGGCCGCGCCGGGGGATCCCAAACGCTCGCGCAGCCGAGTAAGTTCTTCAACAATATCCGAGCGCGCTTTGTCGTCGCTTAACATCCGGCGGCTTTCGGCGATCAGGCGCGGCGGATTAAACTCGCCCTGGACCAACTCCGGCACCAAGCGCTTGCCGGCGATCAGATTGACCATACCGATATGCTCAACCCGGACGAGAAGCCGCGCTATGAAATAAGTCAGCCAAGACACGCGGTAAACGACAACCATGGGGCGCGTCAGCAGCGCGGTTTCGAGAGTCGCCGTACCAGACGCGGTCCAAACCAGATCCGCCGCCCGCAACGCGTCATAGCGATCCTGCTCGATGATGGGAATCGTCGCATTGGCAATCATCTTCCGCAAATCGCCGGTCTCGATCGTGCTCGCGCGCAGACAATAGAACTGCACGTTGTCCGCCGCCTGCATCTCTGTGGCGGCCGCGAGCATCGTTGGTAGATGGCGGCTCACCTCACCGTGGCGGCTACCGGGCAAAAGCGCAATAGACTTTTTCCCAGGATTGAGGCCGTAACGCGCCAACACCGATTCACGGCTTTGTTCCGCCGAAACAGTCTCTAATAATGGATGGCCGACAAACGCCACATTGACACCGTGGCGCTGATAAAAATCGACTTCAAAGGGAAACACCACGGCCATCCGATCGACCGACTCGGCGATCTGGCGAACCCGGCCGCGGCGCCAAGCCCAAATTTGCGGACTGATGTAATAGAGCACGGGTATTCGCAGCGATTTGGCAATGCGCGCCAGTCGCAGATTGAATTCGGGAAAATCAATGAGGATCAGTAAATCCGGCCTTCGCTGTCTGAGCGCGCCGCGCAAAAGCTGATACGCCTGGCAAATATTTTTCACGTTGCCGGCAAGCTCCACGAGTCCCATTCCGGTCAGCTGCGAGACGTTGAAGAGTTCCTCGAAATCGGTTTGCTGCAACTGCTCGCCGGCAACCCCGAATATTTTCAAATTGGCATCTTGGCGATGCAGAGCCTTGACCAAATTGGCGCCATGCACATCACCCGATGCTTCGCCAACCACCAACATCACTTGCTTCGCTCGACTTGCCACGCGCTCGTTAGGTCGCAAGATCGGACAGCTGAGCGCTGATCA
>Ga0315912_10005057_pt1 | contig 12218 bp, 9 predicted proteins | sample VfabasoilMG_FD_204469 | JGI IMG/M metagenome (GOLD analysis project Ga0315912, IMG submission 204469) | Garden soil microbial communities collected in Santa Monica, California, United States - V. faba soil | ecosystem: Environmental > Terrestrial > Soil > Garden | place: USA: California... | reverse complement strand
GCAAGACCAACGACGACAAGTCGCGCATTCAGATGCGCGTGACGGTCAACGATGAGTCCACGCTCGACGAGCTCTTCCAGCAGTTGACGACCTTCGGCGCACATGCGGTTCGCGAGTCCAATGCTGTCCTGAAACCGGCCGAGAAGGACCGCTGCGTCTCTGACGACTTCTACTCGACCACCAATCATCGAACGCACGTCCGCCTCAAAGGGCGCTGGGTCGAAGTGGAAAAACAGCGCATGGACGCGGTGATCGTCGTCGATGGCTCGACCGCAGCGTGCCGAAAACTGAGGGACGTGAAAGCCGGCGAGAAAGTCGTCTGCGGTCACGTCGGCATCCGCGTTACGCCCGAGTTCAAGGAACGCGATCGGCACGGCTTCGCCTTCATGAGCAACGACGTGTCGTCTGAGCGTCGCGTTGAAGGCAGCGTCTCGCGAATCGCCCAGATGATGCGGGATGTCAAAGGCGCGGGCGGACGCATCGCCGTCGTCGCCGGGCCGGTTCTCGTGCACACCGGTGGCGTCGAGCATTTCTCAGCGCTCATCCGCCAGGGCTTTGTGGACGTGGTGCTGGCTGGAAACGCACTCGCTGTTCATGACATCGAGTTCGCGCTGTCGGGCACGTCGCTCGGCATCGATCTCGTCGAGGGCGCACCGGTCGAGCAGGGCCACCGCAACCACATGGCGGCGATCAACACGATCAACCGCGCCGGCGGCATTCGCGACGCCGTCGAGCAGGGCGTCCTGAAGTCGGGCGTGATGTTCGAGTGCGTCAAGAAGAACGTCGAGTTCGTCCTGGCTGGCAGCATCCGCGATGACGGGCCGCTGCCCGAGACGATGATGGATTTGATCGCAGCGCAGGAGCACTACGCGGCGGCGTTGTCGAACAACGTGCACATGGTGCTGATGCTGTCGTCGATGTTGCACAGCATCGGCGTCGGCAACATGCTGCCGTCGTGGGTGCGCGTGGTGTGCGTGGATATCAACCCCGCCGTCGTGACGAAGCTCAGCGATCGCGGCTCACAACAGACCGTTGGCGTCGTCACAGACGTGGGGCTCTTCCTGCACAGGCTGGCCGAGGCCCTGCGCTAAACCAGACGGGGTCTGACCCCGTCACACAACTGCGCGCGCGGTCGGGGCACGATCCACAAGACATTCGTTGACGCGCGCGAGCGCCTGCTCCAGGCTGCCTCTGGTTCGAGGCGTGCCGAGACACAGACGCGCCGCCTTGGGCTGCTCGGAGCCGACCGTGAACTCAGACGATGAGTTGAGCGCGACGCCACGCGATCGGGCCTGGGCGACGAACCCCTCCGACGACCACCGCGCCGGCAGTGCAAGCCAGATGTGCGGGCTGCACGGATGCGTCTGGTACTTCTGTCCCGTCAGCACCCGCTTCGCGATCGCCTGTCGCGCGGCCCCTTCGTGGCGTTTCCAATCCGCGATGCGCGCAGCGGTTCCATCTTCAATCCAGCCGCTGAGAAGATCCGCACCGATCGAAGACGTGGTGATCATCGTCGCCCACACGGCTTGCGTAATCCGCTCCAGGATGCCGGGCGGCGCGACCGCACACCCCAGCCGCATGCCAGGGAACAGGCTCTTAGACAAGCTGGTGACGAAGACCGTCCGGTGCGGAATCAGACGCGCGAGCGGCCAGCGTTCCGGCGAGAGGAAGCCGTAGGTATCGTCCTCGATCACGGTCAATCGATACTTCTCGGCAATCGCCGCGATCTGACGACGACGCTTCTCGGACATGACCGCCGATGTCGGGTTCTGCAGCCGCGGCATGCAATACAGCACGCTCGTACGACTCGAGCGGCACGCGGCGTCGAGTGCCTCTGGCTTCAGCCCCTCGCCGTCCATCGAGACACCGCGCAGCTTGAAGTGCATCTGTTGCGAGAGCAGCCGGATACCCGAGTACGTCAGGTCCTCGACGAGCAGCGTATCGCCCGGCTTGAGCAGCGCGGACATCGTCGTCGCGAGCCCGTGCTGTGCGCCGGCGGTGAGCACGATGTGATCGGGATCGGCCGGCATCCCGAGATACGTCAGCCACGCCGCCATCGCCTGACGATGACGGAGATGGCCGCGCTTGGGTGCGTAACCGAGGAGCTGCGTCCACGGCAGCACCCGCCGGCGCATGAGATGGACTTCGAGATTGGCGACCTCTTTGTCCGGCATCAACACGTTGATGCTGAGATCCACGAGGCCGTTGTCTGATTCTTCCGGTTCACGTCCGCGGATGAAGGTGCCACGACCGACGTGGCCTGACGTCAGCCCGCGACGCGCGGCTTCGGTGTACGCGCGTGTCACGGTTGTCACGGTGACCCCGAGGTGATCGGCGAGGTCCCGATGCGGCGGCAGGCGCGTGCCCGCCCGAAGAGTGCCCTGTTCCACGTCCGCGTCGATTGCGTCCGCGATGGCCCGGTAGACGGGCCCTTTTCGCCCTTCCAGGTTCGGCAGCCACATTGTCATTGTCGCAATATACGCATTGTCGGTAGGGACAATCCACATGTTCTACAGGCAATTGTCTCTATCTGGTGGGTGGTCAGTGGTTGGTGGTGGGTGGTTGTTCTCAGTTCGCGGTTCCTTGTTCCCGGGGGGGCGCGCCGGCCATGAAACGACGTGGCCCCATGAGTCGTCTTATCGGCTAGAACGAAGTTTCGAGACGAACGTTGAATTTCGAACCGGGAACCACCACCATCCACGAACCACCAACCACTAACCGTCTGGTATTCTGATAATTGCCATGGGCAAACGAATTTTTCTCTTCATCGTGACCAACATCGCGATCGTCCTGACGCTGAGCGTCGTCGCAGCGTTCCTGGGCGTCGGCAGCGGAATCGGCCCGGAAGGGCTGAACATCCAGGCGCTGGCGGTGTTCTGTCTGTTCTGGGGTATGGGCGGCGCGTTCATCTCGCTCCAGATGTCGCGGTGGATCGCGAAGCGCGCGACCGGCGTGAATCTGGTGGACGGCCGAACCGGCAACAGCCAGGCCGACTGGCTCTACGAAACGGTCGCTCGGCTGACGCGTCAGGCCAATCTGCCGATGCCTGAAGTCGGCATCTACGAGTCGCCGGAAGTGAACGCCTTCGCAACGGGCCCGAGCAAGAGCCGGAGCCTCGTCGCCGTCTCGTCAGGCCTGCTGCGCTCGATGCGGCAGGACGAAGTCGAGGGCGTGCTCGCTCACGAGGTGGCGCACATCGCCAACGGCGACATGGTGACGATGACGCTGCTGCAGGGCGTGATGAACGCGTTCGTGATGTTCCTTGCGCGCGTCATCGGGTATGCGTTGACCCGTTCGAACGACTCGCGCAACAACAACGGCGGCGGCAGCTACTTCCTGATCGTGATGGTGCTGCAGATCGTCCTCGGCATTCTTGCCGGGCTGGTCGTGAACTGGTTCTCGCGTTACCGCGAGTTCAGAGCGGATCACGGCGGCGCAACGCTGGCCGGCCGGGAGCGCATGATCGCCGCGCTCCGTCGTCTCCAGGCCAATCACGAGCTCGTTGACACGTCGCAGGCGGCGCTCGCAACGATGAAGATCAACGGCGGCCGCAGTTGGGCCGCGATGTTCTCGACGCATCCGCCCCTCGAAGAGCGGATCGCCGCGCTCGAAAATTTCCGCTGAGTGTCTTTCCGCACAATCATCTCGACTGACGTCCTGGCCTCGCATCTCGGCGAGGCCTGGGCGATCGTCGACTGTCGATACGATCTCCAGAACGAATCGTGGGGGCACGATCAGTACCGCGCTGCCCATATCCCCGGCGCTGCTTACGTCAGCCTCGGTGAGGATATGGCCGCGCATCGCACCGGGAAGAATGGCAGGCACCCCCTGCCATCGGTCGACGCGCTGGCTGCTTTGTTCGGCCGGCTTGGAATCTCGCGCGACACACAAGTGATCGCTTATGACCAGGACAGCGGCATGTATGCGAGCCGCCTGTGGTGGTCGCTGCGCTATCTCGGCCACGACGCGGTGGCGGTGCTCGACGGCGGCTGGGCGAAGTGGGCGCGCGAAGGTCGTCCTACGAGCGCGGGCGACGAACAGCGCACTGCCGTCACGTTCACGGCCAGCCCACGCCCTGAGATGCGGCTGAACGTGGACGAGGTGGGGGCCCACCTCGGAGACCCGTCGCTGCTCCTCGTTGACGCCCGTGCGCCCGAGCGGTTCGAGGGGCGCAACGAGACAATCGATAAGGCGGCAGGCCATATCCCCGGAGCAGCCAATCATTTCTTCAAAACGAACCTCGGAGGCGACGGGACCATCCTCCCGGCTGAGAGCCTGCGCGAGTCGTTCGGACGCACGCTCGGGGAGCGCAAGCCGTCCGAAACCATCATGTATTGCGGCTCCGGTGTCACGGCCTGCCAGAACCTGCTGGCCATGGAGCACGCAGGCCTCCCGGGCGCCCGCCTCTACGTCGGCTCGTGGTCCGAGTGGTCGGCCGACCCGTCACGTCCCACCGAAAAAGGTCCCTCGACTCGATAAACGCGCCGGACCGATCTCCCGTCCAAGAGTGCCGGAGGGATCGAGATGGCTCGAACTGTCTGGACGACACTGTTTGTTCTTGCGACGGCCGCGGCCGTGGGCCTGCCGGCCCAGCGCAACCGGGATCGTGATTTCGGCCTGAGCCAGGAGGAGTGGTGCCGCGACGCACGACGCTCCGACGTCTGCGAGGTTCGAGAGGAGACGGTCAGCAACACCCGCGTAATCGACGTGGATGCCCGCGGCAACGGCGGCGTCAACGTGCGCGGCTGGGATCGACCGGACGTGCACGTTCGCGCGCGCGTCGTCGTCTATGCCGACAACGACGCCGAGGCGAAGCAGATCGCGTCAGAAATCAAGCTGGTTACGACGGGGGGCCGCATTCGCGTTGATGGTCCTTCGCGCGAGCGCGAGCGCAACTGGTGGCGCGACCGTGGATGGTCAGCGTCATTCGAGCTCGAGGTGCCGCGCAATTCCGAGCTCATGGTGGGGGCGACCAACGGTGGCGTCAGCGTCCGTGACGTTCGTGGGCGCCTCGATCTGCGGACGGTTAACGGAGGGCTCTCTCTCGACGATGTGTCTGGAGAGATCCGAGGCGAGACGACCAACGGCGGCGTTGACATTCGAATGAGCGGAGACAAGTTCGACGGCCCCGGCATTGAGGTGCGAACGGTCAACGGCGGCATCACGCTCGCGCTGCCGGCGAATCTCTCCGCGGAGCTCGATGCGCGTGCAGTCAACGGTGGCATTACCGTGGATTTCCCCGTTACTGTCACCGGGCTGATCAGCAGCCGGCGCGAGTTGCGCGGCACGATCGGCAGCGGCGGCCCCAGGATCCGCGCGTCCGCGACCAACGGCGGTATCAGCATCACACGGCGCTAACGCGCCAAACTCCCAACTCCCAAACAACCCAACTCCCAACTCATTTGGGAGTTGGGAATTGGGAATTGGCAGTTGAGACCGGTACACTGCCTTCGTGAATCCGGCGTCGACGACTACGCAAGAACAACCATCCCTCTGGTCCACAGTCAAAGAAGCGATTCGCGGCTCACATCAGGACTACACGGAAGCGCCTATCGGGCGCGCCGTTGTCCTTCTCGCAGTGCCGATGGTGCTCGAGATGATGATGGAGTCGGTCTTCGTTGTCGCCGACGTGTTCTTCGTCGGCCGCCTGGGGCCTGACGCCGTCGCGACTGTCGGCATCACCGAGTCGCTGATGACGATCATGTACGCGCTCGCGATCGGGCTGTCGATCGGCGCCGCGGCCACGGTCGCACGACGCGTGGGTGAGAAGGATCTCGATAGCGCCGGGCGCAGCGCCGTCCAGTCGGTCCTGATGGGATTCGGCGCTGCCGCAATCTTCGGCGCCATCGGCATCTTCTTTGGCCCACAACTGCTCGCCTTGATGGGCGCGAGCGACGATGTACTCAAGACCGGATCGACGTTCGCTCGCGTCATGCTCGGAGGCAGCGGCACGGTGGTGCTGCTCTTTCTGATCAACGCGGTCTTCCGAGGTGCAGGCGATGCGGCCATCGCGATGCGCGTGTTGTGGTTCGCGAACGCGATCAACATCATCCTCGGGCCGTGCCTGATCTTCGGCATTGGCCCCTTTCCGGAGTTGGGCGTGACGGGCGCCGCCGTCGGCACGACGATCGGCCGCGGCAGCGGCGTGCTCTATCAGCTCTTTCATCTGTCGCGCCGCGGTGGCCGTCTGCAGGTTCGCCGGTCGCACCTGAAGTTCGATCTCGACGTCATGCGTAGCATCCTCCGCATCTCGGGCACGGCGACGTTTCAGAATTTCATCGGCACCGCTTCGTGGATGGGGCTTGTCCGCATCCTCACTGGATTCGGGAGCGCGGCCGTAGCTGGCAACACGATCGGCATCCGCATCATCCTGTTTGCCCTGCTGCCGTCGTTCGGCGTCAGCAATGCCGCGGCGACGCTCGTCGGTCAGAACCTTGGCGCGAAGAAGCCGGAACGCGCCGAAGCCGCTGCGTGGAAGGCGGGAATGTACAACACGATCTGCCTCGGCACCGTTGGCGCAATCTTTCTGCTGTTCGCTCCGCAGATCGTGTCCTTCTTCACCATGGACCCTGAGGTTGCGCTCTACGCCGTCCGCTGCCTTCGCATCGTGTCTGCAGGGTTCTTGTTCTACGGCTACGCGATGGTGCTGACGGCGTCGTTCAACGGCGCGGGCGACACGAAAACGCCGACGCTCATCAATCTCGTCTGCATGTGGCTGTGGGAGATCCCGCTCGCGTGGGTGCTTGCGCATCCGCTGGGCTTCGGTCCGACCGGCGTGTTCATCGCCGTCAGCGTCGCGTTCTCGACGATGGCCTTCGTTGCGGCCTGGCTCTTTTCAAAGGGGACCTGGAAAACCAATCAAGTCTGAGGGCGCGCCCGCAGGTGTAATATCCACAGTCTCGCGAACTCGATCTGGAGGGAGTATGAGACTGCGACCGCATTTCTTCACGGCGCTGCTGATATTGCTGGCCTCGGCGTTCTCGTCCTCGACAATCGGGCAACAGCCACCCGCGGGCCGGCAAGGCGGCGCTGCTCCCGGCGGCAGGCAAGGTGGACCGCCACCCGTGCAGTTGGCTGAGGGTGCTGGTCGTGAGCAGGTGCAGGCCACGTGCACGCGCTGCCACGGGCTCAACATGATCACCGGCTCGTGGGGCTACACCAAGGACGGCTGGCAGGATCGCATTGCCACCATGGTGAAGCTGGGTTCGCCGGAGCTCGAAACGATCTCGTCCTATCTGGCCGCGCACTATCCCATCAAGGACGCGCCAGGTGCGGTGCTGCTATCAGGACCAGCGACCGTCAACATCAAAGAGTGGATCGCTCCCACGTTAGGTTCTCGGCCGCACGATTCGCATGCCGCCGCCGACGGATCAATCTGGTGGACCGGTCAGTTCGCGAGCAAGCTCGGACGTCTCGATCCGCGGACAGGTCAGATTCGTGAGTTCGACCTGCCACCGAACACGCAGCCTCACGGTCTCGCTGAAGACACGCGCGGAAACATCTGGTACACCGGGATTCAGAAGGGCGTGATCGGCATGCTCGATCCCCGCACCGGCAAGATCGACGAATGGCCGATCAAAGAGCCGGGCGCGCGCGGTCCCCACACTCCCATCCTCGACAAGAAGAGCGGCGAGCTGTTCTTCACGCTGCAGTCGGGACATGTCGGCAGGATCAACACGAGCAGCGGCGACATGATCATCAAGAAGACACCGAGCGACAACACCTACCCGTACGGCATCCGAATCAACTCGAAGGGTGTGCCGTGGTACGTGGACTTCCGCGGCAATCGCATCGGCAGCGTCGATCCGAAGACGATGGAGATCAAGGAGTATCCGCTTCCGAGTGCCGACGCTCGCCCGCGTCGCCTGACCATCACGTCAGACGATGTGATCTGGTACACGGATTTCCCACGGGGAGTGCTCGGTCGCTTCGATCCAAAGAACGGCCAGGTCAAAGAGTACCCATCGCCGGGTGGTAAGGACTCCGAGCCCTACGCGATCACGCAAATCGGCGACATCATCTGGTACAGCGAGTCTGGCGTCCGGCCGAATACGATGGTGCGATTCGATCCGAAGACGGAGAAGTTTCAGACGTTCGCCATTCCGTCAGGCGGCGGCGTGTTGCGACACTTCGAGGCCACGGCGCAGGGCAACATCGTGACGGCCAACAGCGGTGTGAACAAGATCGGCATCGTAGAGATCGGAACGCTGTCAACGAACCGCACGAACTGACGTCGCGATGTCGCCGAAAGTCACGCGTCGCGAGTTCATCGAGTCGGCGGTCGCCACGACCGCGATCGCGTCGACGGCCATTCCCGCGCAGACTGCGACGCGGCCGAATGTGCTGTTCATCCTCGCCGACGATCTTGGCTATGGCGACCTCAGTTGCTATGGTCGCCCGGACTATCACACCCCGGTGCTCGACAACCTCGCGCGACAGGGGATCCGGTTCACGAGCAGTTACGCGGCCGCGCCGGTCTGCACACCAACGCGCTGCGCGTACATCACAGGACGCTATCCGCAGCGTCTTCCCGTTGGTTTGGCCGAGCCGCTGCAAGCGAGCTCGCCGCCAGACCTCGGGCTGCCGCCGGATCACCCGACGATCGCATCGCTGCTGAAAGCCAACGGCTACGACACGTCGCTCGTCGGCAAGTGGCATCTTGGATGGCGACCAGAGTTCGGCCCCAATCGGCACGGGTTCGACGAGTTCTTCGGCGTGCTGAGCGGCGCGGTGGACTACTTCACGCATCGCGCAGCCGATGCGAGCGGCGGCAACGCGGCCGAAGGCGGCGGCCGCGATCTCTGGGAGAACCTGACGCCCATCGAGCGCGTCGGCTACTTGACGGATCTACTGAGCGACAAGGCGATCGAAATCATCGGGCGTAAACACGAGAAGCCGTTCTTCATCAGCCTCCAGTACACAGCACCGCACGCGCCGTGGGAGGGGCCTGAAGACGAAGCGATCGGACACACGACGCACGGGCCCGGCCCGATGACCGCCGGTGGATCGCTCAAGATCTTCGCCGCGATGATGAAGCGCATGGACGCCGGTATCGGCCGGGTACTCAAAACACTCGAGCGCGCGAAGATCGAACGCGACACGCTGGTCATCTTCACGAGCGACAACGGCGGTGAGCGCTACTCCTACAACTGGCCGTTCTCGTTTCAGAAGATGTACCTGAATGAAGGAGGCACACGCGTACCCGCCATCGTGCGATGGCCCGGCGTCATTCCTGGTGGCCGCGTGACCGATCAAGCCGCGATCACGATGGACTGGACCGCGACGATTCTCGGCGTCACGGGCACCGCTGCGGATCCGTCGTTTCCTCTCGATGGCGAGAACCTCATGCCGGTGTGCAGCGGCCAGCGCGCGCAGTACGACCGCACGTTGTTCTGGCGAATCCGTGGTTTCGATGCGGCGCGTGTCGGATCGTGGAAGTACCTGCGCGATCGCGCAGGCGAGCATCTGTTCGATCTCGCCAACGACCCGGGCGAGAAAGCGGACCTGCGAGCGACACACGCCGATCGCTTCGAATCGCTGCAGCGCCAGTATCAGACCTGGGCTTCCCAAGTGCTGCCGCTGTCAACTCTCTATGGCCCGGACAGCGCATCCCCGTCGTCGACCCGGTAGCTACGTCCGGCCGTTACTGTCGTATTAGCATAGGAACCCGGCAAGCCCTGCCATTCGCAGCAGCGGTCAGCTTGTCGAAACCGCAAGCAAATCTGAGGAGAACTCGAGAGTGAAGAGCGCACTTTCCGCATTTATTGGCGCGGTCGCCATCATCGTGGCGTGTTCGGTGTCGATCACCGCTCAGTGGCCGGTTTATCAGGAGGCTGGAATCCCGCGCGACGCCAAGGGCGGCGTGCTCATGGACGCGCCGACGCCGCGCACGGCGGACGGGAAGCCCGACTTTTCAGGCATGTGGATGCGCGCCAATAGCGGCCCGCCGCGAGGCCAGGGTCGCGGTGGACGTCAGGGTGAAGGTGGTGGAGCCCAGGGTCGCGGCGCTGCCGCTGCCGCTCCCGCTCCCGCTGCCGCGCCAGCCGAAGGCAGACAGGGCGCAGCCGGCGCCGGTGGAGATACCAACTCCGCATTTGCAGGCGGGAGAGGCGGTGTGCAACTCGAACCACCGACCGAAGCCTTCCCATTCGATCCGAATGGTCCTGCTGTCGCCACCTTCTTCGAGGCCGGCGGCAATATCCAGGGCGGTCTGCCCTACACCGACTGGTCGAGAGAGATCCGGAAGCAGCGATTCGACGTGGACAAGGCGAAGGACAACCCGGACGCCAACTGCATGCCGATGGGCTTCCTCCAGTTCCATCAGCAGCCGCAGCCGCGAAAGATCATTCAGACCAAGCAGCTGATCCTGATCGAGTACGAGGCTAACTACGGCATTCGCCACATCTACCTCGATGGCCGCAAGCTTCCGCCGCAGGGCGAGCCGCAGCCGTGGTGGTATGGCTACTCGGTTGGCACCTGGGATGGCGACACGCTCGTCGTCGAAACCAACAACCTGCGGGGCGCGGAAGACGGCCCGTACGATGGGTGGCTGGACGTCAACGGCAGCCCTTACAGCCGCGAGGCGAAGTTCATCGAGCGCATTCGACGGCCGAAGTTCGGCCAGCTGCAGATCGACACAACGGTCGAGGATGCCAAGGCCTACACGAAGCCGTGGACGGTGCGCGTCGATCAGCGATACCTGGCGGACCACGAATTGATCGAGTTCGTGTGTAACGAGAACCAGCAGTTCCGCCGCCGCATCAAGATCGACTGACCGTGAAATACTGTGAAGGGTCTGACCCTTCACAGATTGGCGTGATGTTCGAGCGCTACACGGAACAGGCGCAACGCGCTCTCTTCTTCGCCCGCTACGAGGCGTTCCAGGTCGGGAGCGCCTTCATCGAGACCGAGCATCTTCTGCTCGGTCTTTTTCGTGAAGAACATTCACCAACCGCGCGCGTGTTCGCGCGCGCGCAACTCTCGGTGGACGACGTGCGCCGCGAGGTTGATGCTCGCACCGCTCGTCGCACGGTGACGGCTGAATCGAACGAAGTGCCGTTCAGCGACGACGCCAGGATGGTGCTGGCGTACGCCGCGCAGGAGGCCGACCGGCTGTTGCACGAGCACATCGGCACCGAGCACCTGCTGCTCGGTCTCTTCCGCGAAGAGCGTGGAATGGCAGCAACGATCCTCGCCGAGCAGGGGCTGCGCATCGCGACGGTGCGCGATCAGATCGTTGAAATGCTCAGCGCCTCATTGCCACCACCCGCGGGCTTTCCCTTCAATCGATTCATGGCTCCGGCAGAGGCACCAGGCCTGCGGATCTCGCCAACCCAGCGAAACCCGCACGACCAGCCGGTCGCGGTCACCAGCCCGCTGAGCGTCAGCGCCGACGGCTTCACGCTGCGAGAGCTCCTGGCGTGGGCCTATCGCGCCAATGCTCGCCACGTGGAGATGCCGGCAGAATTCGACACGCTCGAGCGATACGATGCACGACTCGACCTGCCCGCCCCACACAGCTGGCCCGCGCTGGATCGTCTCGTTCAGGAAGGCATCAACGCGCACTTCGCCATCGATGTGACGCACGAGACGAAATCAATCGACGTGTTTATCCTGACCGCATCGGATGGTCCATGCCCAGGACGCCGAAGACAGGACGAAGACCCTGGCAGCAAGACGACATACGCGGGGTTCAGTACGGTGGACTTCTCGACGTCGGAAGCCTTGCCGTTTTCCGGTCTCGAATGGCGTGACCGATTGCATTCGATTGGTCCGATCATCCTGACCGGGACGACCATCGCCGACTTCGCAGACTGGCTCGAGGAGCTCGTTGGGCATCCCGTCATCGACGAAACCGGCCTCGCCGGAACATACGACATCGAGGTTCAAGGGGAGATGCAGGGCCTCGAGGAGCTTCGCCATGCCCTCATCGATCAACTCGCGCTCGTGCTGACGAAGGCACAACGGGACCTCACGGTACTCGCTGCGTATCGAGTCACGTCGTAACTCGAACCTCCTCCCCCTTGCGCTTCGACAGGAGACGCGCTAGGCTCCTGTCGAAGTACGAGGGGTGAGGCCATGTCCGACGAGCAGATCGATCTCCCGCAAGGCACTCTCGACCTCCTGATCCTGAAGACGCTCGCGCTCGAGCCGCGCCACGGCTGGGCGATCTCGGAGCGCTTGCATCAGATTTCTAGCGCTACGCTGAGAGTCCGCAA
>Ga0315912_10005056_pt1 | contig 12219 bp, 9 predicted proteins | sample VfabasoilMG_FD_204469 | JGI IMG/M metagenome (GOLD analysis project Ga0315912, IMG submission 204469) | Garden soil microbial communities collected in Santa Monica, California, United States - V. faba soil | ecosystem: Environmental > Terrestrial > Soil > Garden | place: USA: California... | reverse complement strand
TAGCAGAGCACTGCGCACCAGACCGCAGAACCGATCACGGTGAAGATCGAGAACTTGAGGAAATCCATCCGCACGATGCCGGCGGGGATGCCGATCAGGTGGCGAACCACGGGCAGGAGGCGCGACACGAACACGCCCGGCGAGCCGAACTTCTTCGCCCAGCGCTCCGCGCCCTCGATCTTGTCCTTCTTGATCATCAGGTACGGACCGAAACGCAGCACCAGCGGCCTGCCTGCGATGCGGGACGCCCAGTACATGACGGTGGCGCCAACCCACGACCCGACCGTGCCGGCGAGCACGATGCCGGCCATGCTGAATTGCCCCGTCGTGTAGGCCATGTGCGCGGCGGGCGGGATGATGAGCTCGCTCGGCAGCGGCACGATCGAGCTCTCAATGGCCATCAATAGCGCGACCAATGGGTAGCCTCCGGTTTGGAGAGCGCTCAGGTACCAATCGATCAGCGACTTCAACATGGCGAAGGCTTATAGCTGAAACCGCGGCGGATACCAGGGAGCTGCGAACTCCGCCCGCGCCGCCACCTGCCGCCGCGCGAACAGCGCACCCGGCACCGGGACCGCAGCTACCGATTCTGCGGCCCGAAACAGCCCGTCCGTCACTCCTTTTCGCCGCTCCCTTCGCGCTACAGCGTCGGTTCGCGCAGCCAGACGGCAATTCCGCCGGTCGCGAGCGTCGGTCCTTGCGAGGAATGAGTCGCCGGAGCCGAGGCGCAGCTCGCCGGAGCCGTGGCGCGACTCACGGACAGGCGGGGGACGACTCGCCCGAGCCCCGGATTCAGGTGCTGGAGCGACAGCGCGACACGGAGGAGCGCAGGAACGACTCAGACCGAGCCGCGGAACGGCGCGCCGGAGCGTCGGATTCAGTCGCGGGAGCCCCGGATTCACGGGCAGGAGGCGCCTGAACCGTCGGCGGAGCGCTGCCAATGCGCTCGGCCACGTCTTCGGGCGAGCTGAGCACCCGGCTGAAGATGAACGCACGAAGTTTTCGTTGGCCGGACATGGATCAAGCGGACGAGACAGGCTCGTCAGCGTCCGAGGAGTGAACATGAGAAGCCTTTCGATAGGGATGTTGGGCATCGTTTCAGTTTGGGTTTTCACGAGCGGCTGCAGCGCGGCCGGCGACGATCCGCAGAGCGGGAGCGCGTCCGGCGATGAACCGACGCTGGTCCACCACGCGACTTCGGAAGAGAGCGTAGGGAGCACCAGCGAGGCCCTGAGCTCCATCTCGTTCACGCGCACCTGTGGTCCTTGGTTCATCGATTTCTACTCGGACGGAAGCATCTTCGCCGGCGCGCGCGACTGCCGGCGCAAAAATGGATCGACCAACACGAGTTGGTCCTATTGGGGGCGCGGCTTCTGCAACGGTGACCTCTCGAACTGCAACGGTCGTCTCCAGTGTGGAGGTCCGTGCTGAACGCATGAGTTGGACGCCGCGGCGCCCCCGAGGAGTGGGGCGCTGCGGATGCCCGCCATCGTGCGACCAGAGTTCACTTTGAGTGCGGGCACCCCTGACGCCGTGCGTCGGCGATCATGGTCGAAAGAAAGATTCGGCTGGGATCGCGAAGTTCAGGGCTTGATTCAGGTGCTCGCGGCCGACCAAGACGAGCGTGGTGATACCGATCAAGTTCCCGCGCGCATCGAATAGTCCGCCGCCCGAGGAACCGGGCGAGATCGGCGCGGTGGTCTGCACGTAGCTCCGGCCTGCTTCCTCGCGCAGGCCAGAAATGATTCCGTTCGCGAGGCTGAGCTCCAGCCCGTTCGGCGCACCGAGCGTGAACGCCGCTTCACCCACGGCGAGATCGGCGTGAGCACGCACTCCGCGCACCGGACTCAGCTTCGCGTCGCAAGTGAGGACGCAGCGATCGGTCGCCGCATCGCTGCGGCTCAGCTTGCTGATCCACTCGTTCCCCTTTTGTTTCACGATGATCCGCTGTGAGCCTTGAACCACGTGACAATTGGTCAAGAGCTGGTTTCCGCTGATGGCCACCGCCGAGCCGAAGGTGCTCCCCGACGCGCCTTGGCTTTCCACTTCGTAGACGGAAGGTGCGAGGAGCTTGAACAGCTCCGGCCCCTCGAGCGGCTTTCCCGAGCCCGGCGCGGGTTGCACGACGCCTGCCACGTTCCACGCGGCCCAGCCGCTTGCCGGTGCTTCGGGCTCCTCTTCTTTGCCGTCACCGCGCCAGGCCAACTCCTCCTGATAAAGAGCGACGAAGCGGTGCAGCTCTTCGAGTTGGTCCGCCGCCAGCGACCACTTGAAATCGCACGCCCTCAGCGCGAAATGCTGGGCGGTTCCGAGCTGCTTTATGGTGTCCCGGCTGAGCTCGACCCGAAGCGAAGAAGCCGAGAGCGATGCATTCCAATCGTATTTCGCCTTGGGCATCGGTGTCTTGCGCCCGTTCAGCAAGGACTCGAGCTCGCAATCCTCCAACGTCATCTGGTTCGCGCGCCGCGTGACCTTGAGCTGCACGAGCTCTCCGAGCTCGGCAGGGGCAGCGCGCAGCTTGAGCGTCGCGCGTTCATCGAGCTTGAGGTCGAGCGAAACGAGCGACTTGCCCTGGCTCTTCTCGCGCCGGGCTACGCCGCTACTTGCCTGGTGTACCGGGCGCGGCACGGGTGCTCCCGCAACAGCGGTCTGTTCGCGCGGCTCGTCGCGCCGATCGGGAATGCAGGACTTCCCGGCGCATTGGTACATGACGGTCTGCCCGCAGCCGCTCGCGCGGAAGCGCTCACCGTCGAGGTCTTCGACCTTCACCTGCTCTTCGGGGCAGCGAAACTCACGGCTATACATGCCTTGAATCATCGCGGCCGTGCACCCAACCAAAGGCAGTGCCAACCCCGCTACCAGCAAACCGCAGCACCGAACGCCAACCGCCAACCTGAGCTTCATCGTCTACACACGCCGGAGTTTCGCCGGGGCGAAAAGTACGGTAGGGGCGAAAAGTACGGTAGGGGCGAAAAGTACCCTAAGCGCACGAGAATTCCAAGCTCCGTCACTGCCGGGCAGCGCATCGACCTAGGCTTGGCAGCGTATGACTATGCTTGCCGTTCGCCGCGCGCGGCGCCTGCATCTCAGCGATGCGGTTGCCTTGACGCTCGGCTTCTTGGAGTTTCGTTCGACTGCGCTGATCGTCGTCGGCGGTACCGGACATGGCCCCATCGAGAGACGAAGTGACTGCGAGCGAAAGCAAAGCCTCGCCCCCTGGCGACAGTCTGGCGGTTCGTGATCCAATAGTTCACTGGGATAGGCGATGAGAATTCAGCAATTGAGTCTATATGCGGTACTGAGCGTGGTGGCGTGCAATGGTAGGCTTGTCGTTGGCCCCACTCCGACGGCCAGCGCGGGCTCGGCAAATTCGGGCATTGCCGGCAGTGACGCCGGGAACGGTGTTGGTGGACTCAGCGACGGCGAGGCCGGGCGCAGATCCGGTGGCGGGGGCTCCAGTGGCGTTTCGAATCCGACTACGGGGCGTCTCGGGCAGCCTTGCACTTCCGGCGCTCTGCTGAGCGAAGGCGTGGAGGGGATCGATGGCACCGCGTCGACCATCCAATCGCTGTCCCATTGCGACGAGGGCCTGTCATGCAACACGGACGGCAATTGCGTAATCGCCCCTGATTGCCCAGAGGACAGCGACGTGTGCGTCGTGCGGCACGCGACGCTCGGCGACAACGTCGGCGCCGATCCCCCGCAAAGCGCTTGGGGGATCCCGGAGTCGTCCTCTTACGCCAGGTCGATCGAGAGAAACGGCGTGATGGCCCTCACCGCCAGTGAATCACGCGTGTTCTGGGTCGAGTACGGGACGCGTGACGCGGCCGGGGACTATCAGCACGACGGCACCTTGCTTTCGTACACCCCCGAAGACGGAACGACCTCAGTCATCGCGACGGACTTGGAAGGTCCGATCGGCGTCGAAGTCACTAGCAGCCACGCTTACGTGTACGTGGATGGAGCCCAACCGCTCGGCAAGCCAATTCACGCCCAACTGCTGCGAGTGCCGCTTTCGGGTGGCAGCACAGAGCTGGTTCAAGAGGACACGTTTCCGACGGGCTTCACTGGATCCCACTTCGTCGCAGCGGATGGTCGAGCATTCTGGAGCACTGAGGGCACGGAAATACCGCCGAACTTGTACTCGATGACCGCCGACACCGCTGCAGTTCCCAGCGTATTCGTGGCAGAGCACGTAATTTCCATGGCGGTCGATGGCTCCTATCTGTACTACAGCAGCCCAAGCGCACTCTTGCGCAGTCCGACCGCCGCCGCTGCGCCGGTCGCCATTCAGGAACCCCAGCTCGACTTCGTGCTGCATGACGGCGCGATCTACACGGTCTTGGGAGTCAACTCGGACGGCGGGATCTTGGCGCGCACGGCGCTTAGCGGCGGCGGGCCCGACCGAGTTCGTGGCCTCGGCTCCGGAGGCCCGATGAGGCTGCGCCGCGTCGGCGATCGCTTCTTCTTCGAGTCGGTGCCATTGAGCTCAGACACGGGCCAAAGGCGGGTAATGACCGCCAGTTTCGTGAATGACGATCCTCCGATTCAGCTCCTCACGCGCCCGAATCGACGTTCTTCCATCGACCATCTGTGGGTCGGGACTAGCAGCGCGCTGTATTGGAGCGACGGACGAGCGGTCTATAAGCAGACGCTACCTACGCAATAGGCAGATCGCATAGTTCGCCGTTCGTGTCGCCTCGTTTGACGGTCGCGCCAGTAATGCGCGAGCGACAGTCGGGGCCCCCACGTCCGGCGCAGCCGGTGTAAGGGGGCCCATGCTCAGCGTGCCGCTCAGCGTGCCGCTCGGCGGCGGCACGCCCGTTACGCTCTCCTCACCCACCCTGACCTCACCAGTCTCTGGCTTTGCAACTTCCGCCATCGCTACGGATGGCATTCACGTGTACTTCGCCACCAGAGCCCGGGGGCGGTGTACCGCGTGCCGCTTTCTGGAGGGGGTAGCTTCGCGCTCGCTACGGGTGAGAACCAACCGAGCAGCATCTTCGCCGACGCGACCACCGTGATTTGGAGCAACGCGGACGCCGTACGTAAAGTCGCTTGGTAGTCTCCGGTGCCATCGAGTCAGGTCTCGCCACTGAGTCGGTTCTGCGACGATGCCCAGCGCGCCTGGAGCTCGTCCCAACTCGGGTACTCCAGACCCGGAATTTTCGGCGTTTCGACGCGGAAGCCTCGCTCTCGGTCCCAAGCTTCCCAGATCGCGATTCTATGCGCGAGCGCCTCCGGAGCGCCGGCATCGGAGCCGCGGCACTCGTCCCAGAGCTCCTGTGATCGGATCAAAGGCCAGCCGCGCAGCGCGAGGACGAGGCTGAGCGTCGATGAGGCATCCCAAGCCAGCTCCCGCACGCGCGAGTCCGGGTGATTGTCCGAAAGGTTGAAGGTCAGTCCCTCGTTCGCTCGCTCCGCTTGGGCGAGCACGATCCGTTCGCTTTCGAGGTCGATGGAGATCGAAGCGGTTTGGTCACTCACGTGCACGATGGCGGGCGGTACGTCGGGATCCGCGTAGAAGTCCAGTTCCCGCTTCCACATCCGCAGCCAGAAGCCTCTTCGCAAGTAGAATCCAACTGCAGACTGCCAGCTCCAGCAGGTCTCCAGCCGAATTCCGTACCCGCGATTCCCGAACACCGCGCGAAGTCGATCGAGAGCTCGTGTGGCCGCTCCGCAGCGACGATGGTTCGGGAACACGTACAAACTGGAGAGCCGGAGGCGCGAGCTTCCTAACCGGAAGCGCGAGAGCGCGATTGTGCCGACCCTTCGGGGGCCATCGTGCAACCAGAAGCAAGCGTCGACGTCCCGTTTCGCTGGAGAGCACCAGCGACTGGCGCCGACCCGTTCTCGCCATTGCGCGCGCAGGGGGCTTTTGAGCGCGCGCGGATCAGTCGTGTCCCCGAGTCGATTCTCAGCGAGAGAGGCGAGATCGCAGTCGGCCCACAGCGCTTCTTCCGTGCTCCCGAGCACGAGCGGCGAGACCACGCCCTGCGCCATGAGATCGCGATGAAGTTCGAGCGTTTCGGGTTCGGCTTCGAGTTGCATTCCGTTGAACCTGGCTATACCTGCTCCCTCAATATCGGGACCGAGTCAGCTCGAGTTGCTCGAATTTGGGGCGGTCGCTGCCTTCGTCGGCTGAAACACGCTGCCCGAGTGCGTCCTCGTGGACGAGCAGCACAGGCACGAGCCTGGTCTTAGCATTACAAACAGGCAAGGTGCCTTGACAACGTCGCCCGTGGGCCGAAGCTAACGCATGCGTTCGCTCACGGCGTGCGAGCCAGCACGGCAAATACGCGTAAACCCGCTCACTCGTGTGAGTTGGTCCGTGGCGCTGCTCGCGGTCGTTGTTCTTTTGGGTTCAGGGAGCTGCTTGTCGCACGCGCCGGCGCCCACGGCGGGCGATGCGTGCGACGACCGATGCGCGCCGGCGGCGAACGGGGAGAGCGCGTGCGTCGGCGGGAGGTGCCGCATGGTCTTCTGCATCCCCGGTCACTGTGATCTCGACGGCGATCCGAAGAACGGCTGCGAAGCGCGAGTGAAGGGCTGTCACGTAAACAAAGAGTAGGACGACCTGCGCTTCTGGATGCGCTGAGGCTCGAACCCCGGCTGTCTGGTGACGGAGACAGACGTCGCTTCGAAGCCGCTCCGAGCTGCCGTTTCTCGACCAAACCGCCGCCGCAGACGCTTGGGAGTGCGCGGATTCGATGGGAGTAACCCGCGTCTGAGCGCAGCCCTGGTTAAGGTGCTACACGTCGCGTCCCCAATGAGTAATCCAGACAACTACCTGATCGTCAAAGCCCCTTCAAGAGACCGCGTCCGCGGTGTCGTGGGCACGAGCCTGAACCTGCGCAAGCGCGGGGCTGCGAATTGGAGCCTGTCGGTTCCCGATGCAGCCTTCGATAGCGGGGACAACACCTGGGAAGAAAGCCTCACCGCGACCGTCAAACGCTCCGGTGAAGCCGTGGAATTCCCAGCCAAGGCCCTCGAGCGCCTGCGCGCAGAAGCGAATCGCATTCTGCACCCCACGGTCAAAGGGCAGCGTCAGGACCGCGACTGATCGCTGTGTTCTCGATCGGTCGAGAACTCGGCCAATGAAGGTTCGCCAGCAGCCCAGCGTGGTCCGGGCGCTGGCGAGCCTTGCCAATGAGGACGCCACGCCGGCTTGGCAGCCTCAGTGCGCGGCTTTCGCCGCTGCTTTGGGCGCAGAAGCGGCAGGCTTCGCCGCCGGTGCAGAGGCACTCGCCGCCGGCGCGGGAGCGGCGGGCTCCGCGACGGGCGCGGGCGACGCGCTCGCAGCAGGTGCCGCGCTTGCGGCTGGCGCTTGACACCGGCCCTCGATACAGATGCGATCACCCTTACATTGGCTGTCGAACTCGCAGCCGTGCGATTGGGGCTTCGGTGCCTCGGCTACCGGCGCGGGCGCCGCAGGTTCAGCGTGGACCTCGACCCGCTTCATCACGCTTGCTTTGATGTACATGCCGTAGCCGTTGGCGGACGCGATCGCGGCGTCTCCGCCGAGCTGACACACCTCGGGTCGGATGTGGTCCTTGAAGTCCGCCAGGCTCGTGAACTGATTGGTTCCATATGCGCCGGGGCTGACGTCAACCGTTCCGATCTCCTTGTAGCCGAGCAACGGCGTCGACGTCAGGATGTCGAAATCACAGGTTTCGGGCCGCGGTGGCGCTTTCGGACCTGTGGCGGTCACTTCCGTCGAGCCGCAACCAAGGAAGGCTGACGCAAAAAACCCAAGAATCAGCACCGCACTGCAAACTTTCAGCATGTTCTCAAACAACTCCTGATGCTGAAATACACTCGAAGCACTTCATCACCTAGTTCCCTTTTTAGGAGAGCCGTGCGGTCCGAAGTCCTTGCTGCGCGCAACAACCAAGAACGCAGCACCACCCGGGCGGCGAGCGTACAAAACGCAAAAAGGCCGGCAGCAAGCCCGGCCTCTTTCGTCTTCTTCAGCGCTGCCAAGAGCTGGCAGGCGCAGGTTTAGCTGCTGCGATTCTCGGGCAGCTGCGGCTTCTCTTCCGGCTTGGCCGCGGTACCACCCGGCGGATCGACGGCATCTTCATTCAGCCCTTTCTTGAAGGAGCGAATGCCTTCACCCAGGCCCTTGCCCACGCCGGCAAGTCGACCCGGTCCGAACAGGAGCAGGACGATGACTAAAACGATGACCCAGTGAACGGGGCTTAGAGTTCCCATGGCTTTTTACTCAGTTGGCAGGTGTGCCGCAGCGAGCTGATTCCCTACAATAGCATCGGCCCCAGGGCAAGCCACAGTGGACCCGCAAATGCTGGGGTTTCATGAGCGTCACAGGCGAAAGAGCAGCTCGCGCTCGGCCTCGGGCGCGTCGAGTGAGACCGTTTGCGAGTAAGTTTTTGGACCTACACGCGCGCCAAAGGCCACGACAATGGGCGGATTCTCCCCGCCCAGCGCCTCGAGCCGGATGCGGACGCGGTATTCCCCCCGCAGCGGCTCGCCGTCGCTCAGGTACACGTTTTCCAGATTTTGCCCGTGACACTCGTTATTTCGGCCGGGACAATCACGCTCTTTGATCAGCCCGCTGCGCGCGATCCGTCCGACCTCGATCAGCTCGCCGCTCGGGTCGAAGAGCCGCAAGTCCACGTCCGCGCGCGGCTCGTCCCAGGCGATCGCAAATTGGACCAGGCCGGTGTGCAAGCCGCAGCCCTCGTCGATGATGCCGTTGCAATTGTCGTCCGTGGCGTTGAAGCACAGCTCCGGCCCCGTCGGTGCGCACGGCTTCTGCGAAAGCGAGGACGGGACCGTGCCGAGCAACGCAGGACCTTCGGCGAGCGCTGGCTTGGAGGCACTCGCCGGCTGACACGCGCCGAGCCAGAGCAGGCTCAGCGCGGCCAGCGGCCCGCGGGTGAGGCGTGTCACTTCTTTTCGTCGGGGATGTTCACGCCGGTGACGATCTTCGGGTTCATCAACTCGAAGTAAGCGGCGCGCGCTTGTTCCCCGCCGGGGCCATTCTCGTCGCGCAGCGCCAGGAGCACGCCTTGCTCGGACATGAACTTGAGCGCGCGAATCGCACCCGAGCGCTTGGCGGCGTCGTCACCTTTGGCCATCTGATACAGCCGCGAGCGCAGCACCACGCGCGTGAACGAGTGCGGCCCGTTGTCGAAGCTCAGATTGTCGAACTGCTTCATCAGCATGACGCGCGCCCACTCTTGTTGGGTCTGGCGCACGCTGAGCTTGCTGATCGCCTCGGCGTTGTCCACGTACTTGAAGAGCAGACCCGATTCGAGATCCTCTTGCGACCAGTAGCCGAAGCTCTTGTACCAGAGGTCACCGAGCTCATCGAGCGCCTCTTTGCGCTTGCCCGCGTACAACGCCACCGCGCGCGAGGCGGTCTCCGGTGTGCCACCCAAGATCAAGGCCAGCGCCGCGTCGTTCATCATCGCGTCGTCGCTCATCATGGTGAACAGCTGGGTTTCGACGCTCTGATCGAAGCCGCCCTTGGCGATCGCGCGCGCCACTTGGTGGCGCGTTTCTACCGCCGACTGCGGATTCATCAGCGACACGAGCGCGCCGGCGGTGCCGGGCACGGGCCGCTGAATCAGCGCTTCGAGCAGGCAAGCGCGGCGCACTTCGTCCGGCTTTTCGTTGCCCTTGTAGTCGGCGATCTTCTTGGCAATCGTGAGGAAGTCTTCGCGTTCGGCGACCCAAGCCAGGGCGGCACAGGCCTGGAAGCGCGATTGCTCGTTGTTCTGGGGATCCTCGATGTAATCGAGCAGCGGCTTGAACGCCTTGCGATCGCGCCACTCCGACAGGCCATCGGACGCGCCCACGCCGATCGCGCGCAAGCTCATGCCCAAGATGGCCACGCCACCTTGCAGCAAGCCATCCATGGTCACGTCCAAATCCTTCGGCCGGCGCGTGAGGGATTTGATCAAGACGTCGTGCGACGGCGCATCCTTCAACCAACCGACGTAGCGCAGCGCGCTCTGCGCCACGACCCACTCTTCCGGCATCGGCGGCTGTTGGCCTTCCTTGGGCAGCGGGCCTTTCGGGTTCGACCACTTGCGCAGGTTCGCGATGTCCTTCGTCGATTCCATCGCGGCCAGCGCGCGCAAGCCGTTGGCGTGCGGCGAAGGCATCTCGTGGATCCAGAAGATCACGCCGTCTTCGGCCTGCTCGGAAATCACTTGCCGCTTCTCGGGATGCAGCATGGCTAGATCTGCGATCATGCGCGCGGCGACGACACGCTCGTTGTCGTCGCGCTTGAGCATCATTTCCCAATCATTTTGATCGGTGTAGAGCTTCAACGGATCCATGCGCAGACGCTTGGCCAAGGTCGGCACGCCGCGGATGTCACCGATTTGCGCGAGCGCAATGGCCGCGCGCGTCTGGAAGTGCATGTGCGGCTTGCTCTCCAGATACGCGTACAAGGCGTTGCCGCCGCGCGGATCGTTGAGCTTGTCGATCATGTCGAAGATTTGCTTCTTCTGGTAGTACGAGAGCGCTGCGTCGTCGGTCGAGACCGACTTCAACGCCAGCACCAAGCCATCCGTACCCACGCCGTCGCGCAGCGCTTCCAAGAACTTGTTGCGGCTGTCCTTGTCGGCGTTCTTGAGCGCCGCCACCAGCGGCTCTCGCGCCTTGGGCTCGCCAATCTTACCGAGACCCGGCGCTGCTTGACGCGAGACCTCGGCGTCCGGGTCTTGCACCAACTTGATCAGCGTCTCGGTCCACTTGGGCTCGGCGTTCTGCGACAGAATCGTGGCCACGAGTTGGCGCACGGCCGGGCTCGAATCACCCGCCATGCTGGCGAGCTTGTCCAAGCTGACCAATTGCACCATGCGGTCCGGGTCGAACGCCGTACCGCCGCCCAGGCGCTGAACCTTGGACAGCAAACCGGCGCGATACAGCGCCATGATGTCGTCGAAAGCGCGCGCTTCACCGAGCACCACGAGTGCCCAGGCAATTTGCGGCTTGGCACCTGGGCCCGCCTTCTTCAGCGCCGCCATCAGCGCGTCGCGCGCCGGCTCGCCGAGCGGACGCCCGTATTCGGCCAGCGCCAGCGCAGCCATGCCTTGGATCGGCTCCGAGGGCACGGTCAGCGCATCAATCGCCAGCTTCACGCCTTCCGGATCCTTGGCCCAGGCGAGTTGCTTGAGCGCTTCGGCGCGCAACTCTTCGCTCGCCTCGCTCGCGGCCCACTTGCGCCAGTCGGGGATCTGTTCCGGCTTGGGCTTGACGAAGATCGCCTTCTTCTTCTCTTCACCTTGCTCGATGGAGAGTTTGTCAGCCTCTTGCTTGCCGCCGATCAGCATGAAGGTGGCGAAGCCACCAACCGCCAACAAGCCAACCAAGATCGCCATCGGCGCGAAGCGGCCCTTTTTGAAATTGCCGTCGCCGGAATCGAAGCCCGCTGGAACGCCACCACCCCCACCGCGCGGTGCTGCAGGGATGTCATCATCAGGCGGCCATTTGGCGAGATTCACCGTGGGCGGTGGCGGTTTCCTAGGAGCCGGAGAATTCGTTGCGGGCAATTTCGAATCGAACATGGATCCTCCCGCGAAACGCGGAGATGGTGAGCGGGCCGGGCACAGGCGCGGTCAGGCGCAATTGCAGCTCGCCGCGAACTTAGCCCAAGCGGAAAAAAGGGGGGAGAGTTCCCTTCATCGTTTCGTCGATCGCTGTGCGGCTGATGGTTCGAATTTCACTGGAAACTTCTCCCTGGGCTTCGATTTTCGGTACTGCCGGGCCCAACAATCGTAAAAGCGCTTTGCGCTACGCGCTCTGGGCGACCGATCGTCGTCTCTCAGCTCAGGCATGACTCCCTCACCTTCTTGGCAGAGACCGGTGGCGATCACCGTCGCCACGACGCTCCTCGTCGCGCTGCTCTCGCGCCTACCCGACAGCTACTCCGCCACCGCGGTCGGCTTCGGCTTTCTCTCGGTCACGTATTTCTTGGTCCTGCGCTCGGACGACAGCGACAAGATCGCGCGCTACGGCCTGTCCTTCGGTGGGTTGTTCGATCCCGCGCCGCTCTCGCTCGTGCGCATCGCGCGCGACGTGGGCACGGCGCTGCTCTGGGCGCTTGCCTTGGCTGTGCTGTGCTTGCCGCCATTTTGGGTCGGCTTCCTTTGGTGGTGGCGCATCCGAGTGCCTTTTCATGCGCCCCCCTCAAGCCCGCTAGGGAGTGATTTTGCGGGTCAACTCTTGGTCATCGCGTTGCCC